>ERZ1292640.49-Hain-H43-02um-R1-49-length-88997-cov-6_pt1 | contig 75022 bp, 79 predicted proteins | sample MGYA00564404_ERZ1292640 | MGnify/ENA primary metagenome ERZ1292640 (study PRJEB36523, sample SAMEA6512636) | groundwater metagenome | collected 2019-01-08 | study: AquaDiva: Metagenomics assemblies of 32 groundwater samples
TTATTGGCCATCTTGTTTGCCGTTGGCTGCGTGCAACAAGGAGTTCCTTCGCCTGCTGTTTTACCCGCGGCCACGATCACCCCATCGCCTAGTATCGGCCCCATAATTACGCCTACAATAAAACCAACCATTACGCCATCCCCTTCCCCAGCGCCAGAAAACCAGATTTTGGTAGATTCAACCTACCTTTGCGGAGATTATGGGGACGAATCGGCCTTCGTTCAGTTTAGGGGGCCATCGATATTCCTCATCCAGGCAAGTTTCCAAACCAACTGCGCCAAGTATGTGGCATATTGGACCGTGTCAAAAGCGCCATTCCCGGTATTGGAAGTTGATTTCAGGCAGGTTGATATCGGGGAACGAGTTTGCATGAAATGCCTGGGAATGGATCATGTGACTGCAGTGCTCAACCTTTCGTACGTGGATTCTCCTACCCTTCTTGAAAAAATTATAATAAAACGGGAGGGCAAACTTATTGCAGAAAAAATATTCAAGGGCGCATTTTGTGGAGGAATTGCCGCATTCCAATGTCCATCTGGCTATGAGTGCATGCTTGATGGCTCTTATCCGGATGCCGGCGGCGAATGTATTCTAGGCATTGGGGTGCTTCAGGGAAATGTTGCGCTAGGCCCCATTTGTCCCGTTGAACGGCAGGATGTGCCGTGCCCCGTGCCTCCTGAGGCGTATACAAGTAGGAAGCTGATTGCAACAGGCCCCTTGCCCTTTGAAAAAGCGACCCAAATTAACATCAATGCTTCCGGCAGCTACTCGATCAATTTAGCCCCCGGCACTTACTCGATAAGTCTAAATGATCAAAGCATGGGGAGAGGAAGCAATTTGCCTGCAACCGTTACAATAAGGGCCGGTGAAGCAACTACCTTCGATGTAGACATCGATACGGGCATCCGCTAGTAAAAAATATATTAAAAAGCGCCATGCTTCGCGCAATCCTTGATATTTGAAAATACCCCATTGCACAAGTTGGGCTATTATTAATGGCCCGAATACATTATTTTATGCAAAAAATACTCGTTTTGTTAATTAGCCTCTTTCTGCTTGGCTGTACCCAGCCAAATCCGCCAAATGTCGAGAATGCGATTTCGCCCATTTCCTCCTCAACAATAATTGCTACTGATGCAATCCAACCTACCCTTTCCCAAACCCCAACAATTGGGCCAACTCTGGAAGAAATGAAGGCAGAATGCAGGCGGTTTACCTTGCCATCCGATTGCAATGACGTGCCCGCGGAAAACGGGGGAGATTTCTGCAGGAAGTGCAAGGATTTGGGGATTGCGGCAAGCGCCATCCCTTCTGAACAGGCAATTGCCAATGCAAGCCCCTCAATTAATGCCCCAACGCAGGTAATGTGGCAATACATTGACGAATGGAAGCCCAATGCTGCGCCTCCTGCTTGCCCTGAAAAAATAATCTCCCAAGTGCCGGTAGATTTTAGCAAGGCAACTTCGATTCTTTATCCGGGGCAGGTGCGTGGAGGAAATTACAAACCCCACGGGGGCATAAGGTTTGACAATTCGAATAACAATATCAAAGTCTATGCACCCCCCGAAGGCATATTTTTCCGCGGCAGCCGCTATCTGGAAAATGGTGAACTCCAATACCTGATTGACATCATGCATCCGTGCGGAATTATGCATAGGTTCGACCATTTAATGGAGCTTTCACCCAAATTTGCCAAGGAGGCTCAAAAGTTTCGTCAAGCAGTTGAGGGCGATTCAAGGACAACCGAAATTGAGCCACTAGAAATTGAGGCTGGAGAACTTATTGCAACGAAAATAGGCAAGATTGGCAATACGGGTATGGATTGGGGGGTGTATGATTTAAGGCAAAAGAATGATGCTTCAAAAAATCCGGTTTGGCTTTCGCAGCATCCAGGCCAGCTTACCCCGCATGCGCTTTGCTGGCTTGAACTGTTGCCTCCATCTGACAAGGAACGGGCATACTCTCTCCCCGGCGGTGATTTTTACTCTGGAAAGCAAAGCGACTATTGTTAGGCATTGAAAGAATGCTCCTAATGACTCTTAATGCAAAGGCCGCCTGCAAGAAATACCCCGAGAAGATTGCCAATGCAAGATACCCCTAAAATATTCCTTAACTTAACCAAATGCTTAAATATGTGATTACACTTATGCTTATGCGTGATAAATATGGCAAATGTTACCCTATTCATTCCGGATGAACTGAAAAGGCGGATGAGTAGGCACAAGGATATCCGCTGGTCAAGTGCAATCAGGACCCTAATTGAGGATAGGCTGGATATGTATGAGGAGTCCGAAATACTTGCACAGGGCAGCAGACTAACCGATAAGGACGTAGCTTTCCTAACTCAAAAAGTGGATGCGGCAACACGCAAACACGTAAAGGCGCTAATGAATGCGAATCGTAATTGATGCCAACATTTTGTTTGCCGCACTTCTCCGCAAGGGCTTGACCCGGCGCCTATTGTTCAATTCAGACATCAAATTGCTAGCGCCTGGATTTATCCTAGCCGAGTTCATAAAGCACAGGAACTATTTGATTGGAAAGTTCGATCATAGCCCTGACGAATTCGATGAACTATCCTCTAATATACTTTCGGTAATCGAGCTTGTTCCCGACAATGAACTCGAACCCTATCTGGGCGCCTCCAAAACACTCGTTACCGACTTGAAGGATTGCCTATATATCGCGGTTGCATTAAAGGAAAATGCCGCAATTTGGTCGAATGATGGTGGGATGAAAACGCAGCGCAGGATTAAGGTTTACACAACGGATGAACTCGCATCGGAATTTGGACTGCTATAAATAATGCTCCAAACGAACTCGGTGGGCAAAATACTAATGCTCTAATCCAATCAGTTTGAGCGCATTCCAACTTTCCTGGCTTGAATAAATCCAAAAAATGCATCGCTGTGTGCAATTGCCTCGGTTAGCGAATTGAACATAAATCCTTCCTTTTGCAGTTGCCTAAGTCCGCGCTTCGGATCCACCTTGGTTTTATGGATTGCCAAGGAGCGCTCTACTGAACCCCCCTTGGTGCCTACAATATTCCTTAGAATCCCCCTAAGCCGCATTTGCTTTTGGAATATCCTGTTAACGGCTTCTGTTTTAGGAGATTTTGGCTCAACTCTTTTGAGAAGATCTACATTAATGGTCGCTATCCCACTTTTACGTACAGTTGCATTTACCGATTTCCAACCTTGCGCCCATCCAAGCTCCCAATTCCGCAGATTGTGATATTCCTGCCTTACTTCCGGAGGCAACATGGAAAAAAAGCCAAGCTCCCTGGCCCGCTTCTCGATCTGCATTCGCCTAATCGTCCTTTCCGTCCTTTGCTGTTCCATTTGTCTTGTCAATACGCGAGGGTGTATTTCGAAAGTTCTTACGACTACTTCCCCTTCCCTGCGGCCTGGCCTAATTGCTACTGCTTTTACCCCGGTCGAAGTAAATTGCCCGCGATTACTTCTTTGCATTATCGTAAGCGTCCCGGTCGGGAGTGTTTCATACTTAGGTTCCCGTTGCCTTTTGCCGCTTCTTGGAATTATCCTACCCATTTCAAAATTAATGGTCGAAAGACTATATAATCCAAACGGAGCATTAGCTGGTAAAAAACGGATGCTCCAAACGAGAAACAGTAGCCACGGAACGGATGCTCCTATTTTTGCAATAGGAATATGGGTGAAAAGTTATATTAACTTGCTCTTAAGAAATTTTGGCTTCCTTATCTCCTTTCATATCAAGAAATAGGTCGTTGTTTACGAGAGCCATTAATGCCCCATTCAAGTATAAGTCTTCAGAATATTTACTTGAAAAAAGTATTTCTAAAAACTGCTTTTTTGCAAATTTGTGCGAGGCGTCAACTGCTTCGGAAGCCGTACTTCCATTTATTAACGATTTTGGGATTTGATTCGAAGCCTCCAAAACCGGCCTTGCCATTGGATCCTTTAACGGCCTTGCGATGTATTCGTACTGAAATGGAATTATGAACTCTTTTTTGTAACCGATGAAAGCTCGCCCCCCTTTCATAATAGATGCTTCGCCTAACTCCTCTAAGCAATTACAGGCTCTTATGAACGTCACCGTATTTGCTAAAGCTTCTGCCGAAGAGAGTGTAATCACTTCTTCAAGATTATGCCCACAATAGCTATCCTTGCTGCCATGGCCATTAAGAAATACGAAATCGGGTTTTACTGAATTGAGTCTTCCAATAATATTTTTTTGGGTTACTTCATCTCCCCTAACATCGGTTACATTATAGCCGGAACTTTTCGCTTCTGTAATAATTTCCTCGCTCCAAAAGAATAAGTAGTTTGTGCCATTGTCATAATTAGGGCGGGCAATCAGTATCTTTTTCATGAATTTAATCACTTAGAGTAGCTGAAAGGCGGGGCATCTGTTTAATGAACTCCAGTTGCATATCCACTATTGCCTTGCCCGTATCGGTTTCCTTCCGTACTTCGCTGATTAATTCCTCCTTTGTATACGTTCCATGACTTCCAATGGAAAAGCCCACATTAGGGGGCATTGTCTGAAGCCGGGCCACAACTAATTTCTTTATTATTTCAGCATATGCCATCTTTACCACCTGTTCTACAATAAACTTGCCTCTTTTAAGAATTTAAGGATTTTGTTCCCCTTTTCGGTATTATTGCTTATTTCGAGATATGCAGAAAACCAAGAATAGGTTTGCTCATCCACAACCGCTATAATTTCCCCCCTCAGGGGCCCAGGTACTGATGCAAATAGCTTCAGGAAGCTGGGTCTGAGAGTTTCAAGATCCTCGCCCATATTATCATCCATTCGGGATACTAGAACTCGCAGCAAATATATAATCCAGTAGGCTTTGCTGAGTCTTTAGGCTGCGGAAGGATGTACCGAAATCTCTCTTTTCTTCCAAACGGATTTACAAACCGAAAAGAAAAAAAATGCTCCAAACGGGATTTGAACCCGTGTCGAAGGCTTTTTCCACCAAAAGAAATCATCCTTAATTTCTTTCTTTTGGACCCCTAGTTTTCTTTCTTTCCAAAAGAAAGAAAAATGGGGTTGAGAAGCCCTTATCCTTGACCGAGCTAGACGATTGGAGCAGCTGATCGGGACTATATTCTGGTCCAGCACATTATTAATTATTGGTCGGCAGCTTGAAAATCAGTTTCTTTTGCCCTACAAGAGCGCCTGCCCATCCTTCGTGCAGAATTTCGTGTCCAAAGGATATTCCGTTTTGCATTTCTGGCAAACAAGGAATAGTTTGGTGCCATCATCCGGGCAGAATTTCATGCCAAGGTCAGCAATTTTCTTCTTGCATTTTGGGCATTGCCTAGGGCCTGGAGCCTTTACGCCTTGTATTCCCTTATTCACCGCCCCGGAAACGCCCGAAGAAATTCCGCCCGCCGCCTTATTGCTCAAATCCGTTGTGACTCTTCCAACAATACTATCAAATATTCCCATATGACCACCAAAAAGCTACGAATTATGGATTATTAATTATTGGGTTTCTTCTACTTTGGGGGCCTATTTCTAAAGTGTTGTGCCATGGCAAAAATCTACACCAAAACAGGCGACTCCGGCGAAACCTCGTTCTATGGGGGGAAACGCATCCCAAAGCACGATCTGCGGCTGGAGGTATACGGTTCACTTGACGAGCTTAATTCCATTCTGGGGATGGCAAGGTCGCTATATGATCTGGGGGCAAAAACCGGCATGCTGAATGATAGCGCTGAAATTGAGCCGCTCCTGAAAAGCCTCCAGGATGACCTATTTGTGGTGGGTTCGGATCTAGCAGCTCCGGAACACAACAAAATCGCGCGGGTTTCCCCCAAAATGGTTGAAAGGCTCGAAAAGGAAATAGATGCGCTTGATTCCAAGCTGCCGCCACTTGCCAATTTCATCCTCCCAAGCGGCACAATTGCGGCATCAACAATCCATCATGCAAGGACAGTTTGCCGTAGGGCGGAAAGAAAACTCTCAGATCTCAACTCCAAGGAAAAGATAAATCCGGAGCTATTGAAATATATCAATAGGCTCTCAGATCTACTATTTGTAATGGCAAGATCCGAGAACCATGCCGCTGGCTTTGGGGATGAGGTTTGGAAACCCTAACCTAATAAAAAAAAATATGCAGGGGAAGGGATTTTCATGCCTTGCCGCTAAATTCGGCGGAGCCGCAAAAGTGTTTTCTTTGGCGGCGCCATCGCCTTTCTTTTTCAAAAGAAAGGCAAGGCGATTTGAACCCTCGAACCCCTAAGGGATCAGACCCTGAATCTGACGCATTTGACCAGTCTTTGCTACCCCTGCATAAGGGTTAGGATTAGAGACGGTGAAGAATAAAAATAATGGGATTTGGATGAAATCCGATTCTGAAAACAAATGGGAATGCGCATATCAACGGTTGATTGGCGGGGTTGTAAAATTTCTTTCCCCAAAATCGCCCATGCAAATCAAATCCCTATTGCTAACTATGCATTTTCCCTTCAATTCCCCGCGTGGGTTTTGCACTGCGCAGGCATCCCCATCTGATTTTCCCTTGCAGGCAGTCAACGCTTCTTGCATCCTTTGCTTTTGCATCTGCGCTCTTTGTTCATCCGTCATGTTCCCAAATGTTCCGTTCCCAAAGCCGCCAATTCCGCTTCCGTTCCCCCCAAAGCTCCCATTGCGAGGCCCTCCAAATGTCCCATTCCTAAATCCGGAGCCGTTGCGATAGCCATCTCCTGGCCTTCCCTGATATGGCGCGCCATTCCCTCCGTCCTGATTGCCATTTTCGGTGCATCCCATGAGAAGGAATGACGATGCGATTATTGCCATTGTCAAAATCCGAAATGTTATTTTTTTCACTCTTAATCACCCAATAAATTCTCCTAAATAAACGATTTTTTCAAATTTAGATTCAATTGGGGTGGTCATTCGTAGCGCAATGACTCTACGGGCTGCAATTTCGCAGCATTCCTTGCCGGCAATGCGCCGGATACTATGCCAACGACTCCCGAAAATGCCAGCGCCATAAGCGCCAGATCAAACGTGATCAGGCTGGGCACTGAAAATGCCGCCAAAATTTGTGAAACAATTAGGCTGAGGATGATTCCAAGCATTCCGCCCGCAAGCCCTATGATTGCAGCTTCCGTCAGGAACATTGCCGTCACCTCCGAATCCTTCATCCCAAGCGATTTCAAAATCCCAATTTCCCTAGTTCGCTCAAGCACGCTCATGAACATGGTGTTTGCAACCCCAATTGCGCCGACCAGAAGGGAAATTGCGGCAATCCCCCCAAGGAATAGTGCCAGCATGTTTGTCACATCGGAAACCGTGGACTGCAGGAACGAAGCCGTTGTGATTGTGAAATCCGCCTTGTCGGCAGTGAGGCGATGCAACTCCAAAAGCTTAGTTTCTATTTTGGCTGCCACCTCATCGGGGGATTTTCCAGGCGCTACCTTTATGAAAATCTGGTTTGCATTTTCCGATTCGTTAAGGATGGCTTTGGCAACCTCGATTGGAACATAAATAACATTATCCGATGTAGTAAGGGAACCCGATGTTTGGTTGAGAAGGCCAACAACCCTAAGGGAATAATCGCCAATTTTAATTTGCCTATTTAGGAGCTCCTCCCCCCCGAACGTTGCGGAATGGACACGATAGCCAAGCACGACTGAAAAGCGGTCATTTGGGTTTAGCAGTTTCCCATCTAATAATGTGGTCGTGCTAATTTGGTTGAAAGCAGAAGGGTCAATCCCAACAATTTGAACCGTGGAGTTCCTGCCCTTGAATGATGCGCGCTTGCTTGCCTGTAACCTTGCATCAACGGCAATTACCCCCTCTATCAATTTCAAATCCTGCGCTTCTGAAAATTTTAATTCATTAGTTCCCTGGTTGATCCTTCCCCCAAAAGTTCCCCCACCACCCGGAGGGCCGCCTCCACCAAAGCCTCCGCCGCCCCCGCCAATGAATACTCCCCCTCCCTCCCTAATCGAGCGGCTTGCTCCGGGGGTGATTTGAATCACATCATTCCCAAGCTGGTTAAGCCGAGAGCTCACCTGCTGATTTACTCCATTTGCAAGTGAGATCAGGATAATGATTGAAGCAACCGCTATCACTATCCCAAGGACCGTAAGCATTGCCCTAAGCTTCCTTCCCCTCATATTGTTAACTGACAAAAACGCAACATCCTTGTACTTCATTTATGGCGCCTCCTATACCATTTGTAGCCAAAGAACGCCGCAACAAGCAGAATCAAAATTCCTCCAATCACAATTGGCTGAATTCCCAATATTGTGAATTGCTGCGAGTTCCTTCCAAATCTTTGGTTGGTTCCGGTTATCCCATCTGCGGTATTGCCCGTTCCGATGCCGCCAAAACCTGCAACTGCCCCAATCTCGAATTCCTTTTGCTGTATATGTTCGGCATTCAATGAATCCTTGTAGGACACTTTGATGTAAACTTTCCCTGCTCCTTGTGTGCCGCTCATTGGCAACAAGCTAAGGGACATGCTAACCGAATCGTCCAAATTTAGCGTGCCAAAGAACTTTTCGGATGCGCCGCTAAACCTGAAATCATCCGATTCCGCGGAAATAAAAACGCCCCGAACCGGTGTATCGCCCACATTTGCAACGCCTACAACCAGGAGCTGGCCTGTGGCGCTCGTTGTAGTGGAGCTTGTATCCGCGCTCACAAGAAGGTCCGTATTGGATTCAACCTTGATGCCAAAAGTTTGCGTGATTGTCGGCTGGGCGACCTTGTCGACCTTATAGGTGATGAGAAGTGTTATGGGGTAATAGCCCGGGTCTGCGGATGGGCTTATTCCCGCATCAAACTCAATAGTCTTTTCCGAATCAAGGGCTATTCCCTCAATATATTTCCGGTCAGAGCCTATTGGCAAAAGGACATTTCCCGGGGTGTATTGCATCTGCACGATCACATCCTGCGCATCCCTTGCGCCCACGTTCCTTATTGTGATTGGAAGTTTTACGGTATCCCCGGAAAACACCAACAAATTCCCCCCCACATTGGCAATGAGCGCATTTGATAATTGGGGCTCATAAATTGTCAGCTGTATCTGCGCCACCTGCGCCTGCCCCCCTGATGCACCTTGCGCATAAACATAAATATCATAGTTTCCAGGCTTTGTGGCATTTTGAACCTTGAAATTGACAGAAATTCCTTTCTTTGCACCTACTGCCAAATCATCCAGGAAATAATTGCTTGTCTGTGAGAGGAATGGAACTAGCACTTTTGCTTCCACATTCCCAATAGCCTCGCCTCCCACGTTTTGAAGATTGAATTGCAGCCTAACCTCATCGCCTGGGTAAATCCTGTCGGGAGTTTGGATAAGATCGCTAATGGTGATGCCCGATTCGTAGGTTCCGGCAATTCTTGTGACATTGAATGTTGCCGCATTAGCATTTATTGCAAATAACAGCACGATCAATCCCAGCATTCCAATTATTCCTCTTACCATGCCTCAACACCTCGTCATTTCAATTTCAAGTTTTTTTCCTTAATGGCTATTGGTTTATCCTCATACTCTATTCTTCCATCACGCAAATGGATGATGCGCTTGCTATACTGCGCAACAGCCGGTTCGTGCGTGACCAGGACTATTGTTGCCCCCCCTTTTCCAAGTTCCGATATAAGCTCCATTACCTCCTCCCCGGATTTCGAATCCAAATTGCCTGTTGGCTCATCGGCAAGGAGGAAGGAGGGGTTGTTTGCAAGCGCGCGCGCAATTGCCACTCTTTGCTTTTCGCCTCCGCTAAGTTCCCTTGGCCGATGGTTTTTCCTATCGGTCAAGCCTACTTTTTCCAATAGCTTTAGGGCGCGTTCCCGCCTCTGGTCGGAATCCATCTCATTGATAGCCATTGCAATTTCCACATTCTCAAGCGCGCTCAGGTTGGATAGCAAATTGAACGCCTGGAAAACGAACCCTATTTTTCTGCACCGAACCTCCGCCAGGCGGTTTGCGCCAAAAGTGGAAATATCCTCCCCATCTATGAAAACCTTCCCAAACGTTGGGAGGTCAAGGCATCCTATCATCTGAAGCATCGTGCTTTTTCCGCTTCCGGATGGGCCCATGATGGAAACGAATTCGCCCTTCCTAACCGTGAAGGATATTTCATTCAGGACGCGCAGCTTCCGGTCCCCGATAGGGTATTCCTTCGAAACCTTTTCAAATTTGATTACCTCTTTTTCTGCCGCTGCTACCAACTTTACCCCTTCTTTTAATTTCAAGTCATTTCAGATAGCAATGATTATAATGGTAATGGGATATATTAGTTGTGTGAAATAACCTGAAATAAGTAATGAATTGAAATCATTTCAGCTTATTTATGGCAATTTGCTGTTTGGGGTGGTTCAAATGAAAGAACTTCGGATCCTTGGCTATGTATCCCTCATATACGGTGGCTTTCTTGTGATCGCCTACCTCGCGCTTGCTTATTCCGCAATCTGGAGGAATGAATTCCTTCCGGTATTTCCCGAAAACCCGCGGTTTGCATCTCAGGGGAGTTTGAGCGGATCAATAAACAATGGTTCTTTTCCCCCGCAGGATTTTGAGCGCTTCCGGCAGGTGCGCGATCCCTATTCCCTTGTTTTTTCGCCCCAATCCCTTGGCATATTGCTAACTGGAATGCTGCTCATCATAAACGGTTACTATCTCCAAAAGCATTTGCGGCAAAAGGAGAACAAGGAAACCAAGAAATTCCTGCTCTCGACCCTGCTTACGGATGAGGAGAAGACAATTTATGACGAACTGGTAAAGGCAGGCGGCCAATTGACGCAAAAGCAGCTTGCAATCAAGGGGGGCTTTTCAGCCGTCAAGACTTTCCGCATCCTTCGACGCATGGAGGACAAGAAGCTGCTTAAATCCTTCGAGTTTGGCATGACTAAAAAGATTGTGCTTAACGAAGGCTGAATGCAATGATGGATAGGCCTGTGATGTAATCACTTGCCCATCGTAAAGTGTTAATAATTACTCCCGAATGCCTTTAATGGTAAACATGGCCCTAAACGACGAGCAAAAAGCGCAAATAGAGCGCCAGCTTGCAAGGCATCACCATGAAAGTTTCAGGACCGACCTCTGGTATGGCAAAACCCATCTTAAGGGCTTTTCCATCCATGCAAAAGTCCATCGGCCGGACATAATGGGCGGATCCCAAGTGATGGCGACATTTTTAGCCGAGCATCCGGAATATTACAAAGGCTTCCATGCGCTTGACATGGGCTGCGGCTCTGGCATCCTAGGCACGGTCATGGCGAAAAACGGGGCCTACAAAGTGGTGATGGCTGACAACTCCCGCCCAGCGGTTGCAAATAGCCAGGAAAACATCGAAAACTTCGGCCTTAAGGATAGGGCTAGCGCCATTGAAAGCGACCTCTTTTCGAAAATCAAGGGCAAATCCCACCTAATCGTTTTCAACCATCCCTTCTTTCCCGGAGATCCTGCGGATTATAGGGATAGCCCGGCGGCAGCAACCATGCTTGATGAGGGTTCCTTGCTCAAACGGTTCCTTAGAGATGCTCATAAGCACCTATTGCCCGGGGGCAGAATCCTCATGCCCTTTTTCCACCTTGCAGGCGAGACCAGCAATCCCGAAATCCGTGCAAAGGAGCATGGCTATGATGTAAAGAAAGTATTCGGCACTAATTCGACGGATTCCATTCAAAAGGGGGAAATCTCAATTTACGAGCTCACCCTAAAAGCGCATTCCGACCTAGCAGCTGCAAGGGAACATCCCATAGTAAAATTGGCAATTTCCCCGATAAATTCGCGCACGCGCCTTTTTGCATCGGTGATTGGCAATGGCAGGAAGGCGATATTAAAGGTTGAATCGCCCGTTGCCTCCGACCTGATTAAGGCATTGCATAGGAATGATATTCGATCAAGCGAAATTACCAGTACACTTAAAACCAAATACCATAGGATAATTGTCCATAATTTGGACGAGCCTTCGGCTTCCCTGATAAATGCCCTGAGGGTAATTAGGGATGAAAAAAATATGTTGCGTCAAGGGAAAAAGAAGGAAAAATAATAAAGAGGGATTTACCTCTTCGAGGTCGCATCCTCCTTCATGATCATCTTCACAATCATGAAAACGACAAATGCCACGACCAGGAAATCGATCAGCACTCCAAGGAAATCGCCGTACTTGAAGGAATTTGTGACCGTCCCATCGGCGGCCTTTGCAAGCACAATCTCCCATGTTCTCCAATCGCCGCCGGGCGTTACGATGGAAACAAGGGGCATGATGAAATCCGCAACCAGTGCGGTCACCAATTTCCCTGCTGCCGCGCCTATGATGAATGCAACCGCAAGCCCAAGCACCTGGTATTTTTTCAAAAATTCCTTAAACTCGCCTGTAAAACGCATTATTCCCCGCCTCAAGTATTGGATGTAACGGGAAGAACGTGGAAATTTATAAACCTAAAGCGTGTATTCAATTCCCCCTTCAATAAGCGAATATTTGGCGATTCCCATGCTCGACCTCCAGATGATCCTCAAAATAAGCTTCCTGCTAAATCCCCTCTCCTCCATACCCGTTCTTTTTGTTGCCTACCACCAAAAACTCAATGTGAAATCAATTGCATTCAAATCGGTGCTGCTAGGCTTTGCGGTCGCAATTGCATTCGTTTTGATTGGGCCATACCTTTTCAATATCTATGGGATCGATATCAATTCCTTCAGGGCAGCCGGAGGGCTTGTCATCCTCCTATTGGGTTTGAGCATGGCGCGCGAAAAGAAGGACTATTCCTCCGAACACCCAGACGCCCTTGTTTCCCTCATAGCAACTCCCCTGCTAACGGGTCCAGCCACGATGTCATTCCTAATTCTCACTGCAGCTGAAGTAGGTGTAAGCTCAGTTCTTGCCAATCTTGTGTTCTCATTCCTGATAGTCGGCTCATTTTTCGTGGTAATTGCTTATATGATCCCGCATGTCAATTTGGAATACGTGCGCTTTGTCAGCCGCCTCCTTGGCCTGTTTCTCATCGCGCTTGGATTGGAAATGATGGTTTTGGGGCTCAAGGCAATTGCGTTTTGAAAAAATTGGTGCAATGCTTTTCCCCAGCATAAGCTCGCTTTTACATTTTTTACGCGGTACACATTTAGCGCCTCCGACCCGGATTGGTTTTTGCTTACGCCCCCACTTTAGAGTTACATATCGATTAAAAACGATCTCCGATATTACCTAATCATGATAAAGTTACCTGCAATATTTGCGCTTGCTGTTTTTTCAATTCTACTCTTTGGCTGCACCCAAACTTCTCCGGACAACACCCCCAAGGGCTCCTATTTTGAAATCGTCCGGGAGGGCAAGGCGCTTGGGGATCTTGGCTCAAAGGAATACCTCCTAACTGGCGAAGGCCTTCTTCTTCGCAAAATAAAGGTGGAATTTTCCGGTAGGCCTCCGCTCCCAACGGACATTTCAATTTGGCGCATTCCAAAGGAGAATGCAGTTCCTCTCATGCTGCAGGTAAGGGGTGAAACAAAATCCGTATTCGAGGAGTGCGACAATTGCGCAACCTACCATCTCTTCTATGGTGATTCGACCGGAATCAAGGTTTTTGAGGCGCCGGAATACAAGACGCCCAAATTCATAACCGATCTTCCCGGAAGGATGGAAGACATCATCAAAACGGCGGCAAGGGAAGAAACGTTTTTTGCCTCCATGGTCTATTCGAAAAGGGGGATAATTTACGATTACCACATTTTTGGTGACGGAACAGTCATTTATGAGGAATTTGGCTATTCCCCCGCGACAATGGCAAATGCCAAAGTGCAAAGGATGAATACGGGGCAATTTTTCACCACAATCCCCGATGCATTCTTTGAGGAAAAGGATTCTGGGAATGGCTGCAACCGTGACGGCTTCGATTACGGCTATGTTGAGATCGCAAAGGGCGAAAAAACCAACTTCATTTTCACCTGCGGAAATGGGCAAAACCCTTCCGATCTTGTTTTTAATCAATTGATGAATTTGGTGGAAAAATGATTGCAAATTACTTGGTGGTGTGCAAATGAGGCAATTAACTCTCGTTTCAATTTTCCTCCTTATCGCCATTAGTTTTGTTCATGCAATCGTAATCATCCCGCCGGTTGTTTATTTTGTGACCCTATCAATTAGCACCTTCATCTCAAGCTCGGTTGTTTCCCTCCTCCTCTTTGGCGCCCTTAAGGGCTTTGCTGATAGGAAATACTTCGGCAAATCCCTATTTGACATATTGCAAAAAATCAAGTCCGGAGTTTCAACATTCATCATGGCAATATCGTGCATGTTTCTTGCGCTTCTTGCCATTTATCCGATTGATTTGGAAAGCACCCTTATTGCGGCGGCCATTTCCGCGGCATTGTTCCTCCTCCTAAAATTCGTTTTTTCACTTAGGGAATTTGGCGCTTTGGGAAGCTCCAAAAAGCGATCCCTTCTAATCAGCTGGCTGGCCCTAGCCCTATTCATCGGCATCGCGTTTTCATTTTCTGCCCTCCTTTCCATCCAATCCTATCGTGTAATTACCGGATCTGGCGGCGGCTATCCCTCCCAGCAGGCCGAAAAAAGCCCCCTTGCGCCGCTTGCAGAATTGCTAACCGGTCAAGGCGCGCCATCATCTGCGGAAAGCCAAAATTTGCTTATTGCCCCAACAGAAAGTAAAAAATCATCATCAGTGCCTTCTGAAGCGCAGGGTAGCGAATTAATTGGGGCCATTCAAGCACCTTCCCCATCCAAGGCAGCGGCATCCCCAACATCGGCTCCCGCTTCTTTGCCGGAGCAAAAAATATGGTTCATCCCCCAAAGCGCAGCGCCATGCACCATTTTTGCGGATTCTTCCGTGCAATCCTTCACTCCTTCCTATTCGTGCCTCTCGGAGGAAAACGGCAAAAGACAACGCATCTTTTGCCCCGTTTATATTTCCCACGACCAGGTACCGATGAGAGGGGAAGTTGAATTCAAGGCAACGGGTTCATGCGTTGGGGTTGTCATGACAATTGTGGCTGAAAACGGATTTGAAAACATAAGGTAATCGTACATGGATATCGGGCAACTTGATTTGGACCTGGCAAATGCCGCCAAACGCAATATTATCTTCGGAAAAGAGCCCCTTGTGCTTGCACGAACCGAAAATTCCGACCTCCTATCGGCATCCAAGGAATCCGGAGTTGAATTCTTTGAACGCGTTTTTTCTTCAGATGGGCCGCTTTGGCGCATGTACCAGGAAGCCCGCCTTGGCTACCTCCCGGAAAATGCCTCCCACCTCAATTTTATTGCGGGAAGGATGTATTTCCTTAGGAATGTTGAGAAAAAATACCTGCGATCCTCCGGCATGGAAAAAAATTATGCGTGGAGTGATGGAAAATTAACGGAATTTGCGCCCATCTCCCCCCAAAACGCCCTTCTGTTCATCTCATCGCCATTTGGAATGCTCTCGCAGGCGCTCGACATTTCCTTGCTTCCCCTCTATGTTGACGAAAAGATGCGCGAATTTGGCACCTTCAAGGAAAAAACCCTGCGCTATTATTCCGAGCACAAGGGTTCAACTGCGCATCCGGTGGAACTGGCAAAAGAATCGCTGGCAAATGCCGTGCAATCGATGCACTATTCGTTTATTTCATCCCTTGCCGCCGCATTCAAAATCAAAATGCGCAATTCCGGGCAATGGGGGGTTTGCGAAGCCGAAACGCTATTTCATCTATTGGAGAAGGGCGATATTGATGGGGCAGCAAGGCAATACGGATTCCATTCGGTTTCCCCCTACGACATATCCGCTGCAAGATTCCACGAGGATCTCAAATATGCCAAAAGAAAGCCCGTTCCCTTCCCTCTGGATCCCTATGCGCGCCTGCGTGAGAACGCCAAATTCCAATGCTCCCGCTACCTTGATTTGATGCGTGATGCATATGTTTCAATTGGCGAGGAATCCGGCATTGGCGGGCTTGTGTTCTACTTGAAAACCGACGAATTGGAATCCACCATAGCCGACCCCCGCAAATGGAAGGAGGAGGCGCAAAGAAGGAAAAAGGAATATGATGGATGGGCGGGGCTGGATTTGCCTGATACCTTTGTTTATGCAAATGGTGCTTGGGTCGAATACGCGGAGAAATCGCCCTCTATAGTTGGAATTCCGGCAGGCGCCCCGATGGAGGCAAAGGGCGAAGCTGTTTTCATCAACGAGGAAAAGGATTATTCCAAAAGCGTTGGCGGTAAAATCATCATCTCAAAAACTTTCTCCCCAAACCTTGCCTCGATCTTGAAGGGTTCAGCCGGAATAATCAGCTCATCCGGAGGGGTGCTTGCACATACGGCAATAATTGCCAGGGAGATGGGAATTCCGTGCATAGTTTCAGCTAAAGGCGTTGATGGCATAAAGGAAGGGCAAATCGTAACAATTGATGGAAAAAGTGGCAAGATTTCCATTTGAATTCTAAAGTGTTTTGTTTGAGCTCAAATAAGTCCCATCTGATCACTAATCTTGAATTTCCTCCTTCGCGAAACTCTTATTAATCGGCTTTTTCATATTCTCCTGATGCTATATGGAACTTGACAAGCTTGATAAGATTTTTTGGGTTGGGCTGATACTGGCAGCAATAATACTGTACTTTTGGCTTAAGTCGTTTTTCGGCTAGTTAAGCTCCCACTTAAGCATTGCAAAACCGATATATTCGCCCCTTTGGCTAACTATTGCGTGGTCTATATGGACATGAAACTTAACAAAAGGAAAGAAATGGGAAAGCGCAGCATAGGCATATTGCTATTGATGCTTGTTGCAATAGGCGCCCTCTATTACCAGAACGTGATCTCATTTGATGCATTTTATACTTTACAAGGGGGGCAAATCCAGCCTCTTGATGGCCCGCCCCTCCTAAGCGCTAGCTCCAATTCGCAGGCGCAAAAGGATGCCATTGCGCAGGATGCGGCAATTGGGGCGGATCAGAAACGAATCGCAGCGCCACTTGCGGCTCCAGCCGCACTTGCAATTGAATCACAGGCGCAAACAATCACAACGGAAACCTACCGTGAAAAAGGCGCCCTTCAGGATCCGGGCCTATATTATGCGGCAATTGGGATCGTAGGCTTGCTGTTGTTCATGAGCATATTCAAGGTCTCATTCCAAAGCGCGGCGGTTTTTGATTCGGATATTTTCAAAACCCTCTCTTCGGAAACTCGCGTTGAGATGCTCTACGCTCTCCAGGAAAGAAGGAAAACACTCTCCGAGCTGGCATTGCAGGCGGGCATTTCCCTTCCCGGTGCAAAGCAGCACCTGGCCCTTCTTGAAACCAAGGGACTGGTTAGGAAAATGGATGAAGGAAGGAAGTGGAAGTACTATGAGCTAACGGATCAGGGAAAGAGCATAATCGCCGAGCGTTTTTCCTAAATTAGGTTTGAATGGAAAAAACCCATAATTGAACTATTTTCCCTATTTGCGCCAAACCCTAGCCGTAAAATTTCTTCCCGCCTCCATAGCCAATTTATTATTGGGAAGGTGCAAGCGCAAAGGGAAGCGTGAATTCCAGGTATATCTCAATTAGCAAAACCGCGATGAACACGGATACGAAGGTCACAATCAGCATCAATATCACTTTTGGCGCCTTCTCATACTTGTTTGCCAGCCAATCATAAAAAAAGCTCATCAGGAAGACAAGCGGGAAAACCAGGAATGTGGCAACTACCGAAAGGAGGAATATGAGCCACCCCTGCGAGAGCATGAAGGTCAAATCTGCCATGAATTGGTTATTTGCGCCCGATATTTAATACCTACTTTTAGGCGAAAAAAATGGTTTGGCAATATAAGCTCCCTTCGCGAACGTTTTATTAACAATTGCTGCATATCCCTATTCCTTCTTGTGGTAAACATGGTCGTATTCCAGATAATCGCATTCACCGTTGCTGTCTTCATTGCCAATGTGATTTCAGGGGGGTTAATCAACAATTATTTTGCCCTCACTCCCTCGACATTCCTAACGCAACCCTGGACAATAGTCACCTCCATATTTCTCCATGGCAATCTCATGCATATTTTCTTCAACATGTTCGGATTGTTCATGTTCGGCCCGTATTTGCAGGCAAAAATTGGCACCAAAAACTTCCTTTATTTGTATTTTGCGAGCGGAATAGTTGGCAATATGGGCTATATGATCACTTCCGGCTTTGGCTCAGTTCCCGTCGTTGGGGCGTCAGGCGCAATTTTTGGCGTGCTTGGGACTTTGGCGATTTTGCAGCCAAACCTCATGATTTTCGTTGGATTCATCCCAATGCCAATATGGATGGCTTCAATCTTTTGGCTTATTACTGAAACAGTATATGGCTTTGGGCAGCTCCAGGCAGGCGTTGCCAATTTCGCGCACGTCTTTGGCCTTTTTGGCGGCTTGCTATTTGGGGGTATTTTCAAGAAGCAGATAATTGCAAAAGGCGGATGGCTCCACGATGAATGATTTCTTTTTATCCAAGTAATGTGATCCTTCCTTTGCCTTCTGAAATAATAAAAAAAGCGGAACTCATTTGCTTTCCGGATATTTGATGAAGAGCAGCGTCAGGCCGATCACCATGAATATGAGCGGTAATGGTTCATAGGCGGGATTTGCAATACCGAGATTGTAATTGTTTCCTGCCAATTGATTTAGTATTGCCGACGTATCTGCAGAGTTTAGGTAATAAATCGCCTTTATTCCTTCTTTGATGAATTCTGTGAATCCATAAACGAACAATCCGCTTCCAACCAATTTTCCGGCGATTTCAGTCATATTCCATCCCATGCGATCACCTATTCAACTAGGCTTAGCCGGTATTAAAACATGACGAAGGCAGGGATGTAATTTCTAAGGGAGCGCCCCCATCGCAAGATTCATATATCGCCCTCCTCTAATTGTTGTTGATTTCCATGAGCATCTTCAAGGGCTATGACATCCGCGGGGTTTACGGTGAAACGCTAAACGAAAAGATCGCTGTGGGGATTGGCAAGGCGTTTGCAACGCTCCTGCTGAAAAAAAAGCTCCCAAACCGCAAATTATTCATCGGCAGGGACAATCGCAGATCCTCCCCTGGGCTTAGGAACGCAATTGCAAATCCGCTCCATTTCGCGGGCTTTGACATTGTGGATCTGGGCGTGGCTTCCACTCCCCTAGTGCAATATGCCATCTCGCGGGAAAAATGCGCCGGCGCCGTGATTGTAACTGCCTCCCACAACCCTGCACAATACAACGGCTTCAAACTATACCTGAAAAACCTTCCCCTAATGGGCGCCGATATGCATGGGATGGAGCGGATTTTCAAGAGCGGAAAGTTCCTCTCGACAGGAAAGCAGGGGCATGAGCTAAGCCGGCCAATTGAGGGGGAATATATCGGGGATGTACTTGGGAGGGTGCGCCTTTACCGCAAAATGCGCGTTGTGATAGATTCCGGGAATGGCACATGCGGCGCTGTTGCCCGCGAGCTATTGACAAGAATGGGCTGCTCCGTAATTTCCCTCTTCGAGGATATGGAAAGCGCGTTCCTCAACCATATTGCAGACCCCCATGACCCCAAAAACCTCAAATGGCTATCCGAAGAGGTCGTAAGGCAAAGGGCGGATTTAGGCATCGCCTTTGATGGCGATGGCGACCGCGCAGGCTTTGTTGACAATGCAGGAAAACCAATCAGGGAAGATGATGTTGCAATCCTGTTTTTGAGGCATGAGCTGGAAAAAGCTGGCCGGGATGGGGGCAAAAAAGGATCGATAGGCAAAAAGGTCAAGCTTCCCAAATCGAGCCGATCAATCGTCTATGATTTGCGCCTTAGCCGGGCAGTTCCCGAAGAAGTGAAAAAACTAAGAGGAAAGCCAATCATGAGCAAGGCCGGAAGGATTGCAATCAGGGAAAATCTCATCGCGCAAAAAGCGCTTTTCGGAGGGGAGGTTTCGGGCCATTACTTCTTTGCCGACCACTTTGGATTTGATGATGGCATTTACGCCGGCGCGAAAATGTGCGAAATTGTCAGCGGGCTTGGAATGCGCCTTTCTGATGCCGTAAAATCCATTTCCCACTACCCGGCGACCCCCGAAATACGCCTCCACTGCGACAATGAAAAGAAATTCAAACTGGTTGAAAATGTGAAAAAAATCCTCCGGAAGAAATACGGCTCGAAAATCCTGACAATTGATGGCGTCTACCTCAATTTGGAGGATGCATGGGGCCTTCTTCGCGTCTCCAATACCGAGCCTGCAATAACCCTTCGTTTCGAGGGAAAAACGAAAAAGGACTTTAAGGATGTTTATGGGATTTTTGGGAAGCTACTGAAAGGTGAGGGGATAAAACTGCCTATTCTGCCTACTTAATTTTTCTAACTATTCCTTTATTCGCATCCACTTCGAGCATATCGCCGTCCTTGAAAACCTTCGTTGCAATTTTTGTGCCAACAATGCAGGGTTTTCCAAATTCACGGCTCACAATTGCGGCGTGCGAGAGCAGTCCCCCTTCGTTAGTAACTATTGCGGCAGCCTTTTCCATCGCCGGAACAAATGCAGGCATCGTAGACGAGGCAACCAATATGTCCCCGTTCATTACCCTGCCTATTTCTGTTATGGAGTGGATTATAATTGCCTTTCCGATTGCATGACCCGCTGAAACCGCCATTCCCTTCAATTCTGAAATATGGGAGAATTGGCCTACAACCTTGCGTTCCTTCCGGTTATACCCCCTTAGCTCTTCCCCTTCGTATAATGTGATTTTGCCGCCCTCCCATACGATGGCGCAATCCTTATACCTATCCGCAATCCTTCTTTTGAACGCGCCATCGAAAACCACATTTTTTTCCAATGCTTCCTTAATTTCAGAACTGCGCATTTCAATTATTTCATTTGTGGAAAGGCCAAGCCTCCTCCCGATTTCCTCGAAGAGCCGCTTGCTTTTGTGAGTAAACAAGCCGTAGGTTTCATCCCCTTCCATGGAAAGCCATGTCCAAAGCGATGCGGTCTCAATTTGTGTTTTCTCCTCCTTTGATAATAGCCAATCGCGCCTAAGTTGTTTACCGTATTCGTCTTTTTGCCTCTGATTTGCCATAAGCCCCAATTCAAGTTTCAGCCCCTTTTCCAGTATATCCCCTGCGCGTTTCCGGATGCTTTTTTCCGTGTAAGGTTCGCCGTAAAAAACATAATGCCCCAAATGGGCATAATTCGAAACGTGGGCCTTTATGGCAGAATCGACTGATTGGTCTTGCGCTTCCATCATCCCTGCAATTCCGACTAGGGATTTCCTTTCCTTCACCATGCCCGTTTTCTTTTCCATGCTGGTGAGGGCGGAGAGCAGTTCCATCTGCTTGTGGGGGTCCTTTTCCCTCTTGGAGACAATTTCAATTATTAAATCGGGATAGAATCGGTTGATGATTATGTATTGGTAGGCCGTGACGTAAACGCGCCTTTGCACATCGCATAGCCTCTCAAATTCCAAAGCCAAGGCTGAATTGGATAATTTATTCCAATTTGTTCCTTCCAACTTGTGGCATTCCCCCTTAAACGCCTTTATCCATTCCTCCGCGTGCCTGCCGGTCTTATAGCTAATCTCTTAAATATTCATACATTTTAGGCATGTTGTTAGGGTCGTCGAAAATCTTCCGTAAACGATACTTCACGCCTGCCACAGTTCTCAACGCACGGTTTGACAAATCCCTTCGCCCTGGCTTCCAGCAAGGCTCCGCCGGGTTAAGCTCAGGTGCGTACTTCGGAAAACGAATTAAACGAAAACTCTTGCGGTGATTGTGAATGAATTCGTCCACGCGTTTTCCTTTGTGGCAAGGCCCGCTGTCAACAAACAAAGCAACCTTGTTAAAACGCCCGACGACCTGTTTGCAATGCTGAACGAACTGCTTCTGTTTTTTTCTCTTGAAAAAAGTGTAAACCAACGCCCGCTTCGTACGAGTGGCAAACACGTTCGTATACTTCCGCTGGAAGTTTATGGGCGCCGTGGGGCGGCTCCCTTTGGGAGCCCAGCCTCGCGTGACGTTGGGAAGAAGTCCAAATGAGGCCTCATCCTCGCAGCCCACAACAAAACCTTTTTTTCGGTAGTACCGCGCGATTCGCCGCGCTTTTTTTTAAAAGCGTCCTGCTCTTCTTTGCCAGGCGATTTGTAATGCCTCGGCCTCGGTACAAGCAAGGAAAAACCGCAGGCGATAAGCAATCGCCAGACGTGTTGCGGCGTGTACGTCACGCCGAACTTTTTCTTGATTAACGCGAGGACTTCTTTCGAAGTCCATAAACGCGAAGGAGCGCGAGGGTTGCCTTTCTCAAGAATTTTTAGCAAATGCAGGCGCTGTCTTTTCGTAAGGTGCGGCGGGCGGCCTTCTTGTTTTACTGCGCGTGCAGCCTGTTGACCTTTTTCTGCGAAACGGTGCAGAATGCTTACGACGGTTTGCTTTGACGCGGCGCACGCTTCCGCAACGGCGTCCAAGGATTTGCCTTGTTTACGGTGGATGGCGATGAGCCATCGGAGTTTGGATTTTGCGTTGGTTTCTGCCGCCATGTGTTGTTTAAGCTCTTGAAGTGAAACGTGCGGCATGAACATTTCTCCACGAGCGAGATCCCAAGTCATACAATTATTAGGAAGTATGAATATATAAGTTATTCGCTATTAATGAGAAAATCAGGATCCTTACCTAGCTCTATTTTCAGTAGCGAAATCCATTCTTTGATCTCGTTTGAATCATGCCACCTTGCCCCGTTGAATTGCCTAAAGAATTTCAAATTGAAATCCACTCCTAATAGTTCCGAAAGGTAGCCTTCCTGGAACCCTTCACATGCAAGGTCCATTGCCAGAACCGCGTGGTTCCTTCCCCTCCTTGCTATTTCCTCCCAAATTGGAGCTGAATTTATCGACATAACCCACTTTTCTCCCTTAATTTTCCGGGCAATAATCTGCAATCTCCCTTAAATCAATATCCCATCATTTCCAACTTCAAATTCAATATCCCCCCAAGCATCCTAGCGGTATCGGAAAACTTAACCTTCCCCTCCTTCTTGTGGTGCCATTCAATTCCGATTTCGGAAATTGCAAACCCGTGCTTTTTTGCCTTTGCAATCAGTTCCACATCCCATTCAAAACCCTTAAGCTTGATTAGTGGCAGGAGTTTTTTTGCGGCCTTTTTCCGGATCCCCTTAAAGCCGCATTGCGTATCATTGATTTTCAGGTTGAAAAGAAGGTTTACCAGCGCATTGAATGAACGGCTAGCAAGCTTCCTTCTTAATGGGATTTTGCCGTAAATGTCGCTATTCTTGTGCGCCCTGCTGCCAATAACCAGGTCGTATTTTTCAAGTTCGCTAAGCATTTTTGGGATCTCGCGCGGAGGGATTGCGCCATCCGCATCATAGGTGATAATGGGATCCCCCTTTGCCAACCGGAAGCCTTCCATGAGCCCGCCTCCTTTCCCCAGCCTTTTTGGATAGTGGCAAATGCGGATTTTCCCCTCCCCGCTCCGGAATTGCCCGACTTTTTGGGCTGTCCTATCCAAGCCATCATCAATTACAAGAACCTCATATTCGCCCCTCTTGTAGCTCTTTTCAAGGAAGAAAAATAGCGCCTCAAGTGTCTCTTCTATGCGGTTCTCCTCGTTGTGCGTTGGTATTAGCATTGTGAACATTTGATTCCAGGGATACATCTGAAAATTATCATATTAAAGGCTTGGGGTTCTATAAATTCGCTGATAGAAATGGCGGACATCACGGATCGGATCTGGGAAATGGAAGGGGGGAAGCCCAAAACATGGTGGTGGTGGTTTTGGCTATTTTACATTGATAATCCCAAGGACCCCAAAAAGCCAAGGCAGCTCATGATCCTTTGGAGCGTGAAACGCGAAAAGCACATCCTTTGCAATGATGTCCTGCTTGATATGGATGGCGATGTCGTGAACGAAGGGGGAAAGATTAGTTTCAAGGGCGCAACCGCAAGCTGGTTTTTCGATGGCAATAGTATGCATGAGGACTTCCTTGTGGCTCCATCGAATATTACAATCAACGGGAATGGAAAACGTAATTTGGATGCAGAAAAAAGTAAATTCGCCCAAAAAGGGAAGGAATTCCGCGTTTTCATTGATGGCAGGCAGGCGCAGGTGGATTTCAAGTGCCGTATGCTGCCAAATACCCCTCCAATCCACAAGGACCACAACTTCCTTGGCACGCTGGGCTACGATATTCTCAAAATAAATCGCCTATCCCTGACCGGAACAATAAAACAGAAGGGAAAAATCGAAAAAATCTCCGGCACCGCCTACTTCCAGAAGGTATTTGTGACTGGGCCGGTAATTCCCTGGCAGTGGGGGCTTGTGCACTTTGAAAATGGGAGCATTTTGAGCTACAACATAGGCCGGATTGGGGAGTCGTTTTTTGCAGAGCGTAATTCGCCCCTTGATTTAAAACTACGAAGGAAGCTCGAGTTCTACGATTCGAAAACAAGAAAGCATTACCTGTTCGGGGATGTTAGAATCCATCGCACTAAAGGCGATCTTCCGGCTTTTATCCTGGAGGCAAAAAACAATGCGGCAGGAGGGCAAAATCTCAAAATCACCCTACAATCCTACTCGCGCGCGCTTTGGCGCCTCCAGAAATCAAGGCGGCATGCCCTTAACACCCTCTATTACCATGAATTCTGCGTCAACGCGGATGATTTCTCATTCACCACCGGTGGTAAAACCATTTCATTAGGGGAGGTGGGGGAGGGGGTTGGCAATTGCGAGGATTCAAAAGGAATGCTTGTTTAGAACTTAATGGGTAGATTGCTATGAAGGTTACGGATCATTCGCCAAATGGATCGCAAAGCGCAAAGGCGCTTTTCTCCCAATTCGAAAATTCCGGCTTCCAGGCATCCGAGCTATTCGCCGCATCAAATGCGCTAAATGGAATGCTATCCGACAAGGAATGCACGCGCTTTTTGGCATTCACTGGAAATATGGCGGCAAGCGGACTTCGTGGCATTTTTGCGGACATGCTAAAACGTAAAATGTTCGATGCGGTGGTTACAACCGGGGGGGCAATCGACCACGACCTGATGCGCTCCTTTTCCAAGTATGAACTGGGCGATTTCCAGCAGGATGATGTTGCGCTGCACAAAAAGGGGATCAACCGCCTAGGAAACATACTCGTTGACAATAAAAATTACATCGCGCTCGAAAAGAAAATGCAGCCTCTCCTAAAGAAATTGCATTCGCAAAAGGGCATAGTATCCGGGCGCGAACTTATTTCCGAAATCGCAAAGGGAATCGATGACAAGAACTCCTTCCTTTACTGGAGCCAAAAAAACAACATCCCAATCTTCTCCCCCGGGCTGATCGATTCGGCAATTGGCCTTCAGCTTTTCTTCTACAAGCAGGACCACAAGGATTTTGTCCTCGATGCAACCGGTGACATGAAGGAGCTTGCCAATCTTGTTCTGACGGCAAAGCGGACCGGTGCGCTCATTTTGGGAGGGGGTATTTCCAAGCACTACACAATTGCCAGCAACCTCCTTCGCGGCGGGCTTGATTATTCCGTCTACATTACAACCGCAAGTGCATATGATGGCTCCCTTTCAGGCGCCTACCCCAAGGAAGCCAAAAGCTGGGGAAAAATCAAGGAAAAGGGGAAGACGGCGGTAGTTTACGGGGATGCGACGATTTTGCTTCCGCTTCTGTACTCGTCACTAATATAGTGCAGGATAGATGTGGGATTTGCGGATGGAATTTTCCGTATTGGGATGGCCGAGTATTGTTTCCGCCGGTTTTGGCCCCTTAAATCCGCGTCCTCATTTGTCAAAAACGCCCCTCAATATCCTTATGGCCCTTTTTTGCACCTCGAATTCCATGAATATCCTGCGCAGGCGGACCATTGCTGCAATAATTATGATGTAGGCGATAAGCGAAAGCAGGTCGTCCAAATCGCCCTTGGGGAAACTGATGTTCAAAACGCCAAGATCCTGCGCGATGCCAACTACTGCCTGCAGTACAAGCAGGAGAAAGCCGTTCAATAGGAGCCTTAGGGAAGCCTGCAGTTTCGTATCGCTCATCACATGGTAAAATCTGTAGGTGTAATAGAAAAGAAGGGAGCTTCCAAGGAAGCTTGCAAATTCGAGCGCGAGCATATTTTTTCACCTAAGGAATTCATGAAGAATTTTAACGAGCTTGTTTTCGACACGCAGGATGTTGACAATCTTGTTCAACCTGATAATTGCAACGGCAAAAAGAAGGTATGCAAGCGCCTGGAAGAGCTCTTCAACAGAAATGAAGTTGATGAATGAAATGGCTACGCCAGTAAGTGCCGCATGGATGCCAAGCGCGCCCCTGAACGTATAGAGCAAAAATGCGGCAGATAAAATGTCCAGCTCTTGCTTTACCTTAGTCCCCCGGAAAATCCCATATAGGGAATAGATTGCAAGAAGCATGAGGGCGCCAAGAAGCGTCCTAATTATCTCGAGCCAAAGTGCCATTCAAATCGGAATCATTATCTCGTGGCCGTATTTATAGATATTGATTTGTTGCCATCCGCATCAGGTTTGCGTGGGCGCAATCAAAATGGTGGTTATCTGAATATTCCTAATCGTGGTTATACTTGCGGATTTTGGGAAATTTTGCCGCCTTTTCTTGCTATTCTGCACTAAGCTCCTCCACAACCGCCCTATCGCCGGAGTCCTTGTCGCGCTCGAAATAGAACACCTTCGAGGATGCGCCCTCCTTAAGCGCCTCATCGTGCGTTATGATGAATGTCTGCTCGACAATTTTAGGGATCTCATCCCTAAGCGCGCGGTTTAGGAGGTTCACCGCCTGGCTGTCGAGGTTGTGGGTGGGCTCGTCCAGGATGAGCCAGGAAAGATTTGGCGTAAGCACCATGGCAAATGCCACGCGAAGCGTCAAGGCCGCGCAGCTCTTTTCCCCGCCGGAGCAATTCTCAATCCCGATCCACTGCCCATCCGGAGTTTGGAGCATCAATTCGTAATCATCGAAGCTTGGGCTTAGCATCAAGGCGCGATAATCGCCATAAGGGTAGATGCTCCCCCAAAGCGAATTCATGGCTTCGTTCATCGCCTCAATTAGCTGCGAGCGCATCAGTGTTTGCGTTTCCAAAACAGCCTCCTGGAATGAGATTAATTTTTGCGCCTTTTTTGCGAGTTCCAAAAGCTCCTCCTCCCTTGCCTTCAAATCGGCAATTTTTTGCCTTAACTGCTTGAATGCGCTTTCCAGTGTTAGCAAATTCCGCGAAATTGCCGCGTGCTGCGATTCGAGGCTTGCGGATTCCCGTTCTTCCTTGATCAATTCCATTCTTAAATGGGCAATTTTTTCGGGGCTGTGCGAAATCCTTGCAATTTCAGCATTCAAATCGATAATTTCCCCATCCAGCCCCTCGATTTCCACCCTGATTTTGGGCGCTTTTTGGGCATTCAAAAGCTCCCGTTCCAATCCTAATATTTTACCGGAGATTTCCGAGCCGTTTATTTGCGCCTCATCCCTCCCCCTTTTAAGTTTTGGCTCATCCCCCCCGAGTTTTTCCAATTCATTGGAGCATTCCAAAAGATCCCTGGCAACATCCCCGAATTCCACGAGCCTAGCCTCATAAGTTTGCGCTTCCATGATTAGGCTTGAGAGTTTTTCTATTTTCCCTCTTTCCTCCGATGCGCGCGAATGCAAGCGCTTGATTTCCTCCCCAAGCCTTGCAATGTGCGCATGCCTTTGCTCCTCGAGCTGCCTTTTCCTTCCTGGCGTTAAGTCCGATTCGCAAATCGGGCATTTCGCATCCGCATGATGAAGCGCTTGTTGGGATTTTTCAAGCTCTTTGTTTTGCGCCTCTTTTGTTGCAAGAAGGGATGTGGTTTGCGAAAATTCCCCCTGGGCAATTTCATGTGCAAGCTTTAGGGCGCTTGCCTGCCCAATTGCCTTTGCCTTTTCAAGCAGGCTATGCCTCTCCAAAGCCCTGCGGTCAAGTTTGCCCTTTTCTGCCAATAGTACCTTGATTCTTGCCAAAGCATTTGAGTGCTTATTGGCATTCTCCTGGCGCAGGCTCTCAATTTTTACCGCCTGCCCCCCTAGGGATTTGATTTCAGATATGAGTTTTTCCGCATCATTTGCCCCAATCAATTTCTCCGCTTCCGCCAGTTCCCGTTTTTTTCCATTCAATAGCCCCTCTTTTCCAGCGAGCGTTTTTTCAAGGCGGGTAAATTCCCGCTCCGCCAATTCGAGCTTTTGAAGTTGCTTATTCCCTTCGTGGATTTTTTCCTTCACATGCGCCAATTTTTTCCCAGCCTCTTTGATTCCCTCCTTCAATTTTGCAATTTCCGCCTCCTTTTCCGTTTCCTCCTGCCTCAATTTGGCAATTCCTGCCCCTTCCAGATACCGTTCCAGTTCTGATTTTTTCGAGGAGAGCTTTGATGCGGCAAGGCCGGCATTTTGCCTGGCGGCCTCAAACCTTGCAATTCCAAGCAGTTCATCGATTTGCCTTTTCCGCTCGCCTTTTTGCAGTGTCAGAATGTAATCGATTTTATTTTGCTCTGCGTAAATGATGCGCGAAAAAAGGTCGTAATCCACCCCGAGGATGCTTTCAATCAGTTCGGTAACCCTGGAAGTTTGCGCTTCCATTAGTTTGCCATCCTCGAATAGTTGCGCAGTTGTTGCCTTCTCGCCAAATTGCCTAACCGCCCTGTAGTTTTTCCCCACATGGGTGAATTCCAGCTCGACTATCCCGGCGGAATGCTTTTTTGGCCGCTGCATCACCAGCTCTTCCAATTTCACCTTCCGGCTTTTGAGCGCAGGAAACGTGCCAAATAGCGCAAAGCTTATCGCATCCATTACTGAACTCTTCCCGGATCCCATCTTTCCGATGAACAGGTTGCTCCCTTTCCCAAACCGTAGGCTGGTTTCCTCATGCGATTTCCAATTCTTCAAAAGAAGGCTATTTATCACAATTCCCCACAAGATAGGAATGGGCAAGGGAAATTAAAAAATGGCTGATAAGGCGGAAAATTGCGGATTTGTTGCTAGCAGCCACGAATATCCGCTGCACCCGATTAAATGCGCCCTTTACTAATATTGATACACAAATCAAAATTGAGGCGGAACGCCCAATCCGGGCAATGCCCGGATTCCCATAGAATACGGATATGCCTAGACTCGAAGTCTTGTGCAGGGGGAGGCACTCCCCCGTCGCGGATTTCCAAAGCAATTTATATTCAGGGGGTATAACGCTTTAGGTAAGGCTATGGTTGGCGAATTCGTTGTCAAAAGCGAGGGCGGTAGGCGCCAGCTCATCATCAATTACAAGGGCTCCCCGTATGGGGCAGACATTGCGCAGTATGCGCCTTGCATGAAGGATGTTGTCGAAAAACTAAGGGAAGTCGATGCGGATGAGGTCGTGCTCTCCGAATACTATGAAAAGATCTACAATGCCGAACAAGTCGGGCTTCTTAGGGGAATAAGCGATCTTATCCAAAAGCTCGAAGCGCAGGCAGTATGGTCGCCAAGCAACCTTGGAAATACGAATGATTCCAAGCTACTGGCGCCAAGGCACGATGCCATAATGCAAGCCCTTGATTTGCTTCCGGGAGACCCCTTCCGCGCCTACCTGGCAATTTTACAGGAAATAAAAACCCAGATGGCGCGCGCGCAAGCCTCGAATGAAGCGGCGCTTGATGACCTCAAGGTCTATCTCAAAACGCTTGGATTCATGCGAAGCGAGCTGGAAAAAACGCAGCTAATCTCCTCAATGAAAAAATACCTGTTGCAGCTTGCAACAATCCCAACTGACCGCAACATCTACCGCACGCTTTTCGAAGCGGCAATAAAGCCATCCTTCATAGGCTCGCGCATCTTCTTTACCGGCTCTGAAAACCTGCAGCTAATCGACCAGTATGATGTGATTGGCACGAAGGTTTACATCTACAAGCACCCGGAAAAAGTCGAGCTTCTCTACTATATCAACCCTCCCGAATACACCCTTTCGCCCGAAAAATATTTCCTCCTGGAAAAGACAAAGGAGGTCGTTTCAACCCACCGCCCGGCGTCCGTATCCTTCCTTGACATGCAGCAGGCGCGCAAGTATTTCCGCAAGATTTACATGGCAACAATCAACGATTTGGCAACCCAAAACAACATAAAAATATCCGCAGAGGAAAAAGATGAGCTTTCGACCATTGTCAGCAGGTACACAATTGGCTACGGAATCATGGAAATCCTCCTATCCGACAGGCAGCTCACCGACGTGTATGTTGATTCCCCGCTCGGCGAAAAGCCCATCTACCTCGTCCATAGCAAATACGGCCAGTGCCAAACAAATGTGATATTTTCCCAGGAGGAGGCAAAAAGCCTGATTTCAAGGTTCCGCGCACTATCTGGGCGGCCCTTTGATGAAGCCCACCCCATCCTGGATTTTGATCTGCCCGATTTGCAAACCCGCATTGCAGCAATTGGCAGGCCCCTTGCGGTTGACGGGACGGCCTTTGCCTTGCGTTTGCACAAGGAAACACCCTGGACGCTCACGCAATTTTTGGATTTCCGCATGTTCAATCCCCTAACCGCCGGGCTTTTGTCATTCATGGTGGATGCTCAGGCATCAATGCTGATTGTTGGAAGCAGGGGCGCGGGCAAGACGTCGATCCTTCAAAGTTTAATGCAGGAAATTCCTCAAAACCTAAGGATAATTGTGCAGGAAGACACTTTAGAATTGCCTGTCCATTCCCTCAAGCGCCTTGGCTTTTCCATCCAGCGGCTCAAAACAAGGGCGCCCCTTGGGATGCAAAGCGAATCCGAGGTGTCCGCTGAGGATGCGCTTAGGACTGCCCTTCGTTTGGGCGATTCGGTATTAATTGTAGGGGAGGTGAGGTCCGTTGAAGCTAGGGCCCTATTCGAAGCCATGAGGGTAGGGGCGGTTGGAAACGTTGTAATGGGGACCATCCATGGCGAGAGCGCGTATTCCATTTGGGATCGAATTGTTAATGATTTGGGGGTTCCAACTACCTCATTCAAGGCAACTGATTTTGCAATTGTTGCAACGCAGATCAGGTTCAAAGGATCGCTCAAGCGCCAAAGGAGGCTTATTGAAATCACGGAAGTCAAAAAGCATTGGACGCAGGATCCGGATAAGGAGGATGGCTTCCTTAACTGGATGATGTTTGATGCTGCAAAGGATGATTTGGAGTTTTTTGAGGAAAAAATCAAGGAATCCGAATGGCTAGATAAGCTGCAAAAAACCCGTGGGCTAAAGTTGGAGCAGATTTGGGATGAAATCCATGCGCGGGCGGATGCAAAGCAATACCTTGTGGATCTCAAGCGCAAATACTCCATTCCTAAGCTTTTAGAAGCTGAAAACACATTGCCGGCGCACAGCCGCTATATGCTGCTATCAGAAGCGCAGCGCGAGGAGAATGGCAGTGTCGATCACAAGCAGCTGCTTAAGGATTACCGGGCGTGGGTCGATGATTACCTTGCCAAACCATTACTGAAGAAATAATGGGGTAGGGGCGACACGCGTAGGGGAAATGTGTTCCCCTAGAGGTGTCGATTACAAGGAGTGGGTTGACAACTATTTAGCGAAACCATTGCTCAAAAAATGAGGGGGTAGAGGCAACACGAGTAGGGGGATACTTCCCCCTGTAGGTGTCGATTACAAGCAATGGGTTGACGACTACTTGGCAAAACCATTATTAAAGAAATAATGGGGTAGAGGCGATGTTGGAGTTGAAAGACAACTACGACATAAGTAGAGGCAAGCTCTACGCTACACGAGTAGGGGAAATGTGTTCCCCTATGGGTGTCGATTACAAGCAATGGGTGGACGGCTATTTGGCGAAGCCGCTGCTGAAGAAATAAATTCAATTAAATTGATACGCAGAAGTAACTAGGGGGGAGGCGGCGACACGTGGTGGGGGCTTAGCCCCCATTGGGTGTCGATGATTATTTGGCGAAGCCGCTTCTGAAGAAATAGGACTTGCAATTAAGCTCACGTGTTTTACTATTTGCACCTTAACCCTTTTTATTCCTCATTTCAAAAAAATTATAGATTTTGCAACAGTTTAAAAGCCTCTTTTCCTTCAATTTTGCGAGGGGTATAGTTGAAAATTGGGATACTGACAGGCACTAGGCCTGACATCATCAAAATGGCGCCGGTCTACTGGGAGGCAAAGCGCTGGGGGCATAGGCCGGTTCTAATCCACACCTCGCAGCACTTCCCCTACCACCTATTCGAGGGCGTTTACCGGGATTTGGATTTGCCCTTCCCCCCTGATTATTTGGTGCAGTATGGCATTGTAAAGAAGCTGGGCGTGCACGTTTCAAAGGCGGCCTATCATTTGGATGAGGGCGCTAATCTAGGGCTCTCCAAAAAATTCGAGAATCTTGCAACCAAAATCACCTCAAGAAGGCCAAATCCCGCTGCAACGGTGGGGAGCATAATGCTGGAGCTTAATTCCCTTTTCCAGGGCGAACTTAAGGATCTTGACATCCTGCTTGTGCATGGCGATACCCTGACAAACATGGCCGGCGCGCTTGCTGCTTCCCTTAACCTCATTCCCGTTGGCCATGTGGAGGCGGGCCTTCGAACTTTTTCAAAAGAGCCCTTTCCCGAGCAGATAGATACGCGTGTTGCGGATGCATGCTCCGATGTATATTTTGCAGCAACGAAAACCAACGAAATCAACCTGATAAATGAGGGGTATCAAAGAGACCGGATCTTTGTTGTTGGCAATACCGTAGTTGATGCGGCGATATTTGCTGCCAGGAAAGGGAAATCGAGCCGCGCCTTTTTTGAGAAATTGGGCTTTGATTTTTCAAAAAAGCTGGTGTATTTCTCATGCCATCGCAGGGAGAGCCTCATGCATGAGCAAAGGTTTAGGGCAATTGTTTTTGCAATGGCTAATCTTAGCGATCTTGGCTACCAAGTCCTTTGGTCGGTTAGGCCCGGGACACAAGAAGCTATCAATAAATACGGCCTGAATCCCATGCTGAAGGACCATCCAAACCTTCGCCGGGTATCTGAAATTCCAAGGTATTCCGATATTATGTTTTTCATTTCAAAATGCCATCTAGTTGCAACCGATTCCGGAAGCATGCAGGAGGAAACTGCCGCCCTTCATGTGCCAACTGTTACCCTAAGATTTGTCACGGATAGGCCAGAGAGCGTAGATGCGGGAGTAAACATATTGGCACCGCCAACATCGGAAAAGGCAATCCGGTCGATACTTGATACTGCCTCCTCTCCCAAGGTTAATAAGCAAATGCGCCTAAAAAAGAATCCTTACGGGGATGGCAAATCCGCCTTAAAAATAATTTCGTCACTAGAAAAGCTGGAGGGCAAATTTATCCGGTGGGAGCATGGAAAATAGGGTGCTACTAGGGATTGCATTGTTTGCGGCAATTTCCCTAGCGGGCTTTTTCCTATCGCTCTATGCAGTTTCTGGAAATGCGGCATACTGGTGGGATGAGGCTGAATACGGCATCCTATCAAGGAGCATGACCCAAAACGGCTACTTCGGGTTTTTTGGCGGCCCAAGCTATAGGCCCCCAATGCTCCCAGTTTACATCGCAATCCTGCGCGGCCTTGTTGGGGAATTGGCCTGGATATTGATAATTCCCCTCTTTTCCGCCCTAAGCGCCGGGGCAATTTTCATCCTTTCAAGGAAGCTGTTTGGCGAAACTGCAGCGGTCATCGCCTCAATTCTCATGCTCTCTTCTAGCCTTTACATCTTCTATTCCGGCAGGCTATTAACCGAGGTTCCGGGCATCTTCTTTAGCGCCCTATCCGCTTACTTTTTCTTCAAAGCCTTTGAGGAAAAGCGCCCGCGCGATTTCCTCCTCCTCTGCCTTTTTTCCCTGACCGCGTTCCTGGTATACTATCGGTTTTCCATGATGCTTGTTTCGATGGCACTCTTTGCCCTATTATTCCGGACAAAGGGCATTTTGGAAAATCTTAAGCCCATTTTGGCATCCCTGGCAATCTTTTTGATTTTGCTTGCGCCCCTCCTTCTCTACAGCAACTCCTATTTCGGATCGTTCATCGGCCTATTTTCCTCCTCGTATTCCGGCCAGCAACCCGAGCCCCTTGATTGGTTTATTTCCAACATAGGGCACATTTTCTCAAACATGTATGTTGTGGCATTCACAATTATTGCATTTATTTACGCTCTTGCATTTGGCCAAAAGCCAATCCGTTTCCTTGCGCTTCTTACAATTATCTCCTTCATTTCCGCAAGCGTGCTTCTTAACCACAAGGAGGATAGATACCTGATGCCCCTATTTCCAATCGTATTCATGCTTATTGCCGGCTTTTGCGCCGTGGTTTTGGAAAAAGCATATTCTGCAATAAAGGGCTTTTCGTCGGCGCACATGGAAAAGGGTGCAATCTATATTTCGGCAAGCATTCTTGTCCTTTTCCTGCTCTACCAATCAACACTTGCAAATATGGGGCAGGGCCTTTCGCTTTTCGAATCGAAAAAAGCCTCATTTGGGGATGTGAAGGAAGCGGCGCTATTTGTCCGCGACTCGACCCTGCCTCAAGATGCCGTAATGTCGGATTCCGTAACCGCCATGTTTTATATGGATCGCTATAGCGCGGGCTTTTCGTCAAGCAACATATCCTATGTCCAGGGGCTTCTTGAAAGCAAAAAGCCCAAATACCTTCTCATCACTGCCTACGAATCCAGGGATGCGTACATCAACGCGATAAATAATATGAAAAATCTTAAGGTTGCAGCAAATTCGGTGGAATATGTGTTCCTCCATCCGGAAAAATTCCAGCTTGAGAAGGTATTCCCAACTGAAACTTCCCCATACGTGATGGTTTTCAAAATAATTTGATGTGATTTCCATGAAAATAGCATTCATTGGAGCGGGGTATGTGGGCCTAGTATCTGCCGTAGGCTACGCCCTTGCTGGAAACGATAGCGTATGCATAGAAATTGATGAGCGCAAAATTGCGCAAATCAATGGCGGCAAGGCGCCAATTTATGAGGGGGGGCTTGATGATGCGCTGTTGAAACTAACCCGCGATGGTAAACTTTTGGCAACCTCCGATTATAACGGCATAGCCTCCGCCCAGGCAATTTTCATCTGCGTTGGCACGCCTTCGGCGCAGGATGGTTCAATTGACCTGCGGTATATTGAGGATTCCTGCGCTAAAATAGCCTCAATTCTCCCAAAAATGAAGGGATACCCAATTGTCGTGGTCAAGAGCACGGTAATTCCAGGGACCACAAGCGGCCTTGTCAAGGGAATTTTGGAAAAGGGGAGCAAACTGCGCGCAGGAAGGGATTTTGGGCTTGCCATGATGCCAGAATTCCTTAGGGAGGGAACCGCACTTGCTGATTTCAAGCATCCGGATAGGATTGTCATTGGAACCATGGATGAAAAAACAAGGAAGGTGCTAATGGGTCTGCATTCAAAATTCCCAGGCGAAAAACTCATTGTCAGCCCCTCCGCGGCAGAGATGATCAAGTACGCAAGCAACTCATTTTTGGCAACCAAAATCTCATTTGTGAACCAGCTTGCGCTGCTTTGTGAAAAAACCGGCATTGATGTTGATGATGTTGCAAGGGGGATGGGACTTGACAATAGGATAGCGATGCCATTCCTTCGAGCGGGCCCGGGTTTTGGAGGAAGCTGCTTTCCTAAGGATGTTAGGGCCCTGATGCATTTTTCAGGCAAGGAAGGGGTTGAACCCACAATTCTCGAATCCGTAATGTTGGTAAATTCCCTGCAGCCGCTTTGGCTAATTGGGGCGGCGCAGGAAAAAATGCCCCTTAAGGGCAAAACAATTTGCATCCTTGGCCTTGCATTCAAGCCGGATACCGACGATGTGCGCGAATCGCCTGCGATCCCAGTCATTTCGCAGCTTTTGAAAATGGGATGCAAGGTTTTGGCATACGATCCCAAAGGAATGGCAAATTTCAAAAAGCTATTTCCCAAGTTGGATTATGCCAATTCAATGGATGATGCGCTTAAAGGCGCCGATGCCTGCATGATAATAACCGATTGGAAGGAATTCAAAAAGCCAATTGCCCATTATGAGAGGCTAATGAAAAATCCACTCATTTTGGATTCAAGAAGGATACTTGATCCAAAAACCGCAATTACTGCAAGTTATATTTCGCTTGGAAGGGGAATTGCATGAAAGTATTTGTCACCGGAGGCGCGGGATTCATAGGGAGCCACGTATGCGAAAAATTGGTATCACTTGGGCATGAGGTAATTGCAATTGACAATTTCGATCCTTACTACGGAAAGGGGCAAAAGATCGCCAATATTTCCCCCCTTAAGAAAAGCAAAAAATTCCACTTTTTGGAAATGTCCATCCTATCCCCCGAATTTCCCGCCTATCTGAAGGAATCCGGCGCGGATTCGATAATCCACCTTGCTGCAAGGCCCGGCGTTAGGCCCTCGCTTGCCGATCCATTCATTTACCAGAAAATAAATGTGGAGGGCACCCTTAGGGTTTTGGAGGCATGCCGAATTGCGGATATTTCCAATCTTGTTTCCATTTCCTCCTCATCAGTTTATGGAAATTGCAAAACCAAGCCCTGGAAGGAAACTGATACCCCCCTTCCGGCTTCCCCCTATGGCGCATCCAAGCTTGCCGGTGAGGCCTACGTCCGCGCTTACCACGAACTATATTCCATTTCCGCCAAATGCCTTAGGTATTTTTCAGTATACGGTGAAAGGCAGCGGCCCGACCTTGCACTTGCGCTCTTCGCCAATGCAATGATGGAAAATAAGCCCATCAGGATGTTTGGGGATGGCTCATCTCTTAGGGATTACACCTATATCTCCGATGCCGTCGATGGCACGATTTCAGCCCTTTTGGCAAATCCGGATTTCGAGATTTTCAATATAGGCAATTCAAAGCCAGTTGCGCTCAAGCGTTTAATTAACCTACTGGAGCAAAATCTTGGAGTGAGCGCCAAAATTGAGCGCCTCCCGGAGCAAAAGGGCGATTTGTCGGATACGTATGCTGACATTAGCAAGGCAAAAAAAATGCTGAATTATTCCCCAAAGGTTGGAATTGAATGGGGGGTAAAAAAATACATCGAGTGGAGGAAAAAGGCATGGATTGGGAAGTGATTAATGCATTTCGTAGTCATATTGCGCAAATTGCAAAAAATCCAGGCTTACCATTTGAATTGCAATCCAACGGATGAAAAAGGCGAAAAATCAAATATGTTAATTTCAATAGTAATCCCGGTATTCAACGAAAAGGAAAACATCCAACCCCTGGTTGCAGAAATTGGCAAAACAGCTTTTTCCCTTCGTAAAAAGGGCATGCAAACCGAGCTGATCCTTGTGGATGATGGCAGCACCGATGGCACATTCAAGGAAATCCAAAGGCTAAAAGTGCAATCCCCAAATATCCGGGCCATAAGATTCCGGAGGAATTTTGGCCAGACGGCGGCCTTTGATGCGGGTTTTGCGCAGGCCAAGGGCGAGGTTGTAATCACAATGGATGGCGATTTGCAAAACGATCCTGCCGACATCCCCTTGCTTTTAGATAAACTGAACGAAGGGTATGATGTTGTTTCGGGATGGCGCTTTGAACGCAAGGACGCCGCCTTTTCAAAAAAGCTCCCCTCATTGTTTTCGAACTATCTTGCAAGGTCCCTAACAGGCCTTAAGCTGCATGATTTCGGCTGCTCGCTTAAGGCATACCGACGCGAAGCACTCAAGGATCTGCGCCTATTTGGCGAAATGCATCGTTTCGTTCCTGCAATCCTGTTTACAAAGGGCTTTCGGATCGCGGAGGTAAAAGTCCGCCACAGGCCCCGGAAATTTGGCAAAACCAAGTATAATTTTACGCGCCTGCTAAAGGGCTTCCTCGACTTGCTCTACATCAAGTTCTGGTCCTCCTTTTCCACAAGGCCCCTTCACCTATTTGGCCTCATGGGCTTTTCCATGCTGTTCGTATCCGGCCTGATTGCGGCATACAAGTTTCTTGCATTGGTGTTCTTTTCGCAGCCAATCGAGGTCACCCCCGCACTATTGTTATCAGTTTTGCTTGCAATCCTTGGCTTATTGTTCATAATGTTTGGCTTCCTTGGCGAGGTGCAGGTTAGGACCTACTACAACACTTCTAAGGAGCACGAATATGAAATCGAAAGGAAAATATGAGAAAAAAACGGAAAATAGGAGCAAATGGAAAAATATGAATCTAAAATAATGCATTGATTGGAATTCGATCCAAAATATAACGATACTTAAAATTCAGCCAACTAAATAATGATAATTGATAATCTCACCAGGCAAATCCATCCAATATAGCATTCAAATCTGAAAACAAACCGATGTGTGATAATTTATGCGTTGGGGACTGCTCAAACTTCTGGAATGCATCAAATGCAGATCTTCATTAAGCCTGCGCACTCTTGAAGAGGATGGGGATGAGATTGTTGAAGGTGCGTTGGAGTGCAAAAAATGCGGTGAAAAATACCCCATAATAAGGGCTGTCCCCCGGATGCTTCCGCCGCACTTCATGGCCGAGCTTGTATATCCCAAATACCCCGAATTTTTCAGCAAGCACAGGAAGCATTTTCCGCTTGCAAATTCCAGCGCAATTGTTGGATTTGAAAACAACGCAAAGGCAAAAACTTCCAAGAGCTTTGGGTATGAGTGGAAGAAATTCCCCCATTTCCACAGGATTTACAAGCGCCAATTCATCGACTGGCTATCCCCCAACAAGCCCTCCATGTTCGAAGGGAAATTGGTGCTGGACGCCGGCTGCGGCATGGGCCGCCACCTTGCGGTCGCATCCGATTATGCCCGGGAAATTGTGGGTATTGACTTAAGCGAGGCGGTTGATGCATCCTACGGCAACTTGCGCTCAAGGAAAAACGTTCACCTGGTCCAGGCCGACATTTACAATCTTCCCTTTGGAAGGCCCTTTGATCTTGCCTATTCGATTGGCGTTTTGCATCACCTCCCAAATCCGCAGGCTGGTTTCAAATCAATCCTGACCCACATTAGGCGCGGGGGCCAAATATTTGTGTGGGTTTATGGCCACGAGGGGAATTTTGTGATGGTAAATATCATCGAGCCCTTCAGGAAGCTTTTCACATCCCGTTTGCCCCATGGCGCGCTATACCTTCTTTGCCATCCTGTGACAATTGCCCTTGAGCTCTCCTGCCTCCTCTACCAGTTGCTTAATGCAATTCCTCTTGTCAACATTGCAGCAAAATACCTCCCAAGCAACACCTATCTTTTATACATTGCAAACTTTTCCTTCCGGCACAAGCTGGCAATTGTGTTCGATTTCCTCTCTGCGCCCCTTGCGCGCTACTACCGCAAGGCTGAATTTGCCAAATGGTTTGCAAATGCAAAGCTTAAAGCAAAATTATATCCACATAATGGCAACAGCTGGAAGGCGCTTTCGCAGGTGAATTAGATGTGCGGCATTGCCGGGGTTATTGGCTTATCTGATAAATCGCTCATCAGGAAAATGTGCGATATCATCGCTCATCGCGGCCCAAACCATGGCGGCTACCATATTGATAAGGATGCATCAATTGGCTATCGTCGCCTGGCCATAATTGACGTAAAGGGCGGAAACCAGCCGATTTACAATGAGCAGGGCGATATCTGCATCGTCTTCAACGGCGAAATATACAATTATTTGGATCTAAAGCCCGCGCTTGAAAAAAAGGGGCACAAATTTACGACCAATTCCGACAGTGAAACCATTTTGCATGGCTACGAGGAATATGGCGAAGGGATTGTTTCCAAGCTTCGCGGCATGTTCGCTTTTGCAATATGGGATTCGCGCAAAAAAAAGCTCCTGGTTGCGCGCGATAGGTTTGGGAAAAAGCCGGTTTATTTCACCCATGCAAATGGCGCATTCGGCTTTGCATCCGAAATAAAATCCCTCCTGCTCATGCCGGATTTTAGCAAGGAGCTTGATTATTCTGCAATTGATTCTCTTCTAGCTTTCCGCTTCATACCTTCGCCGAATACGATTTTCAAGAATGTAAAAAAGCTTCCCGCCTCCCACTTTTTAATTTTTGAGAAAGGGAAACTTTTGCTTAAACGGTACTGGTCGCTGAATTATTCGCCAGTTGAGAGGACGGATTCCCTTGCTGCAAAAAAGGTGCGCACCCTATTGGAAGAATCCGTACGAATAAGGCTAATGTCCGAAGTCCCTCTTGGCGCTTACCTTTCCGGGGGGCTTGATTCATCGGCAGTTGTAGGCTACATGTCAAAGCTGATGGACTCCGAAGTGAAAACCTTTTCGGTTGGCTTTGGCGTTGAAAAATACGACGAGCTAAAATATGCCAGGGAGGTCTCGGAGGCGTTTTCAACGGACCATCATGAGATTATCATTTTGCCGGACTCAATCAAGCACTTGCCGCAAATAATATGGCACCTGGATGAACCCATGGCGGATCCAACCGTTATCCCAACCTACCTCCTCTCTAAATTTGCAAAGAAAAAGGTCACGGTGGTCCTAACCGGCGAAGGAGGGGATGAGATGTTTGCCGGCTACGAGCAGTACAAATTCATGGACCTTGCATTCCGCCACGGGAAAAAATTCCCAAAATTCATCCGCCGACACATAATTGCAAATGCCGTTAGGAAGGCGCCTAAAAAACTGCTTGATTCCTTGTTCAAATACTCCTCGGCGCTTGGCACAAAAGGGCTTGATCGGTTTTCGGATTTCATCTCCGACCTTGATTCCCCTGCAAGGAGCTATCTTGAGCTTGTGCAGGTATATACCCAAAAGGAGAGGGATGCCCTATATGGCGCGCATCAGGATTTGCCAAAGGGTAAAAATATGCCCGCCGCTGTTGATTTTTCCAATAAATATTCCAATTCGTTTTCCCCTTCATTTGCCCATGGCGATCTTCTTTCCCAAATGCAGCTTTTTGATGTTCAAACGCAGCTAGTTGATGATCTTCTGATGAAGGTTGATAAAATGGCAATGGCCGCTTCAGTTGAGGCAAGGGCGCCCCTTTTGGATCAGGAGCTTGCGGCTCTTGCCTTCACCCTAACTCCCGATCAAAAAATCCGGGGAAAGGTGGAAAAATTCATGCTAAGGAAGGCCACATCACAAATTCTTCCTAAAAGCGCAAAGGATAGGAAAAAAGCGCGCTTTTTTGTTCCGCTTGATTATTGGTTCAAGGACGGGCTTTTGGATATTGCAAGCAACCTCCTAATTGAGGGCGATAGGGGCCTTTTCGACAAAACGCAGATTCAAAAGGTGATCGATTCATATTCCAATTCCAGGGCATATGCGGCTCGGCAGCTTTGGTGCCTCATATCCCTTGAGATGTGGATGCGAACCTACCTTGATAATGACGGTAAAGCGCCTCTTAATTATAATGAGCTCGTAGGTTGAAATATTATTAAGCAGGAGATGGGAAAAGAAAATTTCAAATAATGCGCAATATTCAGGCATTTTTCATTCACAAAATCGTGAAATTAATCTTATGAAGAAATTTGATATCACAGGAAAAACATATGGGCGGATGCTTCTTTGCCTCCTGGCCATTTTGGCAATTGAGCTTGCCTTCCTCATGCTCCATCCGCTTGTGCATATCGATTCCGGCTGGACTGCTGAGGTATCCAATATGCTGGCATCGGAAGGAAGGATGGCCGCGCCCTCCTGGAGCGGCTTTCTTAACCAGGAGGATTACTTCTTTTGGAGGCCTCCGCTCTTTTTTGTTTTTGAGGCGGCAATTTTCAAGCTCCTTGGTTTTGGCCTGCTTCAAGTTGGCCTTTTGAATGCGTTCATCATCCTTGCAACATTTGCAATTGTCATAACGGAAGCAAAAAAACTTTATGGCAAGCCAGCTGCAATAGTTGCCAGCGCCGTACTAGCCTCTAATTTCATGTATCTTCTTCACGGCGTCTTCCATGGAAGGCCCGATCCATTGGTTGGCCTTCTCAATCTCATTTCCATGAAATACCTTCTAGAATATTCTTCAACAAGGGCGAAAAAAGCATTCCTTCTTAGCGCTTTTTTTGCATCCCTAAGCGCCCTAACCCACGAGCTTGGGCTTCTTATGGTCGCTACAGTAGCAATTGTGCTGGTTAAGGAAAATGGCATGAAGGATTTATTGCGCACCCTTTTGCAATTGGTGAAAATGGCTGCAATTTTCATCGCCGTTTTCATTCCCTACCTCCTATACGCCTCAATGCAACCCGCAATTTTTTCCGAGCAGGTTGGCTGGCTTTTGGGCAGGCATGGCTCAATCCAGAATGTCATCCAAGATGAGGTGATACGCTATTACTGGGCCTTTACCACAAATAGCGGTGCCATGGCCCCCTGGTTCGCTTTTTTCATGGCCCTCATGATTTTTACCGCAATTCGCAGGGATTTTTCGCCAATCCCCCTTGCAATTTTTATGCATTTGTTTTTGATGTTTTTTATCGGAAATAAGGCCACCTATTACTACATTGCAATTGTTCCCCTTGCCGCCCTTCTTGCCGGCAAAATCTTTTCGGAAATTTCAATGGATGAAATGAAAAGTAGGATTGCAATTGGAGCGGTTTTGCTAACCTTCCTTTCCTCAATTGCATTATTCGGCTATTTTGCCCTAAAGGTTTCGCCCCAATTCGATTTCTTTGCCCTAAATTCTGCGCTTGCATCTGAAAAATATGGTATGGTGGTTGCCCAGCCGGCCTATTACTATGCGATGCAGGGAAGGATGTACTCTGCATACGCCATATTCAACAGAATTGACCGCGGGGAAAGCCTTCCGTCAGTCATTTCCCAATTGAAGCCCGGTGCATTCTATTACGACCCCCTAAATCTGGAGGCTTCCTCCCCGCCGGAATTCAAGCAATATTTATTGGAGGAAACCGCCTTGGTAAAAATAGTTTGCGCAAGAAACGGCAGGGTTTATTATGATGCGGATTGCAAGGATGATAAGTACAGGGTGGAGATTTACAAGCCAAAACAAGCCTGAGTGTTTGGGACTAGCCTTTTTTTATGGCCCTCATCTCGAGATGTATCGTGGATACGATGTTGTTCAGGTACCGTTTTGCGATCCCATCAAGCCCAACGAGCCTAAGCATCCAGTAAAGCCTGCCCCCCTCCAGTTCGAGCCTGTCAATCCTGTAGCGTGCCTTTGTGTAGTAATTCAGGCTCGAATACTCCCGTGCGCCATCTTCAGTGAAGCAGTCAAAGGAATTTTCCACGTATCCGCGCGTATGCTGGAGATCCGCGAAGGTATAGTATGAGTTCCAATAGGGGATGAACGCTGTAAGTTTTCCTCCCGGCTTCAAAATCCTGTGTATTTCCTCCATGGTAAAAAAAATATTGTCTACGTGCTCAAGGACAAAGCGTGCCAGCACCTCGTCCACTGAACTGTCCTCTATAGGGAGCTTCTTGTTGAGGTCAGCTACGATGTCGACGCCAGGAAGCTTTACGCTATCGAGGCCAACATACCCCTTTTTCTTTGCTAGGCCGCAGCCCAGATCCAATTTTACAATCTTACTCTTGAACTTGTTTTTTTTCATTTCCTGCCATTTCCCCATAAAGCGCCAAGTACTTCGATATCACGGCATCCCGGGTAAAAAGCCGCTTCACCCGTGATAACGCCTTGTCGCTGTAATGCCTGTACTTCTTCTGATTGGTCAGCAACGTTTTTATTGCGTTCGCAAGCCTAGCTGAATCGCCTTTTTTTACCACGATGCCCCCATCGCCAATCGCGTCGGGTATGCCTCCATCATCGGAGCCTACAACTGGCTTTCCTTGGGCCATTGCCTCAATTATGACAAATCCCATCCCTTCGCGGCGAATCGAGGGCAAAACAAGTATGTCACAATTCCTATACAGCTTTGGGAGTTCCCCTTCACCAACAAAACCCAAAAATTTTACCTTGTCGGCAATGCAAAGCCTCCTTGCCTCATTTTTCGCCTTTTGCAATTCAATTGGCGGCCCTGCAATACTGAGTTGGTAATCCAAACCCTTCAATCTGGCTAGCGCATCGAATAGAACGTATATGCCTTTGTCCTCCGATAGCCTGCCTGCAAAAAGGATGCGCCCCTTCCCGGATTGCGGCTTTGGCCTTGGGGCAATCTGAAACAAGGTGTCATCAAGCCAATTTGTGATAGTTGTCACCTTCCTAGAGGGGAATAGGCGCGAAACTTTCCTCTCGAGAATCCAGCTCAGGGTCGTTATCCGGCTGCTGGATTCAAAGGCCCACCTGACAAGGGGCCATTTCAGGCGGCTTGCCCTTTGCCAATCTAAAAGCTCCCATTCAAAAAGGGTGATCATATGTGGAAGCCCTTCGAGCGCGGATATGAGGGATGCGGAAATGATCGCAGGCATGGTGTAGAAGCTATGTATGGCATCTATTTTTTCACGTTTGGAAATCCAAAGGCCGGCGAAGAAATATGCAAGGCTTCTGATGAAAAAGTTGCGCATGAGGGGCAGGTAGATCAGGTGGATGGTCAGGCACTTTTTGCTGTAGCTCCAATTCTTCTTCCCCTTCCAGTTTGGCGTTAAGACATGGACCTTATGCCCCTTTGCGCTAGCATATTCTGCAAGGCCCATTACATGCCTTTCAGTTCCGCCCTGCAATGGGTAGGAAAAATCAGAAATGAGCAATATTTTCATTTTACGAACCCTTTGGCGCAATTTGCTAGCATTGCCTAAAAATGGGCTATTTTTTCCTGGCATCCCTAACGGCTTCCTCTTGGAGGTCAAGGCACGTCACATCGTTGCCGTTGTCCTTGATGATGCTGCCGATGTATCCCCCGCCGCTACCGATATCCAATATCTTATGGCCAGTGCCGCATAGCTCAAAGAGCTTCCTCATCTTCTTGTAATCGTTTGACTTCTTGTATTCATCAATGGATATGCCTGAAATGTAGTGCAACTGTGCCCGTTCTATCTTGCCTTTCCTCATGCTATCACGATATTATTCGGTTGTAAATGTTTATATTCCGTTGCAACCCGTTGGCGATTTTTTTAAGATATTTAAACTCCAAGCGCATCTATTATCTCAATCCAAAATGCTCTTTGACCCTGCCCACCGGCAGCTTTTGAAATTTGCGCTCGTAGGCGCCTTTGGGTCAGTTGTAAATCTTGCCATGCTCTACCTGATCAGGGAATTAGGTGGTGTGCATTATATCTTCGCGGCTCTATTGAGCTCACAAATTGCTCTGACCGTAAATTTCATTGCCAACGATGCCTGGACATTCAAGGGGAGCAAAAGGCACGGATATCTGGCAAGGTTTGGCCGCTACTGGCTGATCTCCCATGGCACCATCCTCCTGGATCTGGGGATCTTGTATTTCCTTACAACATTCTTCTCGCTCTACTACATCATTTCTATGCTGATTGCTATCCTGGTTTCAGCCTCGATCAACTACCTGCTGAACATGAAGCATACCTTCCATGCTTGAGGTATATTTAGGGGGCTTGGGGCGCCCTATTTTTAGCCGAATTGGTTTTTCCATTCGCCCTCGACGCTAGTAGCGACCAATATCTGGCGAATTGATTTTCAATTACTTCCCATTCATTTCATAAGGCTCTTGATTGGGCCAAGCTCTATGGAAAGCTTGCCTTCGATTGCTTCGACCATTTTAACATCCAGCGGATCGAATGCCTTGAGGGCAAAAAGCATGAGGGCATAAGCCGCGATAGTGGCAATTCCGATGAGGGCAAGATTGACAAGGCTTCCTCCAACGTCCAGGTAAATTGATGCCACAAGCGGTATGGCAAGGGTTACGGTCCCTGCAGCAAGGATCCTGAAGGTCGTTTTTGCCATTGGCCAAAAGCCAATGAGGCGCTTTACCTGATATGCGGAAATTGCCCCGTATGCCAGGAGGGATATTCCCGTGCCAAGCGCAGCTCCGGAAATGCCGTAGGCGGGGATCAGGGCCAAGTTAAGTGCAATGCTCATAACGGCGGCAATGAGGCTATTTATGAGCAGGTCCTTTGACCTGCCTGCCGAGGATAGCACAAATGTTGCGGAAAGGGTCAGTGAATAAAACAGGTTGGCAACCGAAAGGATGACAAGGGATGGCCCGGCCTTGGCGTATTCCTGGCCAAAGAGGATTGTAAGTGCTTGGGATGGGAATAGGGCCATCACCAATAGCGCCGGAAGGTTAAGGAGGAAAATCCATTTGTTTGCCGTCTGGTAGGTCCGCCCCAGCTCAAAGCGCTTCTTTTTGGCAAGCAGATCGGAAACCAGGGGGGCGAGCAGGGTAGTAAGCGCATTTGGGAACATGAGTAATAGCCCCGCTGTCGGAAGGGCAGTATTGTACACGCCTACTTCTGATACGCTCCTATAGATCCCAAGCAGGATAGAATCAGTCCAGTTGATGAAAAGGAAAACCACCCCGCTTAGCATGAGTGGAATTGAGAATTTCAATAATTCGAAGTGCCTGGGCTTTGCCTTGTAAGCTTTGCCAAAAAAAGGGAAAACCCTCTTTTCCATGAAATAAAACGACAGGAGGAAGGTGGCGAAGATGGAAATTAAGTATGCAACCGAGACGCCCAAAAGGCCATAGCCTAGCAATATCGCAAATGCTGCAAGGATCAAACGGATGAAGCTTTCGCCTATGGTTTTTGAAACCACGTCATACTGGTTCTTGAAAAACGAGTTGATAACGGCAAGGAACAGCCCCGTGAATGCATAGAATGGGAGGCCAATGGCCAGTATTTTGATGACAATCGATACCCTGCCGTCGTGGAACATGCTTTGCGCAATCCAATCCGAGAGGAAAAACATCAGGAGTAAGAGCAGGATGCTTGTCACGCTGGCTATCTGCAGGGCTGATTTGAGGAAGCTTGCGATGCCATCCATCCTACCCCCTGCCCGTTCCTTTGGTAGGTAGCGATAAAGGCCAGTTGTCATGCCTAAAAATGAGAGCATGCCGGCAATTGAAAAAATCGTAAACCCGAGCGAAAATACGCCATAAAGTTCCGCCCCTTCCCTGGCAATAAGCAGCCTGAAAATATATTGCGAGCCCTTAGTCAATGCAAGCCCAAGGAATGCAAGGCCAGCACCCTTTAGGAGTATTTTAAGGGGGCCAAGTTCGCTTAATTCAATCGGTTCATTTCCATTCTTTCCCATATGGATATTCCTTGTTATTTCGGGTTGAAAAATGCATGCATTATTTGGAAAATGTGCGGGTTGGCGGTTAATTGGCATCTTTAGCCTGCCTGTTTTTGCCTCGGCGGTTATTTGCTAAACCCTACTTCAAATCGTATATGAAGATCACATGCCCGACCTTGGCAGTTGGTGTTATGCCCCTAAGCCATTTGTAGCAATCATGGTTGCGAAGGATATTGCCATTAAGGTTTGATGCGCTAATTGCAATAGTTCCTGTAGTTGGGCTGCATTCCTCTCCTCCCCTGCCAAAACCAGATGGGAGAAGTTCATGTTTGATTCCGTAATATTGCGGAGGAACCGATCCATAGTAACTATACTTGACCGATTGAATCCCATTCGCATCAATATATTCCTTTAAGGCAAAATCCGACTGCCCCCAATCAAGGTCCGATTGCGAGAGGAATTTGTAGCCGTTATCCGCCCCGCCTGCAAGCTCGTTGAAATAAGGTATGTAAAATGGTGAAGCCGCCAGGGCGCTTATTGCATACCAGATGGCCAATATGGAAAATAAGCCGATATGGATTTTGCCCCCATTGAAAAGCCCATCTGGCTGCTTTCCTTGGAAAATCCTTCCCATGAATACAAAAAGGAAAGGGAATAGGCTCAGGATATAGCGGACTCCCGTATTGATCGGCACAAGGAAGCTGAAATAGATGAATATGAATATGATTGGGACAAGAAGGAATAGCTCCTCGAACCTAATTCCTGCTTTCCGGACCGAATAAACCGCGGCTATGAGGAAAATGATGAATGGGATTGGTGATTTGAGGAGGATCGCAATGATGTAGTAGTACCAAATGCCGCTTGTGTGGATTTCCCCGAAAAGGTAATTCACCTGGGGATCCTTTTGGTGGATGAATTGGAGCGCAATATCCCTTATGTAGAAATTAAAGGGCACTGTGGCCTCCTCCAATGCAAAATGCACAATTTTGCCAACTGCTGTTGCGTTGCTGAATATCCCCTCATTTGGAACATATTTGTTGATTCCCTTTGGATAAACCGCCCCAACCTTGAACTGGTAGGTTGCAAGGACAATGAAACCTGAAATAAGTGCAAGTAGGATGAATAGGCAAAGGGCGTATTTTGCCCCCCTCATTTTTTTCAATTTCCAGAATTTTGGGAGGGGCATTTTTTTAAGGTAGGCTGCCAAAAGGAGGATTCCATACATGGCAAATAGGTGCGTTCCTGCCATCTTGCTGGCAATTGCCATGCCCGTTGCCACTCCCATAAATGCAAAACTTCGCATCGATGGCTTTTCCCAAAATCTCCAAAACAAGAATGCGGAAAGGAAGACGAAAAAAGCCGTTCCCATGTCCAGGGCAGCAAGCGTTCCGTGCGCTAAAATGATCGGATAGAACGCGAAGAGGAAGAGGGAAAACAATGCCGCCTTCTCCCCATAAAGGCGCCTTCCCCAAACGAAAACCAAAAGCGCTGTCAGCACCATCAGGATAAGGGCCGGCAGCCTTGATAGGAAGATCATGTCCTTTGGAGGGATAGTGGATTTGAATAGGATTTGGAATTCAACGGCATCTGGCTTGTCAAAGCCGGTGACATACTCATTTGGCAGGCGGATCCCCATGAGGTAAGGGAGCGTCCCGGCGAAATACTTCAAAAGCGGGGGGTTTCCCTTCCCAAAATCAAAATCACCGCTTTGATACTGTGCAATTCCCTGTGCCACATATGAGGGCTCATCGAAGGTAAGGGAATTCGACCTGATCGCATGCAGCCCCTGCACGATTAGCGCCGCAGCCAGAAGCACGACAATCGAATTTATTCCAGGAAATTTCATTGAATTCTTCCCCCGTTTCCATGTTGACCTTTATTTTTAAGTCAAAATATAGTTTTTTAAGATACAATAACATTTAAATTGCTGGCTATTTACGAATTCTCTGGTTTTTAGGGTTTCATATGACGAAAAGAGTAAATTACCAGGATACAACGGTAATAGTGCCGACGCTAAACGAACGGAAAAACATCGGTATTTTGGTGCGCAGGCTATTTTTCCTCTATCCGAAAATACGGGTATTGGTTGTAGATGATGGTTCGAGGGACGGGACAATAGAATCTGTCAAGTCTCTCGCAAGAAGAAACCCCAATTTGCGCTTGCTTGATCGTACACAGGCAATGATTCACGGACTGACGGCTAGCGTTATAGACGGCCTTCTTGCGTGCACAACCCGCTTCTCTACCGTGATGGATGGGGATATGCAGCATCCACCAGAGAAGGTGGGGGAAATCGTAGGGCTTTTACGCGGAAATGCCGAGATCGTCGTTGGTGTAAGGAAAGGAGAGATAAAAGGTTGGGCTTTGCATCGAAGGCTTATTTCAAATGCCGCGACCCTGTTGGGCAAACTGCGGTTATTATTTTCTGGCAAGGATGCTGCCGACGTATTATCTGGTTTTTTTGGAATTCGAAGCGCACTCGCAAAAAAGATAATCGAAAAGGGGAGGGGCCGTTTTGAGGAACGCGGATATAAGGTTCTATTTGATATACTTAAGCAAGTCAGTTCAGAAACAAAGCTCAGCGAGGTCGGTTACAGGTTTGGAATGCGCCAGGGCGGCAGTTCGAAGATACGGACAAAGCATATCCTTTTTTTCATCTATTCCTTGGTTAAATGACCCATTATTCAGTTGGAAAGCTATAGTATGTTTTTAAAAAATAAATTGGGTGTCGTTCCGAAATGGAATCCGAAAAAGAATTTTCAAAACATGATTTGGTTTACACTAGTTGTCCACTTTGCGGTGCGAACGAGTTCCGAACGGAGCTTGCGAGCGGGCAGTTGAGGCTTGTGAAGTGCAATAAGTGTGGCTTTGTTTACCTAAACCCTCGTCTCAAAACCCCTACCTTGATGAAATTGTATAACGAAGGCGCATTTTCTTCTCCTGATTATTACGCGGAAACTTCCGAAGCGGACAAGAGAAGCTTTGAAGATAGGTTGGCAATGATCGAATCCTTCACAAACAAAGGGAAGATTTTGGATGCCGGATGCTCCGTTGGATCCTTTTTGGAGATCGCAAAAAATAGGGGCTGGAAGGTAACTGGTTTTGATATAAACCGGAAGGCGATAACGGAATGCCGCCGCAAGGGCATCGATGCGGTATGTACTACTCTAGAAGAAACGAATTTCCCTCCGAATTATTTTGATGCCATAAGCATGAATGATTTCATAGAGCACGTGCCGGATCCGCTTGCGACCCTGAAAGGCGCAAATCGCTTGCTTAAGAATGACGGAATACTTTTCATTTCAACCCCCAAGATAAACAGCCTGCTTTACCGGATTTTCAGAAAGCGTTGGATTCACCTGAAGCCGTGGCAGCATCTGTCCTTTTTTACCCCCATAACGATAAATAAAATTCTTAGGAAGGCTGGCTTTAAGGTCGTCCGTTGCTTCACATTGGGCCGGCACAGGAGCGTAAAGATACTCATCAACAAATCCGAAGCCTATGTTGGAAAAATCCTGAGGAAAGTACTTTGGCGGATCGCACCTAAAAGCATTCGGGATCGCACAATATATTTCGACCCAGGCGATGAGATGGGCATCATTGCAATCAAAACGAACCAATCTAGACAAAGAAACCGAACAGATCAAGTAGGCAGCGGAGGTATGCATCGCCCGCAGAAAACCTTAAAAAGAAAGCCAAACTTAAAAGCCTAAATCTTTATCACCATTTGTGCGGCTTTTATTTATGTGGGCAAAGTGCGGGGTTAGGTCGGGTCTTTGGAAGGTTTGCTTTTTCGATAGTTCGGCGCATTTTTGATATTTTGCCATTCTTTCAAATAATAGGGGAGTTGAAGGATGAAATTCGACAGGGTAACTCTTATTTTGTTTGGCATTGCCGCGATATTCCTCTTCAATGTGCTTGCGAACTTCAATCCCGCAGTCCGATATTCGCCGATGCTGGACGAATTCCTCGCTTTGGGAACACTCGAAATTTTCAAGGATAACCTTCTATCCGGCAAAAACCCCCTCGAAAACCAGCAATGGTGGTGCGGCAACTATTCTCCAATCAATGACGGCCTTACCCAGTTGTGGTTTCTCCCATCGCCCATAATCTACACTTTGTTTGGGGAAATGACCTACGTCAAGCTTGCATACCTATTTGCCATGGCGCTTTCTGGCATTTTCTTTTGGTACTTCTCGAGGGAGTTAACGGATTCGGATAGCGCGCGCCTCTTTGGGTCCTTGATGTACATGCTTGGCGGAGTAGTTGTTGGGCTTATTTATTGGGGCCCGTGGGAGCACTTACTGGCATTCCCCCTGCTGCCCCTTTGCCTGATGTACGGCCTAAGGGCGCTCCATAAGGAGGACAATATAAGCGTCCTCAAGGCGGCGGCCGTAATTTCTGTCATGATCTACCTTGGCACGCCCTATTTCACAGGATACATTTTCATGATCCTGACCTTTGCCCTCTTCTTTCCATTTGAGGACGAGCGCAAATGGAGCAGGGCAATAACCCTTGGAAAAATCCTCGCCGTGAGCCTGCTCCTCTCCGCCCCAAGGCTGCTTACGATCCAATACCCCGATATTCGCGTCGCCGATGTGAACGGGCTTGATTTTGGCGAGATAATCAACCATTTTCTAGGAAGGCGCCAGGCGTGGTATGAGGTCCGTGCCCGCCAGCTCTACATGGGGTTAATCCCAATTGGCCTTGCGTTATTTGCCCTGCTTTCCGAAAACAAGAAAAAAGCCCTCTTAATTGTTTCCATGCTGTGGTTTTTGAATTGGGCTGAAGGCACAAATAGCATCATGGCATTTCTCCCATTCAAAATCCCCCTCGAAAACATGCTAAGGGACTATCGCTTTACCATGTGGACTTTTCCCCTCCTCATAAGCGCGCTTGCGGTCATTGGCCTTAAGGATGTGGAATCAAAATTCAAGGTGAAATCGCCCCTTTTCATCCTCTTTGCGTTTTTCATAATTGCACAGGGCCTAACCTCCATGATCCAGCCAACCGGCATATCCAGTTTCATTGATTACAAGCAACAATTCTATTTCATCCCTAATATGGCGGATCTTCTAAGCAATATCATTCCCCTCATCGGTGTCCTTGCGCTTACATACGTTGCCCTGCGGGAAGTCAAGGCCTCGCCCCAGGTGATTGCGCTCACTTTGCTTGCGGTGTTTCACATCATCACAATCACCCTGCCAATCCTTAGGCCCTATCCGGACTATGCGCAGGATCCAGATATCAAGGCGGTTGCGGCGGAAATAGGCAAGGACACGTGGGTGTATGTGAATCTCGACAGTTTTGGCTCGAGGATCGTCTACGGCCTTACATTCAATGACGTTAAGGTAGCCAATTTGCCCTTCCAACCCTCTTTCAAGGTGACCCAAACCAATATGGCATGCGGCAAATACCTAATTTCCTCGCAAGAGCTACCTGAGGTGGTTCCGATAATAACCAACCTGCCCGCTCCCAACACATACGCCGTTAAAATCTCCAAATTCTCGACGCACGGAAAACTAATAGTCTACAAGATAGAGCAGCTTGGCATTGCACAAAATCCCCAGCAGGGTGTTGCTGTTTGGGACCTGAAATACGGCTCAAACCTGTACGAGAAAGCGTGACCTACCATGAAAATACCCCGGATTTCCGTGATCGTTCCAGTCGGCAAGCATCGCTTGGCGGAGCTGAACGGCCTTAGGGAATCACTCAGGTTGCAAACCTACCGGAATTTTGAGTTGATTGTTGAGCAGGGCAGTAACGTAGCGGCAAACCGGAACCGCGGGGCCAAAAAAGCCAGGGGTGCCATGCTGCTTTTCCTGGATAGCGACATCCGCATATCAAAAGGCATGCTGCAGCTGGTGGCGGATACCTTGGAGCAAAAGCAAATCCTTGTTTTCTGGAAAGCGACCGCATTCGCAGCCCTGTTTAAAAATGATTTTGTGCCCTTCGACGAAACCTTCAGGTATGCCGAGGATACAAAATGGTTCCCCGAATTGGAATCCCGAGGCGTGAGGATCGTGGAACTTATAGAAAACACCGGCAACCCTTCGATTCAAACCATCCTGAAGAAAAGCTTCACGAATCCATTCGATTGGCGGCGAACGCCGGGCATTAGCATGAGGCGGGCTTTCCTATCGGCCGCATTTGATATCCTAAAAAGGCTCACTACGATGGCGGGCATACTTTTATCCTTCGTAATCAGAAAATAGGGCGCGGAAGCATCGGGAATATTTGGCATCATTTCCTGGCTAATTGGGCTTAGTTCCCCCCTCGGATCATTTTTTCACTTTGAGCTTAATTTCAATCTCATGGATGAAAATAGGGTAAAGGGGGTTTATCAGCCCGATAAGCCCAATTCCCCCAAAATTGGCCACCCTGCCATTAAGTTTTAGCCTGGATTCTATCAGTTCAAATTCGCCGGTAATGTCGCAATAATTATTCGGCTCGAGCCTTGTGAAAAACCTAAAGCTCCTCTCCGTGAAAAAGTGGACGTGGGTCGGCTCATCGTAGCAGTTCTGGTGGTTGAAATACGGCACCTTGATTTGGATCGTAGCCCCATTCCTGCCGATCCGGTGCAATTCCTTCATCACCGCGATGATGTCCGGCAGATGCTCAATGATGTGCTCCCGCGTTCACCTTCTCGACGGTGCTTTTTTTGAACGGGTATGGGAATTTGTTCAGGTCGTGCACCACATCGACGCCTTCGCTCTTTACGATATCGAGGTTCACCCACCCTTCCTTTTGCTTGGTTATCCCCGACCCCCGGTTAAGTTTCATTTCTTTTCACCTTCAATGCTTGAATTGCAATTATTTATCGTGCCCATGCCCAACTGGCCATTGTTGGGATCTGCCGTGCCAGTTTTCCCCCTTGGATGATGGCGCTTTGAATGGATTAGCCTTTTATGCTCATCTCAACAATCCCCTGACGTATTCCTTCAATTCCCTTCCCATGTCCTTGCGGGCCATTCCCATCTTCACAAATGACTTTGCGTAATCCAGTTTATTGCCTATATCGAACCTTTCTCCTTCGAACCTGCAAGCATACATCTTCTGCTTCAATGCAAGGGAATTAAGCGCGTCCGTAAGCTGGACCTCCCCGCCTTTTCCGGCTTTTGTGCGGCTTAATTCCTCGAAAATCTCGGGTGTCAATATATACCTGCCGATAATCCCCAGGTTGGATGGCGCCTTTTCCGCGGATGGCTTTTCCACAAGCGATTCGATCTCGAATGCGTCGTTTGTGATTTTCCTTCCCTTGACGATCCCATACTTGTGGATATTTTCCTTCTCAATCTCCTCGACTGCAATGATGCTGCCGTGGTACTTTTCATAATTGGCAATCAGCTGCTTTAGGCAGGGCACTTTGCTTTCTACAATGGTGTCACCAAGCAGAAGTGCAAACGGCTTGCCTCCGATATGCTCCCTTGCGCAGAGCACCGCATCCCCAAGGCCATTTGGCTCCCGCTGCCTCACATAATGTATCGATGCAAGGGATGAAATGCGCTCCAGCTCATCAAGTTTATCCATCTCCCCCTTGCGCTTGAGGTACTCCTCGAGTTCATATGATTTGTCAAAATGATCCTCAATTGACCTTTTTCCCCGGCCAGTAATGATTAGGATGTCTGTGATCCCCGAATTGACCGCCTCTTCAATCACATACTGTATTGTTGGCTTGTCAATTATCGGCAGCATCTCCTTTGGCTGCGCTTTGGTCGCGGGAAGGAATCTTGTGCCAAGGCCCGCCGCCGGTATTACTGCATGCTTGATGGGCATATGCCATGATTTATCACGGCGTATATTTTATACCTTTGCCAGGATCCATTGGGCTGCGCGTAAAAATTAGCTGAATTTGAATGCAACTTCCCATGCGGAAATTTTAGGGTGCGTGGATTCCACCCGATTTTTTCCCCATTCCGTTAATGGAAATTTGGCTTCATCGCTTAAAGGAGCTTGGATGGCTTACCATCAAGGAAATTGCCATACCACTCAATTGTGCGCCTAAGCCCGGTTTCGAGATCGTATTCGGGCTCCCAGCCAAGGACGCGCCTGGCTTTTTCTATGGAAAGGTACTGTTCGGGAATTTCCTTCCCAGCGGTATTGGTCCATTGGGGCTTAGCATTCGATTTGAGCAGTTTTAGCATCAAATCCACCACTTCCCTAACCCTGATTACTTTGCCTGAGCTGAAATTGAACGCCTCGCCCGAAACCCCCTTCCTTTTGGCCTCAGTTCCAAGAAGCATGTACGCCCGGACAATATCGTCGATGTAGACAAAGTCGCGTTTTGGGGATCCGTCGCTTCGCATTACAAGGGGAGTGCCGTATTTGACATACTTGATGACTTTTGGGATTAGCCTCTTGAAATTAAGATCGCCCCCCCCGTAAGTATTCCCACAGCGCGCAACCGTTACGGGCAGGCCGTACGTCTCGAAATAGGAACGCGCAATCAGGTCTACGCAGGATTTGGAGACTTCATATGGGAACGCGCCTTTCATGGGCATGTCCTCGGTGTATGGCAACTTGTCGGAAATGCCATATGCCTTGTCGCTGGATGCGACTACAACGGATTCTACGCTCGAAGAGTTCCTTGCGGCCTCAAGCACGTTGCCAGAACCAATGATATTTGCATAAAATGTGCCCATCGGGTCCGATAGCGCCGTTGTCACCTGGGTCTGCGCCCCCATGTGGTAAATAACCTGGATTTCGTATTCCGCAAGGGTGCGCTTGATTAGGTCGTAGTCCTCCAATTTGCCGTGGACCATTACCGTATCCTTGTAAAGGCCGGTTGCAAATAACTGTGATTTGGGCACGAAGTCGCGCACAAGTGAAACCGTGTTGGCGCCGCAATTTTCCAAATGCTTGAGGATGGCCCCGCCAATGAAGCCCGATGCCCCCGTTATCATCACATTCTTGTCGTGCCAAAACTGGCCATCTGTTGCGCCCATGTATATCCCCCGTACTGCTCAATATTCCCCTATTTTTTAGGAATGTGGCATTTAATAAGTTTTTATGCCAGTTGAATGTTCCCTGCATTGCATTTGCCACTGGGCAATGGCTTACTTTTGGGCGCTTTTGAAGGTGATCTTGCTATTCATGACGTAATTGTACATGAATGTCATGCCTATTGCAATGGCCATTGATAAAAGATAGAACATTTTTGCATATTCTGTCAGCAACAATAGGATGGCAATATTTGCAACCTGGCTTGTTATGTATATGGCCTCAAAATTAAGGAACCTTGAAAGGACTGGCTTTGCCTTGTCCCTTTTTGCAAAAGTCCAGTTGTCGTGCAAAACAAAATTCCAAATTATCGAGATCTGCGTTGCCAAAGCAGCTGAGATCAGGTAATGGACCTTTAGGATGTCCGTAAACACCCAAAGAAGGCTAATTGTCAGGATCGTTGCACTAAGCCCAACAAGCAAGAATTTTGAAAAATCCTCGCCATGTTCCTTGATTTTTGTTAAAGCCTTTGCCCGTATTGACATGTTCCAATTCATCAGTTGGCGGCATTCAGAAATTAAGCGCCTGCCGATAACCATTCCGATATGTGCATTATTATTGCATTTGCCTGCCGGATCCAAGGCGGATCAATCGATCCGGTATACCCTGAACTTGCCGGAATATACCGCCTTGAAGCCGCATGCGGCCAATTCAGCCTTCCCTGATATCACGTACCTAGATCCCGTATACCCCGAAAATTCCCTAATTGATCCGCATTCCGTTGTTACTTCCATGTATTTTTCAATGAGTGCAGCATCCCCTGCCGGGTCATAATTCCCCAAGGGGCTGGAAAATCCCCTAGCCGCAAGGACCGAATAGGCAGTCGTTGGCACATCCCTTAAAAGGAAATACTTCCCATCCAATTCCAGGGCTGGAAAATCATCCCCCAGCTGCGGTGGGAAATATGCCGCCTTCCCAAGGCCATATCCTATCAGCAGCAGGGCAATCCCGATCGAGGCAACGGACCTGTATTTGATGATGAATAATCCCGCTGCAATCAATATCAAAAGGCCGCCTACAAGCAAAATGTAGCCCGAAAGGGCAATGCCGACAATCGATGGCTTGTTGCTCGCTGATATGAAAGGGGCCCAGAAAAGAATTGATGGGGCAAGGCCTGCTATCGATATTGCAAGCGCATTTTTTATCCTCCCATTCATCTTTCCCTTGATGGCAATGAGCGCTCCCCCCATTATGGCAAGAAAGCCCAGAAGGATGATTGATTCAAGGAAATGCGTAAGCGAGGCTAACAGGGATGCGATGAATACAAATGCAATGGACCGGTTTGACGGTTTCCTAAGATATTGGGCAATGGCCAAAATCCAAAGGAACAGCATCACAAAGCCTGCAAATTCGCCGTACCTGCCGGAGTTGAAAAAGCGGCCAACTGATATGGTCGATGAAAGAATCACGGCGCAGGCAAATGCGCCATCGATGCTTTCCCTTCCAAGGGCCCTTGCCAGTTGCAGGCAGATCCAAAGGAGCATGATTTGCAAAAGCAGCATCGATAACGCAAGCGCCAGCCCCAAATTCCCTACAGCGAAATAAGCAAAGGTATCTATCAGGACTGAAACCGGGGGATAGTACATGAAAAGGGATGTGCCATTGTACCATTCCTTTGTGTATGAGTAGTCCTCAAGGAAAAAATACGGCCTTATTGCATGGGAAGAAAAATCCGAATCGTTGGATAAAAGGTCGATTGAAAATAGCTGGTAATTTTTCAGGGCGATGATGCCAATTGCCAGGGCCATTATTGCATACATCGCAAACCTGTATGAGGCATTTTTTCCCATTTTACCAACTGGATAAGATGAATTGATAGGTATTTTAGCTTTCGGCATTTGCCTGTTCGATTTTTTTCCCGGGCTGGCCTGCCCCCTTTATTGGCCTTCATTTGGATAGGATAAACTTGCTGTTTTTGGCAATCCCTTTCTTGTGCAGCCAGAACTCCGCCATTTCGCTTAGGATGTTGAGGGAATACTTGACCAGCTGCATGGGCGTTGGCGAGTGCGCCTCCTTGCCATAATGCGTCGGGATTGGCATTTCAACTATCCGGAATTTGAGCAATTTTGCCTGTATCAGGATGTCGGTGTCGAAATGGTAATCGTTTGAGCATTTATCGAACCTGACCTTGCGCAATGCCTTGCAGCTATAGATTCGGTAACCCGAATGGTATTCAGAAAGGTCCATCCCAAGGACCAGGTTTTCCACCCAGGTCAGGAACTTGTTTCCCATATATCGGATGATTGGCATCCCTCCGCCTAGGGGGTTCCCCTTCATCCTAGAGCCAAAAACCAAATCCGCCTTCCCCTGCTCAATTGGCAAAAGGAGTTTTGGCAACAGTTCCGGGGCATACTGCGCATCGCCATGCAGCATCACCACGATGTCGTATTTCTTCCTAAGCACATATTCGTATGCCTTCTTTTGCGATCCGCCATAGCCCAGGTTATGCTCATTCCGTATTACATTCAGGTTCGATAGCCCCTTTTCCTGCTTATAGCCAATAGCCGTGAGGTATGTGTTGTCGGGGCTTGCGTTGTCAATCACAATGATTTCCTTTACGCGCTTTTTGATTTCCCTAGGTATGCGGTCAATCACCCTTGGCAATGTGTGCGCCGCATTGTATGTCGGTATGAATATTGCTATTTTTTTCATTCAAAGCACTTTTTTTTGAATTCTTGCCAAATTTATTTTATGGTATATTGCCGGCTTGATGATGCCTTATCCCGTGGTTGTTTTTTTTGCAATCCGCTTCATTCCATTTATTCTCATTTCTTGAGGAATTCGCCCATTTTTTTTAGCATGTAATTGCATTCAGCTTCGGCTATCCCCGGGTACACTCCGAGGAAAAACGAATTTTCCATGACAATATCGGAGTTTTCAAGCCCGCCTGATATGCGGTATTTTGCCTCCCTATATGCCGGCTGCTTTGTAAGATTGCCGCTAAACAGCCTCCTGCTCTCGATCCCCGCCCCATCCAGGAACAGCTGCAGCTCGCGTATCTTAAAGCCCGATTCCTTCCTTATGGTTAAAGGGAATCCGAACCATGACACTTCCGCTTTTTTGTGCCATTTTGGCAGCATGAATGCTTCGGAGTGCTTTTGCATCCCCTCATATAGGCGCTTGAAATTGCGCTTCCTTGCCTCCACAAACGAAGGCAGCTTTCTTAGCTGCTCAAGGCCAATTGCCGCCTGCATCTCAAGGGGCTTAAGGTTGTAGCCGATATTATCGTAGATGTATTTGTGATCGTAGGGAACGCCTCCTATTTTGAAATCAAACCTTACGCCGCAGGTGTTCGATTTCCCAGGGTCGCACCAGCAGCTCCTGCCCCAATCCCTAATCGAGCGCAATATCTTATCCAGGAGTTTTGTATCCGTCGCAATCGCTCCACCCTCCCCCATGGTAATGTGATGGGCTGGATAGAACGAGAATGTTGCCATCTGCCCAAATGAGCCCAGGGGCTTACCATCAAATTTCCCCCCAAGGGCATCGCAGCAATCCTCAATCAGTAGCAAATTGTGCTTTGCTGCAAATTCAGTTATGGCCTGCATATCCGGCGGGTTCCCAAGCGTGTGGGCAAACATTATGGCCCTTGTCTTATCACTTACTGCCGCCTCAAGCTTGCTTATATCGATTGCATACGAGCCAAGCTCCACATCCACGAAAACGGGCACAAGATTGTTTTGTATCATGGGATTTACTGTTGTTGGGAATCCTGCGGCTACGGTTATGACTTCATCCCCGGCATGCAGCCTTCTTGAGTACATCCAAGAGCAGGCGGCGCTGACCGCAAGCAGGTTTGCAGAGGAGCCTGAATTAGTGAGGACGCCGTACTTTAAGCCCAAAATTTGAGAAATCTCCCTCTCAAATTGCGCTCCCCTCCCCCCTAGCGTCAAATAGAATTCCAATAAAGTATCAAGCGATGCGAGCATCTCCTTTTCATCAAAGACCCTCCCCGCATAATTGATTTTGGACTTGCCAGGCTCGAATTTCCCCTTTGCATGCGCAATCTTATGGTATTCGATGAGCAAATCCCTCATCTCATCCCTTAGCTTTGCCTTCCTTATTTCATCCATTTTAATTCTCCATTTTAGCTTTGATAATTTTCAGGGCATCAAGCAAAGGCAAAGGTTCAATGCCAGTTTCCTTCAATAGTTTTTCGCAAACCAACCCCCCAAAAAGGGGCCTTTTTGCTGCTGTTCCTAGATCGGATGCCTTTACCCCGACTATTAATCCCTCTGGAAGGTTAAAAAACTTCGCAACCTGCATCGACAGGTCGTAGCGGCTGATGGTTTCCTTGCCAGCAACATTGTATGTCCCGCTTTTGCCAAGATCCAACAGCCTTCCGATTGCTCTTGCAATATGGCTTGCAAGGGTAGGCGTTGCGTAAAGGTCGGTTTGCGCTTTTGCTTCCTTTCCTTGCCTCAAATTGCCAATCAGCCTGACAACAAAATTCCTATCATCGTACCCATAATCGAACACATTCCCCGTCCTAATTATCAAGCATCCGAGAACTTTCAAAGCCTCCTTTTCTCCATCTAATTTCGTCCTTCCATAAACGCTAATCGGCCCAGTTTTTGCATCCTCTTTGTATGGCCCAGCCTTCCCGTCAAAAACGTAGTCCGTCGAGAGGTAAACTAATCTGGCAGCATTTGTTATGCAAGCATCCGCCACATATTGGACCGCCAGATGGTTCATCCTTTGCGCCTCATCCGGATGGATTTCACAATAATCCACATTGGTGAGGGCGGCGCATAGGATCACGGAAAAGGGCTTTGTTTTGCCAATCAGCTCCCTAACCTCCTTTTCATTTGTGAAATCCAATTTGATCAAAGTTGCCTTAGGGTGGGTATTGTATGTGCCAATCAGTTCGAACTGATCCCTTAAGGCCTCCATGCAAGCGCCCCCTATCTGGCCCGATGCGCCAATAACCAGCACTCTAGGTTTGCGTTCCATAATTCAACTAATAGTTTGGAATATACCGATTTTTAACCCGCTTGGGGCTAGGTGTAGATGCGGCGTTTTGCAATCAATTCGGGGAGTTCTTAAGCTCACAAAATATGTTATAAATGGGCGTGCACACAACCCTTCTGATGCAATTATGGCAAAAGTGCTGGTAACCGGAGGCAGGGGGTTTATTGGATCACACCTCTCCAAATTCCTTGAGGGGAAGGGGCATGACGTTTCCATATTTTCCAAACGCGATGGGAAGGGAGGCGGAGACATAGCAGATTATGACTCCGTACTAAAGGCAACAAGCGGCATCGATTGGGTCTTCCATCTTGCAGGTGTATCGAGCGTTTCAAAAACCGGGGAGGGGAGCGATGAGATTTTCAAAAGCAACATTGCCGGTACGCATAATGTCCTGCTTGCTTGCCATCAAAACAAGGTAGAACGGGTGGTTTTTGCCTCCTCATCCTACGTTTATGGAAAACCACAAAGCATTCCTGTCTCCGAAAAATCAGCCCTTGCCCCACGAACCCTCTATGGCTTAAGCAAACTGGTTGGTGAGGAATATTGCCGCTATTATTCAAGGATTGGGCTCCAAACAATAATTGCCCGCCTTTTCAACGCTTTTGGGGAAGGCCAAACCGGAAGGGTGGTGCCCGACTTCATCTTGCGCTACAAAAAATCAAAATCCCCAGTTGAAATCCTTGGCAATAGCGCAGATTCAAGGGATTTCCTTTCCATTGATCAGGCATGCCTTGCCCTTTTGCTGCTCGCTGAAAAGGGCAAATCAGGGGAGGCTTACAATGTTGGCTCAGGAGTCGAAACGCGCATTTTGGATTTGGCTAAACTGATAGCGCAGGAAATGGGCTCTAAAAACGATGCATTAAGAAAGGATTTAAATTATGAATATGATGAAGGAAGCGCTCTTCGCATGTTTGCGGATATTGGCAAGTTAAAAGCCCTGGGTTTTACCCCAAAATCGCTTGATGAAAGCCAGCTTTCCGCTATGATAAAATGATAATTTTCCCGTATTGGGATGGTTAGGCGAGTATGCAGGCAGGATAATAAATTACGGAAAACCCATATTTGCGCAAAATATTCCGCATGGATGAAATTTTAGTGATAAAATGGCAAAAAAGGCACTGATAACCGGAATAACGGGCCAGGATGGCTCCTATCTAGCTGAACTGCTTTTGAAAAAGGGTTATGAGGTTTGCGGCCTTGTTCGCCGCCAAAGCGCCCCAAATTATGCGCGCCTAGAGCACATTCTTGATAAAATCACCCTCATGGAAGGCGATCTTGCCGACCAGCAATCGATAAACCGCATCGTCAAGGAGGTATCGCCCGATGAGATTTACAACCTTGCGGCGCAATCCTTCGTATCCACCTCCTTCAAAGAGCCCCTCCATACCTCAGATATCACCGCCCTTGGCTGCCTTCGCATGCTGGAAGCCGTAAGGTACTATTCGCCGCATTCGAAATTCTACCAAGCATCGAGCAGCGAAATGTACGGCAAAGCGCTTGAAACCCCCCAAACGGAAACTACGCCCTTCCATCCAAGGTCGCCTTACGGCTTCTCAAAGGTATTCGCTCATTTCGCAACAATCAATTACCGCGAGAGCTACAATCTCTTTGCCGGCTGCGGCATTTGCTTCAACCACGAATCCCCAAGGCGAGGAATTGAATTTGTCACCCGCAAGATTTCGGATGGAGTGGCCAAGATCAAGAAAGGGAAAGCAAAAAAGCTCATGCTTGGGAATCTTGATGCCTCAAGGGACTGGGGCTTTGCGGGGGATTACGTTGAAGCCATGTGGCTTATGCTCCAGCAAAAGAAGGCGGATGATTTCGTCATTGCTTCCGGGCAGACGCATACCGTAAGGGATTTTGTCGAGCTTGCCTTTGAGTCAGCCGGCATTGCGGATTACCAGAAATATATCGAGATAAACAAGGAATTCCTAAGGCCAGCCGAGGTCGATTTGCTACTAGGGGATGCAGGGAAGGCAAAACGCGAGCTTGGCTGGAGCCCCAAAACGTCATTCCAATCACTTGTAAAAATGATGGTCGAGAGCGATATCGCAAGATACTGACGTTTGAATTTAAAGATTGGTAAAATAAAACTCGAAACAATTAATTGCAAAATATTAACTAACACATCCCCATTTCTACCTCAAATATCTATATTTAAAAAAATCAATTTTGGTGTTCAATTCATGCCCGAATTCAAGATTGGCGTTGGCACAGCCGACATAACCGAAACAGAAAAGCGCTATGTGCTGGATGCTCTCGAAAACAAGCGCCTCTCCTATGGCCCTTACATCCGCAGGTTTGAATCGCAGTTCTCAAGGCTGCACTCAAGGAAGCATGGCCTTATGTGCAACAGCGGAACTTCCGCCCTTCGCATCTCTGTTCTTGCATTGAAGGAATTCTACAATTGGAAGGATGGTGATGAGGTTCTGGTTCCGGCGCTTACTTTCATTGCGACCTCGAATGTTGTCCTACAAAGCAGCCTAAAGCCCGTATTCGTGGATGTCGATCCGCTAACTTATGGGATAGATCCCAAATTAATTGAGGCAAAAATCACCTCCCGCACAAGGGCGATAATGCCGGTGCATCTGTTTGGCCTTCCCTGCGACATGGATCCCATCATGGAAATTGCCAAAAAGCATAAGCTTGCAATAATTGAGGATTCATGCGAAACCATGTTCGCCAAATACAAGGGAAAATCCGTGGGTTCGTTCGGCGAGTTTGGTTGTTTTTCCACTTATATGGCGCATTTGATTGTGACCGGTGTTGGCGGATTGATTCTTTGCGACAACAATGAACTTGCGGTAATTGCAAGGAGCATGCTAAATCACGGCCGTGACAACATTTACATGTCAATTGATGATGACGATAATGTAGGGAAAAAGGAGCTTACCATGATCATGGACCGCAGGTTCTCCTTTGTGCGCCTGGGTTACAGCTTCCGTGCAACAGAGCTTGAGGGAGCAATCGGCTGCGCGCAGCTTGAGCGCTGGGAGCAGATTATAAAGGGTCGGCAGGCGAATGGCAAATATCTTATCGAGGGGCTGGAGCACCTATCTGATCGCATCCAGCTTCCATCCGCTCCAGCCGGAAGGGAGCATGTTTTCATGATGTTCCCAATTGTTGTTAAGGATCCAAAGATTAAGCGCGATGAACTAACGCTCTATTTGGAGGAGCACGGAATCGAAACAAGGCACATGCTTCCCCTGATAAACCAGCCGATTTACCGGAAGCTCTTTGGCAACCTTGACCGCCAATTCCCCAATGCCGCCTTCATCAACGAGAACGGCTTTTACATCGGCTGCCACCACCTGCTAAAGAAAGAGGAGTTGGATTATATCGTAAAGGTCTTAAATGATTATTTCGATGGAAAATAATCCAAACTTTTAAGTCTGATTATTTTAGGGATTTCCATCTGCAGAATCAAGAAACAAGGGCGCATGTAAAATCATAATATGCCTTGATTGGGCTTAAGATCAAACAGATGATTATTATTGCGGCAATTACTATTCTGTTTCTTATTCTTTTTTCTTTGTAATTTACAATTATAGCGGATATGAAGTATAGGTAAAAAATATTAGCCAGTGTTCCAAAGATCAAGCTGGCATTCATCATTATGACCGCTAAACTGTTGCTTGTATGATAGTTTACCTCACCAATTGAGTAAATAAATAGAACCGTGAGTAAAAAATCAAATAATTGCAGGACACCAGATCCTAAAAATAAGGAAAAGAATGAAAAAATATACCCGTATGCAGGTATCGATGCATCGCGTGTAATCTTGCAATTTTTTTTATTTTCATTGCCGAAGGAAATAGTTGACCAATGAACAATTGCAGCTACAAAAATTAGGAATAAAGTCAGAATTAATGTATTTTTTACACTCTTGCGAACCATGTTCGACCTCACTTCCTAGAAATACTCATTTCTCCTCTCCTTATAGAACTCGTACGTCCGTTTCAGGCCTTCCTCCAAACCCACTTTTGGCTTCCATCCGAGGGTTTTGCGGATCTTCCTTCCGGAAACAACAAAATTGCCAATTTCAATGGCTTTGCGCTCTTCATCCCACTTTCTATGATTAATTTTCATTTTGCTTCCGGCGGCTTTCAAAATCATGTTGCAAACATCAATGAAGCGCGTTTCCTTTCCGCTTCCCAGCATGAATACTTCCCCATCGGCCTTTTTGCTCGCAAGTGCGAGCGCAAAAGCATCGGCAATATCTGATACGTACGTGTAATCCCTGGTCTGCAGCCCTTTCCCATTGATTGTAATCTGCTGATTTAACATTGCCATTTTCATGAACCAATTTACGATCCCATAATCCGCATGCTTCATTTGCGATCTTATCCCATAAGCGTTGTTGATGCGAATGCTAGTTGCTCTCATGCCGTACAAGCGATTATAGAGCAAATAGTATTTTTCCGCCGCAAGCTTGTCTATTCCGTTCATATCCACCGGATTTGTGGGGTGCTCCTCATCTATTGGCGAATAAACCATCCTGCCAATTTCCCCTCTTGTCCCGGCATAAACGAATTTGATGCCATCATTTACTTTCCTTGCCGCCTCCAATATGGTAAGCGCGCCCCTGCAATTGATATCCAAATCCAGGAAGGGATCCTTTATTGAAATAGTGTGTGAAATTTGCGAGGCGCAATCAATCACATACTCCTGATCCGGAAGCAGGTGCTTCAATTTTGCCATATCCCGAATGTCTCCCTTGATGAATTTCACCTTATCCTTGATTTCCTTGATATTCGCAAAATTCCATCCGTAGGGCGTAAGGCAAGCATCGTAAATTGTAACCTTGGCGCCCTTCGAAACAAGCGCATGAGCGATATTGCTTCCAATAAAGCCAAGCCCTCCGGTAATCAGGACTTTTTTCCCACTAAGTGCCGGATTATTTCGTAGGGAGTTTGCCATGGTCAAATACCTGTTAATATTTCGAATCGTCCTTTTTTCCTAATACTTCGTTCAATTTCCTTATTTTCCCGCATTAAACGGTTTTAGCCAGCCCATTCTTCTTGAAAAAATCAGTATACCAGCCAATTGTCCTCTTAAGCCCTTCTTCAAGTGAATATTTTGGCTTCCATTTGAGCAGGCGATTTGCCTTTTCCGATGAAAGGTATTGCTTGCGTATCTCACCGGACGATTCGTTCCTAATATCCGGTTTCAACTTAGAACCCATGAGTTTTGACATTAATTCCGTAATTTCCATCACGGTTTTTGGGTCATTATTCCCAAAGTTGAACGCTTCCCCCATAATTTCCTTTTGCTTAACATTTTCCCCAAGCGTAATGTATGCTGATGCGGCATCCTCTATGTAAAAGTAATCGCGGATATATTTCCCATCCGATCTAATTACTGGCCTTTTTCCCTTTAGAACCGATTTGATCGTCCCCGGCACAATCCTATCGAAATTCAAATCGCCCCCTCCGTAGAAGTTGCCGCATCTGGTGATCCCGACAGGAAGCCCGTAGGTTTTGAAATAGCTTCTTGCAATAAGATCCGTGCAGCTCTTTGAGACATCGTATGGGTGCTCGCCTTCCATTGGTGTTTCCTCATTGTACGGAAGCTTGCTTTGGGAGCCGTATGCTTTATCAGTAGATGCAACCACTATCCCTTCTATTTGCTTGGATCCCCTGCATGCTTCTAGCATGTTCCATGTGCCCATGATGTTTGCCATGAATGTATCCGGCGGGTAGCGATTTGCCATCAGTACTTGCGTTTGCGCCCCCAGATGGAAAACATGGGAAATATTGTAATCATTAAGCGCCCTTTTAAGCAATTCCAAATCCTCCAGCCTTCCCCTAACCGTTACGCACTTCGAATTAAGGCCATCGTAATAGTACATGCTTTTTGGGACTTCGTCCCGGACAAGGCAGATGGGATTTGCGCCTTTTGAGATTAATGATTTTAATAGCCATCCGCCAAGAAAGCCCGAAGCTCCTGTCACGAATACGTTCCGATCGCTCCAAAATCCATCGTTTTGCATAAAATCAACTCTATTTGAGGTACCTGTTTGTTGGATGTTCAAAACCCTCGTTCATACCCGCATACTGAAAATTCCCAATGCAAATTAAAATTGCATCCAGGGGGGTTTCCCTTCCCCGTAAATCTTGTTCAATTCCTCGTAATCCTTGTATGTATCCATGCAGTGCCAGAATTCCTCATGGAGGAACACGGATAGCTGCCGTTTTGAGATGAGCTCCTTGAAAGTGATATCCTCAAGCATGCCCTCGTGGGGGATATGATCCAGCGCCTCGTTCTTGAATGCGAAAAAGCCCCCGTTTATCCAGTCATTGAGCACTGGTTTTTCCTCGAATTTTGTAACGATCCCCGTCTTGTCGAATTTGAGCGCGCCGTATTTGGAGCGCGGATGGACCGCCGTAAGTGTTGCAAGCTTTCCGGATTTTTTGTGGAAATTGACCAATTTATCCAGGCCCACATTTGCTACCCCATCCCCGTAGGTGCACATGAAATCCTGCCCGTCAATGTATTTTTCGACCTTCTTTATCCTCCCGGCTGTAAGCGTCTCCAGACCCGTATCCGCAAAAGAAATAGTCCAATCCTCCATCTCGTTCACATGGGTTTTCTTCTCTTTCTTCCCGCTAAGCGACATGGTGAAATCATTGAGCTTCCACTCGTAATTAAGGAAATATTCCTTGATCATCTCGCCCTTATAGCCAAGCGAGAGCACGAAATCCTTGTAGCCGAAATGTGAATAGATCTTCATGATATGCCAAAGGATCGGCTGCCCGCCAATTCGTACGAGCGGCTTTGGCATGTATTCCGTCTGCTCCCTAAGGCGCGTTCCCGCCCCTCCGCAAAGAATGACTACCTTCACATTTACCCCTCCAAAGGTTGAGGGAAAAACGGTTTAATAACCATTTCTCCAACACCCTAAATGCCAAACAATCCTTAAATATTCCCAATATTGCTTTTTGGTTCGAAAATTGGCGGGGGTTGCCCTTTGCATGCTGCCCTTCCCCGGTGGAAGCTCAATTATGATTTTCATGGGCGCAATGCCATTGAATATTAAACGGTTTGGCGCAATACTAATAAATGGCAGGTGAGAACTACGGAAATTGATCTGATAACCGCCGAGAAATGGGATGGGCAATCAAGGGTATTTGGGATAGGCCGGTACATCCGTGAGATTTTTTCGCGCTACCCATCATATGGAGTCAAGATAAATTCGATCAACCTTGGCCAAATAGCCCCCTCCAAAATTAAGCATTTTCGCACGTATTTTGAGCTTCCAATAAGGGCGGCTCTATCCGTTCGGGCCAAAGTCATCCATATCCCTTCGCAAACGCTTGCCTTCCTATTATTGCTCCCGATATTCCGGCAAAAGAAAACCGTGCTGACCGTTTATGATATTGCCCCATTTATCAGGAAAGGGGAAATTTCGCTGATAAAAGGTGCAATTGCCTCCCTAAACGCAAAGGGAATCCTCAAGGCGGATGGGATAGTTGCAATTTCGGATTACACAAAGCAGGAATTGATTTCGCAGCTGGGAATTGATAGTTCAAAAATTGCAATTGCCTACCCCGCAGTTGATCATTCCGCATATAAGAAAAGAAAGGCATCGCCTGCATTCAAAAAAAAATACGGCATGAATCCCCATCTTCCAATTGTCCTATACGTCGGATCCGAAGAACCCCGCCAAAACCTATTGACCCTGATAAAGGCCCTCTCCTCCCTCAAGAAAAAGGGGGTGCATTTCCAGTTTGTAAAGGTTGGCTCCCCTGCCTGGCCAAATGGGCGGGAGCAATTCATTACCCAGCTGAAATCCCACGGAATATTTGATGATACGAAAATCATCGGCTATGTTGATGAAGCTGATTTGCCGGGCATTTATTGCGCAGCTAGGGTTTTTGCATACCCGTGCGAATACACCGGTTTTGGCCTTCCTCCGCTCGAAGCGATGGCGTGCGGCGTGCCGGTTGTAACCAGCAATGCCTCCTCGCTTCCGGAAGTTGTTGGAAAGGCAGGAATCATGGTTTCACCCCATGACGCTGCAAAATTTGCATCCTCCATTTCATCCCTTCTCAATAGCAAGGCACTTTGGAAAAAATACTCCAGGCTTGGCGAAATGCAATCGAAGAAGTTTTCCTGGGGCGCGGGGGCAAAACAAACTGTTGCTTTATATAAGCGATTGGTTTTAAATTTACCAAAATGAGTTATTTTTAAACCGGTGGAAAAAATGGCCAATAAAATGGAAATAGCCCTCCTTGAGGGGGCAAAACTTAGGCAGGATACGGCAAAGGCCTGCATGAAGGATATGGAATTCGCCCTAACCCTGCTTGTAAAAAGCTACAAATCCGGAGGAAAAATGATCCTTTGCGGAAACGGGGGCTCAGCTGCTGATTCCCAGCACATCGCAGCTGAGATGGTTGGGAAATTCAACCGTGACCGAAGGGCGTTCCCTGCGCTTGCGCTTTCCACGGATACATCGGTCCTAACCGCGGTTGGCAACGATTTTGGCTTTGAGCACGTTTTTGAGCGGCAAATTGAGGCTAATGGCAACAAGGGCGATGTGCTAATTGCCATAACAACTTCTGGAAACTCGAAAAATATCCTCCTTGCGGCTAAAATAGCAAAAAGGATGGGAATCCAAGTGGTTGGCCTGACCGGCAATACCGGCGGCGCCCTAAAATCCCTAAGTGATGTTTGCATCTGCGTCCCATCTGATTTGACCCCCCGCATCCAGGAGCTTCACATTGCAATTGGCCACATCCTATGCGGGGAGCTTGAGGCTGCACTTTTGTGATGGGAAAGGGGCATCTGGCATTTTATTTTATTGTGAAAAAATGTTTTTGCAAAAGTTCAAATTCCTAGGATTACTTTCCCCTTTGTTTTCGGCTTGCATTTAACGGGTCTTGCTTTTTATGTCAAAGGCGGTTTTCATCGATAGGGACGGCACCCTAAACGAAGAGGTGCACTATCTTAGCGATCCGGATAAATTCTCCTTGATCAAGGGCTCCCTTGAAGGGCTCAAAATCCTGACCAAAGCCGGCTATAGGATAATCCTTGTCACAAACCAGGCGGGAATTGCCAAGGGTAAGCTGACACTTTTGCAGCTGGAAGCCATCCATTCAAGGATGCAGCGCATCCTTTCGCGGAATGGGATTGCCCTAAGCCCCGAAGAGATATTCTTTTGCCCCCATAGGGGCGAGGATAATTGCGGATGCAGGAAGCCAAATGTGAAGAATTTCAAGGAGGCGCAAAAAAGATTCAATCTGGATCCGGCAAAGTCATATGTTATTGGGGACAAGACATCCGATCTCGAGGCTGGAAGGAGGGGAGGCTATGCAACCATCCTGGTCAAAACCGGCTATGGCGGAACGGATGCAAAGTACGATGTGCTGCCGGATTTTATTGCAAAAGATTTATTAGAGGCGGCGAAATTCATTATAGAACGGGGCGCATGATTGGATGGCAAGTGGAAAAAATTCAAATTCAAAGGGGAAAATTGTGGGGATGAAAAAGCTCTCCCAAATTTGCGCCACTTTGCACTCCCGTGGAAAAACCATTGTCACAACCAATGGCGCTTTCGACATACTGCATATTGGCCATATCCGCTATTTGGAAAAAGCAAAGGCCCTGGGGGATGTCCTAGTTGTTGGGGTGAATTCGGATTCGAGCGTGAGGCTGCTCAAGGGAACTGGCCGCCCGATAAATGGCCAAAACGAGCGCGCATTGATTGTTGCGGCTCTTGGTTGCGTTGATTATGTTAGCATCTTCAATGGAAAGCTCCCCCTGGAATTCATTTCCAAGGTTAAGCCCTCTTTGCATGTGAAGGGGGGAGATTATAATTCGGGCAAGCTGCCTGAAAAAGCGCTCGTCGAATCCCTTGGCGGGTCAATCAAAATTGTTAAGTTTGAACGGGGCTATTCCACAACAAATATCATTGAAAAAATCAAAAAAGGCAAAAGGTAGGCAAGCGCATGGATCCGCATCAACTGCTAAAATCATTCAAAACCGCCAAAATTTTAGTTATTGGGGATTTGATGCTGGATGAGTATGTCCGGGGAGATATTTTGCGAATTTCGCCAGAAGCGCCCGTGCCTGTAATATTGGAAAAATCACATGAATGCACTTTGGGGGGGGCAGCCAATGTTGCGGCTAATATCCATTCCCTTGGCGGATCAGTTCATATGATTGGCGTAATTGGCGATGACGAGGCAGGGCGGATATTTCTTGGGATTGCAAAAATAAGGGGGCTTATTGTGAATAACTCAAATCAATCAATTTTCGTGGACAAAATCCGTCCAACCACCAGAAAGTTGCGCATTTATGCAGGCGGAGTCCAAATAGTCCGGGTGGACTTTGAATCATCAATCCCTATCCCGGCGGAATTGGAAGGGAAAATTCTGGCATCCTTCGAGGCGGGGATTTCCAATGTGGATTGCGTGATAATTTCAGATTACAATAAGGGTGTAGTAACAAAAAGTCTCGCAAAAAAATGCATCGATATTGCTTCCAATGCCAAAGTCCCGATCTTAATAGACTCTAAAAATTATGTCACTTACGCTATGAAGGGCGCAACAGTGCTAAAGCCCAACCTCAAGGAGCTTTCAAAGGAAACGGGCCTACCCTGCGGCTCGGATGCGCAAATCGAAAAGGCGGGTTTTGCGCTTTTTGCAAAACTTTCACCCAAGGCACTCCTTGTAACCGCCGGCGAAAAAGGGATGTTCCTATTCGTTGGGAAAAAAATCACAAGGATTCCGGGTATAAAAACTAAGGTTGCCGATGTGAGCGGTGCTGGGGATAGCGTCATATCCGCCATGGCACTAGCTATTGCCTGCAATGCAAGCTTCCATGAGGCGGCAATTATCGCTAATTATGCTGCAGCAGCTGCCGTTGCCAAGGAAGGCACCGTGGCACCCACAATTGCTGAAATCGAAAGCCTAATATCGGCTAAAGCCCGACCAAAATTAGTTCGAGGTTAGAAAATCATCCCGTTCACTTTGATGATGTCTTGGCCCCCAAGAAACCGGCAAGGAAAAAGAATGAGCGAATCATCCTGAAGGGAACCATCAAGAGCGCATGGCCTAAATTTCCACCCATCCTAAGCGAGCGATAAAGTATTATTGCGCCATCAAGCATCGTTGCCAAATAAAAGATCAATACGGCAAGCAATAGCAAATTGAAGGGCCTAAATAAATAAAGTAAAAACAACGGAAGCCAAAGGGCCCTAGCAACAACTAGTGCCAACCTATAGATGTGCCTTTTGGGGTCCGAAATAAATAATGAATAAAACCCTCCGCCCCAGAATTTTGATTGAGCGGCAATTTCCATGAGGGAATCCGGGTCGCGGTGCCTAAGAATCGCTTTTTTCAAACGCACGACTTTGATGCCGTTTTTCTTAAGCTTATTTACAAGGAGCAAATCCTCCCCATACCTAAACCCCGCCATATAGCCCCCAAGCCCATCAAAGGCCTTCTTTGTAAAAATATTGGGAAATGCCATTCCCCTGCCCCTTTCCACAAGGTAATCCGATGCCATTGTTTCGTGCTCCCGAAGGGATGCCCAGAGGCTTTTTGAGGGGAAGGATTTTACATTCGATGCGGCGGCTTCTAAACCCAACGGATGGGCCTTATCTGCATTTCCCCTTGCGAATGCGCCTGCAATTTCCCTCAGGTAATCCTTGTCAATCACAATGTCCGCGTCAATGAAGGTAACCACCTTCCCACGGGCTAGTGATGCTCCTTGATTTCTCGCATTGGCCGCGGATTTGTTGACGCCCTTTTCCTGCGCCAATTTCAAGTTCCTTATTTTTCCCTCAAATTTACTGATTTGCCCTGTAGTGGCATCGGAGGAATTGCCATCAATGATGATAGTTTCAAATTTTGCCTGTGGATATGTTTGCGCCTTAATTGCAAAAAGGCATTTTTGGATGTCCCGTTCCTCATTCCTGCATGCGATGATTATTGAAATTTCAATTGACATGTTTTGCAACTCAATTAATTTTTTTAAGAGGATATTGATATTTCGATCCATCAATCTATTTATCCATTCTCCGTCGTTTGTTTCATTTTTGTTTTTCTTCCAGTAATTTTTCATATATTTTGGAATATTGGTGGGCTGCATTTTTCCAGTTGAAGGGTTCGAGGTATTCCTTTGAATGCTCCTTGATATGGGCTGATTTGAGCTTTAGCGCTTCGTTAGCCGCCCTTTTGAATGATTCGGAATTATCATCAAATACCTTTCCACAACCTGATTTAAGTGCGTGCTCGATCATCGCTCCTCGCTTTCTTACGACAAGCGGCTTTCCGCAGGCAAGCGCTTCAATTGCTGGCAGGCAAAATCCCTCATAGGGTGAACCCGAAACAAAGGCGTCGCAGGCATTATAGTAATCATTGAGTTTTTCCAGGGGAATTTCGCCCAGAATATCTACGTGTCCCAAAAGTTTGCCCCCCTCAATTTTGCGCCTCATTTCACTTTCGAGAGTTCCCGTTCCCGCAATCATGAGGTGCGCCTTAGGCTTATCTGATAGGTAATCTTCAAACCAGCCAAGCATTTCCATCCAGCCCTTAACGGGATAGAGATTGCCAACTCCCAGGAATAATGGATGCCCGTGCAATTTCCCAATTTTTACAATTTTTTGATTCTTTGCCTTATGGAACAATTTACGGTCCACGCCATTAGGGATCCAAATCGAATGATTAACGCCATATCTTTTCCTGACATCCTCCTGCCCAAATTTTGCAGCGCAAGTTATCACATCAAAGCGGGACATCGTTGCCTTGTAAAGGGCTTCTATGGCATATGCCTTGGCATTTTTGACTGCGCCTCCATGCATGCTTGGCGGCGTTTGGCCTTGGAACGTGAATACGCTTGGCTTTTTTGAAAGAAGTGCTGGCACAACTAGTGTGGATCCGCCCATCACATGTACCACATCGAAACCCTTAAGCGCATTTAACATTGCGGATGAATGTGCAGGGAACTCTATTATTTTTGCATCCTTGGATTTCGCGAGAGACTTTTTTGTAACTATGGTGTATTTGACGCCAAAACGCAACGCTTCCTTTACCAGGGATCCTACAACAACCCCGATGCCTCCGCCGGTGTACGTTCCAACAACAAGTGCTACCTTGATCATTTAGTGATTTTCCCTGAACCATTCAAAAGTAGTGGATAGGCCCTGATCGAAATTGACCCTGGGCTCCCAGCCAAGAAGTTTTTTCGCCTTTGTGGAATCCCCGATGCTTCGCATGAGTTCGCCAGGCCGTCCATCAATGTGCTCGATAGCTTCACTTGGAGTTTTTCCGGAAAGGGTTGCAATCCTTATTGCGATATCCCCGATGGAAAGGTCCTTTCCGGTTGCAAGGTTGATTGTTTCCCCATTCGGGACTGATTTTTCAAATGCATCGGCAATGCCCCTTGCGGTATCCTTGACAAAAACATAATCCCTAGTTTGGAGGCCGCCCCCAAATACCTTCATTCTCTCGCCCCGAAGGACGGATGTTATGAATTTTGGGATGACCGCGCCGAATTTTTCTCCCGACTGGCGCGGGCCATATTGGTTGAACCCCCTAATTATGCGTATCCCCATTTCCGGGTAAGTGGATGCATATGCAAGCACGTAGCGCTCCGCTGCGAATTTGCTCACGGCATATGGCGATCTGGGATTTAATGGATGATCCTCTGTAGCCAGCCCACTAGGGATATTTCCGTATACTTCGCAGGTGCTCATATGCAGGTACTTTGGTATTCCCTTTTGCCTAGCCGCCTCCATTACATTGACAGTTCCCCCGACGTTTACGTCAAGGAACCTAAGTGGCTCTTTTATGGATTGGTCCACATTGACAAGGGCAGACATGTGGATGATTCCATCGAGCCCTTTGGCGATTTTTTCGGACACTTTTTCCCTATCCGTGATGTCCGCATTGTGGTGGGTGATTTCCCTATGCCCGAGTATGTTTTGAAGCTTGCATTCGGGCCTGCTTAGCACTTCCACTTCCGTACCCCTCGAAATCAGCTCGTCCACGACATGGCTCCCTATGAAACCACATCCGCCCGTCACTAGGATTCTCATAATACCACGCAATAACAAGAAGATAATTTTTTACCTCTCAAGGCTTTTTAAACGACACCTCTAGGGGGAAGTATCCCCCTACT
>ERZ1292640.81-Hain-H43-02um-R1-81-length-74587-cov-22_pt1 | contig 74587 bp, 54 predicted proteins | sample MGYA00564404_ERZ1292640 | MGnify/ENA primary metagenome ERZ1292640 (study PRJEB36523, sample SAMEA6512636) | groundwater metagenome | collected 2019-01-08 | study: AquaDiva: Metagenomics assemblies of 32 groundwater samples
CGAGTCTATTCGACCTCAGATCGCCAGGACTTGACTGGCTCGTTCATATCAGGAGGAAGCTACTCCAGAGGACGAAGTGCCGGCTTCCGCGTGAGCTTCAGCCACCTTCCAGAGCTGAGATGTCCGGTGACCGTCCTTTGCGGTGCCGGCTGCCTGGAACGGCCCCTTTCTGATAGCTGCGTTCACGGTCCAGTATGAAATCCCGGTGGCCTCCGTGAGTTGAGGGGCGGTCATGGGTCCTCGGGCCTTCAACTCTTCAGCCAGTCGGAGAGCGGTGGCGCCTGATGCGCGACGAGGAGATCTCGCAACTTCTGGCTCGCTGAGGTCGGGAGCGGCTTTCTCGAGTGCATCCAAGGCCCTCTGCATGGCTGCGGCTTCCTTGTCAGCCTCGGCCGCTCTGCGGTGCAACTCAAGCGCTCGCCGATTAGCTGCGAGCCACTGAGTCTTCAATGTGGCTCGCGTGCGCAGAAGCTCCTTGCCCATCGAGATGATCTTACTACGAGCCTTGGAAGGGGGACTGGAATGGGCGGACTGCATCGAGATGTGGTGTGGAAGAGCTTGGAGGAATGGAGATTGCGTGGTGCTCTTGCGGAACGGGCGGGGTAACGGTAGTCACCGGGGCCCCCGACCAACAGGTGGCGTGCCCAGTTGATAGCCGATCCTTGGGGAGGAAGCTGGATAGGAAATGAGTGTCTCGGAGTATGATGAATATGATGAACGTTCTTCGTGGCATCTGGCCGATCCTGGTAGGACTTGCGATAGTTTTCTGCTTTAGAGGTCTCCATGCTCCAGGTCCGCTCTCGATAGCGGAACTTACTAGAACTATGGGGCATACGAACATGGGACTCCTTTCTGTAGCTTTATGGAGTCATATCACTCAGCTTGTTGCAGGCTTGGTGTTGGCGATTTCCTTCTGCGTTGTGGGATCTAAGCTGGCCCAGGGAATGCGGTGGCGCAACGATTCCAGAGTACTGCGGGCATGCGTTGGGTTCGCTCTCGGATACGGTGCAGTGTCATTCCTCCTCATGGGCCTTCTGCTCGTCAGGCTTTGGTTCCCGGTCGTTCTGTGGAGCAGCTTCTTTCTCGTTATTGGGCTGTCTACTCGTGGTTGTAGCTTTACGTTTGTGAGATCATTCTGGAAGTTGTCGCGCCCGTCGGGGATTATGGCAAGTGCTGGGTTGTCTGCTCTGCTACTCCTGCCGTGGTTGCTTGGACCCGAATTGCACCCTGATGCGTATGAGTATCATCTTGCCGCTCCTTGGCAATGGCTATCGCGACACGGCCTCGTGTCGCTGCGAACATTCCTGCCGTTTCATTTTCCAATGCTTGCGGAACTGCCCTATGTCTTCCCACTCATGCTGGGATCTGACGGATTGCCTAAACTTCTCCATTTCGCGTGGGTCATTGTTGGATTGGGCAGTCTAGTGGGGATGGTCGGAGCTGAGGCGGGGTCTTGGGGACTGCTCGGATTCAGTGCATGTGTCACCGTGAGCACATTCACGGGTAATTGCGGAAACGATGGAGTGATGATTGCGCTTGTATTCCTGACATATGCATGCTTGATGTTGAGTGAACGTATCAATACGAGCACTCCAGGTGTGTGGCTGGCAGGAGTTCTGATCGGTTTCGGGGTGTCGGTTAAGTATCTGTCCGCTGTGGACTTCATATTCCCCCTGGTCGCTGTGGTGCTGCAGAAGCGGGAGAGGAGGCTGGGATGGTGGCTGGCGTGTGGCGCCAGTGCTTCTCTTGTCGGCGCACCATGGATAGCGAAGTCATGGCTTCTCACTGGAGATCCGTTCTTTCCGATGCTGTCCTGCTCCAGCATAGGAAGTGTTGGGCACTCAGCGGCAGGGATTGGAAATGCTTGGCGAAGCTGGATCGCGCACGATCACTCGTTCGGCCACTCGATGGTTGAGTACGTACGATACCTCGCGTGGGAGAATCCTTCCCTGCTTCTTGTCTTAATAGCTGCAATGGTCTACCGCAGTAGATGGATCGGGGCAATCTTGCTCTCCGTTGCACTTTGCTTTCTCTGCTTCTATGCATTTCCGGGATCGAGAGTGTTCCAGGCAAGGTGGTTCTTCCCCCTGATAGCCCCCGCGGTCTTCTTCTCCCATGCTGCCTGCGCGAGGTGCAATGCAGGTCGGAGTCTCAAGCTGACAACTGGTTGCTTGATCGTCTGGGGTATCTGCAACCGCATGGTTGCCCAGACATCACAGTGGAATCCCGTGCCCTACTTGGTCGGAGTTGAAACAAGATTGTCGGTCCAGCGCACGGTATTCGGAACGTTCGAAGAAACCATGAGCGCGTTGCGGAGGCAACCGAATAGGATGCACCGAGCGGTTCTAAGCATAGGCGAGATCAGGGCATATCGCGTCCCGCTGCCATTCATCCCTGGAGATGCTCCACCACTTAGGTATGACGCCCTCGCTCCGCTCTATGGACCAGAATCCCCCTTGCTCTGGGATATGGTTAGGTCTTCCTCAGATGAGCGAACGCTGGCGAAGAAGTTGAGAGAAATCAACGTAGATGTGATTGTGCACAATCCGATGCGTGCGACGGAGCTTGCACGACTCATCTCACCTTTTCGTTGGGACGAGCGTATGTTAACGCTTCTTCATGGGTTTCTGTCGTGGCGAACCTCTGATCTCATCCGACCAGTGCATGTCGATCAGCGCAATGGTGTCTTCTATGTGTACAGCGTGCTCCCGACACGGAGAGCCTCCCCTTCACCATTCCTCTTGACTTTTCCTGGTGCAGACGGACTGCTCGCCGATGGTCAGTCGGCAATCGCGAATCAAGATTGGGTGCGTGCTGTGAGCCTTCTGGAGCGAGTCTGTAGGCGCTATCCGGGAATCGGTCAGTTCGACGATGTCCTTGCCTATGCTTACCATCTATCAGAGCGGAGGGATGAGGCTAGGGCGATCTATGCACAAGGGATAAGACGAGGGATGGTGGACGACATCAATATCATCGATGCGGCTTGCGAGGCGTACGAATCTGGGCGGTTCGGGGACGCGGCCGAGCTCTTCAGCCGCGCTGCAAACGTCTACCCAGATCTATCGAGGAAGGTTCTCCTATTCCTGCATGGGGTACGCCTTTCGGCAATCTCACAGCATATCGCGGCTGGAGATGGTGTCGGAGTCAGTGGATTGGTGTCCGCTTGGCTCCAGGATAGACGCGCTGACCCATTTCTGGATCCCACGCTCCGAGAGGCGCGAAGTGCCGAGCTCCACATGGCTCTGATTGTTTCCTTGGATCAGGCTGGCCGAGGGGATTCGGTACGAACCGAGATTGCATCGTTCCAGCGCACCTACCCGAACTACCGCATGTTGCCTATGGCGGAGCTGAGGAAGTTCATCCTTTCGAACGCAAAGACAGTGAAGGGGGCCCGGATCGGGCTGTAGTGGGGGCTCAACGGGTTCGGCTCTACGTGCTGCCGGAGCGACGGACCGCACGCCACAATCCACGGCACGTGAAGATCAAGATGAGCAACTATCCCCGCAACCGCGGTCGCGCGGGGATGCTTAAGGGACGTGTATTGGCGCTAGCCCCTACTTCTTGCCCTGGTCGACTCCGTTGCCTTTGCCTTGGCCTGCACCGTCACGCCCTTCGCCCTGGCCGTGGTCCCGGACGCCATTGTTCGTGTGCCCGCTGGACGCTGATGATGCGGATCCCCCGCCCGACGCCGTGCCGCTTCCGCCACCCGACACAGACCCGGAGTCAGCGGATGCGGTTCCGCGGTTCGTTGAGCCAGGCCCGGCAAGGGCATTGGCGGGCGCAATGACGGAGAACCGCAAGGAAGCAGAAGCTTTGTCTCCATTGGCAAAGGCCGAGAACACCACCCGGTAGTTTCCCGGTACCAGCGGAGCGCCGGCCGCATCCGTGCAGAGCACATCGAGGTCACCGCTGAGGGCCGAGGACGGTTGACCAGTCGAAATCTCTCGCAAGGTTCTACCGGAGCCATCGACGAGGAACGCGCGCACGTGCGCTGACCGACTCAGACGATACTGAGCGTCGAAGCTCGCACCGCCAGATACAGCACTGACATCAGGCCCCAGGTACTCGATGAGCGGGACGCCGGTGCCGCTTGCATCACTGGACTTGGCGGACCTCCGGCCTGAGTAGAAGTACGAGCGCATGATCCGCTCAATGCCCGAAGCCGTATGGACCTCGGCCGAGAATAGATAGTCGCCCGCAGGCAACTGCTGTCCCTGGCTATCAGCGGCGTCCCAGTCATAGACTGCCTGGCCGTTGGACAATGCGAGAGTGATGTCTGAAGTCGTCCGGCGTTTGGCTAGACTAACAACCGTGAGCCGCAATGTCGAGGATCCCTGAGCGTTCACCAGGACTGTGGCGGGAATGCCCTCGGATGACCGCCGCACCGACAGGTCCACAGCAGAAGTCGCGGGAGAAGGCATCACACCGGAGAGGACCAATGCGATTGCCGCAGAGAGAGTGAGCTTGCGCACAGTGTTCACAGATTCACCTCCACCATGAAGGGGAACGACTGTCCAGTGACGCCATTGACGGCGAATCCGATCGCATACGCTTTGGACGGGCCGACGAAACGAACCGACCTCAGCATGGCTTGCCTGTAGTTCGCAGGCACTGTTACGGGCACGTAGGTCCACGTTGCACCACTGTCATGGGTAACATAGACGATGGGCCCTGTGCCATCGGGAGGGACAACCCAACACCCACCGACAGCAACGCCCTTATTGGAATCAGCGGGAACTTCATTGAAGGTGATGTCCAAGAGGGTCGGGTAGTTCGCAGGATCCCCATTGGCACCCGGAGCAGGGAAGACTGTTTTCGCGACGGGAGCTACCCCAGGGCCCGTCGTATGCATGATCGAAGGCATGGTCCCGGGATACGACAGACCGCAGAGCCATATATCATTGGCGGAAGCGACGTGCAGCGAGGACACTGTGATAGGTGAGTTCCAGACACTGTATTGCGGGTCAACCACCCACGCCCCTGGCGCCGGATAGCCAGCGACGTCAAGGTAAGCAACCTTGTTGTCCTCGAGGCTCATCCAGCCGTGGCTGGCATCGCCGTAGGGGAACGATATCTTGATGGAACGCGCTGAGTATGTTCCCCCATCGATCGGAGTCAAGGGACTCCAGCTGAACCCATTGAAGAAGGAAGTTCCCCACGGGACACCGACATTCGGTTGACCGTAGCTAGTCCATGCAGTGACGGGTGGAGTCGTGCCACGTATCACTGCGAGAAATTTGGGTGGCGACCAAAGGTTGGCACCACAGTGGTTCGGCAGATAGGTGGGCCCGGTCCACGCACCCCCACTGAGATGCCAGATCGCGTCGTCAACTACGAAGTTGAACTGGCCGTACCCAACAAGGAGGCCCAGACTCCAGACGTCCATAGCACCTGGAGCATTTGATGCCACGGCAAGGCTCTCCAAGACAAGAGCTTGGGCGTAGTCACCGCTGCATGTGTTTGCCGGAGTCACCATTGGTGTGACGGAATTCCAGGTGTTGGCAGAGGGATCGTATCTGAGAAGCCAGTGATTTACTGCAGCACCGGTGTAGTCGTACTGATACCCCGCAATAACCGCATCCGCCAACGGACCGTTCCCATTCACGAACGCACTATCAATGGCCACGGGCATGTTCCCATAGCCCGTGAGGCAGGTCGGGAAGGACACCATCTGCGCGCTGACAACCGGCGGGGGCGGCGGCGGGGGCACAGAGGGCCCGAAGGCAACCATGAGACCGCCTCCCGCAGCTATGAGAGTGTGCTCACCGATGGCCGAGGGGATTCGGATTCCCGGGTACGGTGTGCTCCTCCATGTCTCGGCACCAGTCGCAAGTGAGAGCGAGAAGACTTCGCCGGTTGGGTAGTCCACGAAGTACGCCGAACCGTTGGCAACAACCGTGTGGCCAGAAACGTAGTTACCCTCATCGAAGACATATTTCGGCGTTAGGACGCCAGCCGATGTCGTCGGAAGATCGTAGATCCGGATGATGGTATGGTAATCGCCGCTGGCTGCCTGGACCAACTGGGTATCCGTGACCGCGCTGTTGCCGGCTGGGCTCCAATCCCAGATGCAACTCTTGAAGCCTCCGCTGAAGACCGCTGGCCCCAAGGCATACATGTTGGAAAGATACTGGAATGTCGGAGTCAGTGCCGCACCCCAAGCGACCTCTGTGTTGGTTAGGTTCCAGTCCCAGAAGAGGCTGTAACCGGCGAGGGTGAGCGCAGTACCTGTGTCGTTCAGGATCATCAGACCAGCCCTGCCATTCGTATTGGTGCAGCCGGCAAAGACTCTTCCAGTAATGGAGTCAGCAGAGAACATAAAACCCGGCCTGAGTGTCGTACTGGAGAAGGGCGTTCTGTTGTCCAGGCCTGTAGTGATGTCGAACGATCTGACGGCTTCCTCGTAAATGGAATCAAGGTAGCCGTAATGGCGCCCACTCTTCACGTAGGCCTGCCGCGTGTTCTGCCTTACGTTGAGGTAAAGGGAATGAGCGTAGTACCCTGGCGAGGCGCTGGCCGACTGGAGGTACAGATTGGCGCCGGTGGACCCGTGATACCCCACTCGATTAGTCACAGCGTTGTTGTAGGAGGGGATGTTATCGAATCCCCAGTCGAAATTGGGCGCACTATGGCCGATTTGCACAAGAGCAATGGTATTGAGACCGAGGTCCATGCCCAGAGCACTCGTCGAAGTGTAACCATCTGCTCCCGTTGGGAATGGGGTAGACCAGCCGGGAGGAGCAATCCCCGTGTTGATGTCAACCGCATTTCGAGTAAACCAAACGGGATTGTTGGGATATGGGCCCTCCGTGAAGAAGACCTTGCCTTCTGCAATCAGAACATGTTCCGCATTCGTGCCGTTGCTGAACCTAGTCCACTTGTGAAGCAATGGAGGAGACATCGTCTCTCCCTTGTTCGAGAGGGTGTTCTCCGATGTGCCACCAGCAACCGGCCAGTCATCCGCCATTATCGCGGCCCGGACAGTAGCGCTGGCCAGCGCACATGCAAGAAGACATCCAGTGAAGAAGCAAGAGCGTTTCATCGTGCATCTCCCCCTTCCCCATGATGCTCTCCATGGCCTTCGTTATCTCCTCCGCCCTTTACCTCGGGCGGCCGCGTCACCACTATGCTGGTTGCGTGGTGACCGACAGATACGGAGTTGTTGGTCGCGAAATGCTGCTCGGTAACCGACATAGGAATCCAGACTCCTTGCACCTTCTGGTAGTTGTTGAAGGCAACGTCCTGGGTAACGAAACCAGTCGACTGGATGGACCGCGCTCTGCGGATCCTTCCGGAGGTCGGCTCAATGGTCAACTCATACATCCCAGCCGAGGGATACTCCGCCAGACCAGCGTAGATGATCTCAGCTGGCGCGCCGTCTATCGTCGTAGTCCCCGCAGACTTCAGAGCGAGCTTCCCAAAGAGAGATGGGTACATGAATGGAAGTCCAAGCGGACTGAACTGAGCGAGCGCAGGCTGGTCAACGCGCTGAGGAGGAAGGCTGCGCACAGATTCGACAGCACCTCCTCTGATCACTGTCCATGTACTGGCGCTGAGATCGGCCACCCACTTGAGGTTACTCACAGGCTGGATGAAGTCGATCTCCGCGGTTCCTTTCCCCGGGCAGAAGAGGAACCTCTGGACGATGGTCTTGGTCCCAGCCGCTGGCCCCGTGGTAGTGGATTCACGGGTTATGGTCATATCAAGGCAATAGATCTTGGACGCGTTGTCCTGGGCCTTGCGGAGAAGGGCCACAGGGGAAGGGCCGGCGGAGGCTTTTCCCGCCGAGAGAATCGTCGGGATCAAGACTGCAAGGCCCAACACACAGATTGGTGCTTTCCTGTAATTCAACATGTTCGCCAGTATCCGGCGTCAAGCGTTCAGTGTCAAGCTTTGGAGATGATGGAATACAGCGTCCACAATGTCACACAATGTATACGTCGCTCAAGACGACGCGCGACCGAGATCCGACACGATGCGTGAGGGAGATGCCGTCCGAGCGCGAGACGCTTAGTGGGTGCTGGACGGCTTTCTTTCAGGACCCTTCGGTGAGGAGGGCTTCAGACTAAGAGATGACTCCAGGCGATCAGCCAAGAGGTTGTAGACAGTCTGCGAAATGGTCCTTCTCTCGCTCGATGCGATCGAGAGTATGGTGGCCTTCATCGACGGCTCCACCCTAAGCGAGATGAGGTCGGTTCTCTTCTCTCGCAACGCCATATCAGTCGGCCGCCTTCGCTACGTCGTCTTCGCAGTTCGGGAGTGCCACGAGCCCTGTGCGGACAGTCATAGCCGCAACTATACTGCCACGTGCACTGATGGTCAAGAGGAATATGCTGATAACGGAGAATGGTGGAAGACGGGCCATTTCTGATGTACAGGACTCGCCTTCCTTGGCCTATCCTCTACTCCTGCAAGAGCGGTCTGCTCGCGGCCGCCGCAGTTCGGCAGTCTAGGACCTTGCTCGTCTGTGCATTGTCTCGAGGAACTGCACGAGGAGATGAAGGTCATGCCGGGAGAGTTCTCTTCCGAAGCGATGCAGGCGCCGAAGCAAGGGATTCCCCTGAGCGGCGGATGGTCCTCCGGCTCTTGGAATGCCGGCGAAGAGATCACGCAGGGGAACTTGCAGGGCAAGCGACAATGCGAGCAGGGTATCCAAAGAAGGCCTGCGACTCCCCCGCTCAAGATGTGCGATGAAGTTGGCGGTGAGATCCAGGCGTTCACCAAGTTGGTCCTGGGTATACCCCATGTTTCGCCGGGCAGTCCTTATAGCGGCGCCGAGATGCTTGCACAGGGATGCCATCGCATGGCTGTCAATAGGTCCGGATGTACTATGCGGTCGAGGTGACATACGGGGATTGTAGCAGAGAGACCGCCGCACCGGAGAAGACTAGATAACACCAAGGAGAGCGAATCAACGCTCTGTTATGGTGTCGGGGAACGATGCACCTTCTGCAGGAGTACCGTTTGCGCTCTCACCGGGGATGACGGTTCTTTCTGCATTCTTCAGCCTTCCGGAGAAGAAGCGGTAGTACACGCCGAAGGAGATCGTCTTCATCTCGATAAGTTTCTGGTCGCATCAGCCATGAGTGTTTGGTTAATGATGAGAAGGTCGCATATGGTGTTGATCCATCCGATATTATTGTGGCGACAGGCACCTCGACGTTGGGGACAAAGGCCTGCAGTTCGTCGCCGACACAAGCCGGGTCTGTGAGGTCGGCTAAAACGAATCTAGCCAGATGTGCAACTGCGGTGACAGTCTCGATCATGTCTCGTGAATCTGGCCCCTGGAAATCAAAGAGTACAGGAAGCAACTCACGCTGTCTCAGCTCTGCCTTCAAGACCTCAAGAATACCCTTGCGACCTGGAGAGAAGCGACCAAGGATCAGAACCACCTTTGAGGTCAGTGTGTCGATCACACGCCGGAACCTCCTGTTGTCCAGAAGTAGATAAATGAACTGAGCGACCTCGAGGTCATCGACAGTGAGGCGAGATTGGCCTGGGCGGGTGATGATGAGATCGCGCTGAATCGCACCAGCGAGGCTCACGTCCCAAACAGAAGCACCATACACGCTTGCCCCTGATAAATCGGCGGCGTCGAGTTCAGTTGATACTAATCGGGCCTGGCGAAGGTTGGCTCCAACCAGAATTGCCCCGTGAAGATTGGCCTTGAAGAGGCCTGCGCCACGAAAATCCACTCCAGTCAAGTCCCTTCCCGACAGATCGGCGCGAGTCAGGTTAGGTTGGATGTCAGGATTGGCCTCACGCCATTCATTCCAAGCTGGCACGCCCTGCAGGATCTTCGCTAGGTGATCTGGATCGCCCATGGTTGGACCATGTAGGCATACTATCAGAGGAGAGTACGGCCGCGGCACAGCAATGCAGTAATTCGGGTCCTTCTAGCCGCTCCCCCTTTCCTCCATCTTCGTTTGTCTTTGCCGTTCACCTCGATACCTGTCCTTGGCTTCTAGAACCTCACGACTCATAGGGTTCTGTTCGTAAGCCTTTCCCCACTGCGTGGGTCGCTCCGAGTGTCGCTTCGCTTGCTCGGTACACGCTAAAGCCATATCGGCAGAACACCATCCAAAGGCTGGCCAATGAGGTTCTTCAGAAGAAGGACCTCGGTTCAGAGGTGAACAACATGGCAAAGCCAATAAGAAAGTACGGAGAAGGAGCGGTCTCGCTCGCAGTCTTCGTGAACGAAAAGGAAGACGGCTCGAAGAACGAGTTCTACTCGCTTCAGAGAAGCCGCAAGATCGGCGACGAGTGGAAGAACGAAAGCGTTCTGCTCAGCAAAGAGCAGTTGGCAATCGTCCATCAGATTGTGGGCGAGGCGCTCTCAGGAGAAGAGGGCGCCTCCTCTTCTTCCCGTTCCTCCTCGTGTTCGTGTTCGAAAACGCCGGGATCTCCCGTTGCCCAGGATGGAGCAGCAAAGCCTATATCCAAGAAGCGTGAGCCCGTACAGACACGTTTGACAGAGACAGAAGCGGAGCGTGATGCACAGCTCGCGATCATTGAGAATGAGTGGCAACGAGAGGAACTCGCGAAGGAAGAAGTTCAGGTCATCGAGGTATATGACTGGGGCATGGTTGAGAGAAAGAACTACAAGGGCGAGGTCGAGCGTCTACATGACTTCCTCGTTCATTCAGACAACGCGATCGTCGCGGTTGGAATGGGGAACATCGATGAGGCTATCGCCGAAGTTCGCTCCGAGCTGGAGGAAAAGGGGTACCGGAAGATCTCCGTCAAACGGATGCCGATGAAGGAAGGGGAACGGATACCCGATAGTGACGCATTCGGTACTAGCCCCATCTGAACCTTACGTACTCTGCTGCGTCCTTGCTATCGAGGAGCCTCGTCTGATTGCCGCTTCGAACAAAGAATTCATTCCTTCCTTCTCGTTCGACCCAGGCCGGAATGGGACTGGGGTTGACCTTGATCAAGCACACATCTTTGTCTTGGACCTTTTCGAATCTCACATTGATGAGATGACTGACTGCCCCACCGAATCTCGAATGGAGCAGGTCTCTCACGTGAAGCTCGAATCCGTCCTTAGATTGTTTGTGCAATGTCTTAACATCTTCGTCGAGGCCCAGAGGGGCCCCTTTGTCGTCAATACCGATGAGCAGAACACCTCCTCTCGCATTCATGAAACCAGCGATAGTCTTGACGACTGAGAACTCCAGTTCCGCATCCTTCTTGTTCTCTCTTCGATTCCAACGAAGCGTTGCCTTGAATTCAATAGAGTTTCCCTCACCGGCCGCGACTAGGTCCTCGATCGCTAATCCTCCATCTACGCCCACCTCAGGAAGACTGGGAGGGGACGATCTTTCAGGAATGGCATCTCCATCACTTGCTGCCTTGGGATACCTTCCTAATTCGCGGAGCACGAGAATCAGATCCTTTTCTTCACGCATCTTGCTCATCGCAATGTTAACTGCCGTGAAGTCAGGCGCCGAGTCAATATCAACGAAGAACCAGTCCTTCCAAGTTGCAATGCTCGGCGCCCGGACCGGAAAGATCTTAACCGCGCGCACATTCGCGCGCTGGGCTTTCAAGATTCCGAATGCGTCGGTTATGGCGCCCACTCTGTCCATGAGGACCATGCCAAAGGTCACTTTGTGAATTGCCCTTCTCCTACGAAGCAGTTTTCTCCCGATGATGAGGAAACGAGTGGCATTCCCTCTGACATCTTGTATCCCCTTGGCGAGCAGGTGCAAGCCATATAGCTTCACCGCAAGAGGGCTGACGATTGCTGCCCTGGTCAACTCGCCCTTCTCCTTCACTAGCTCCGCAGCCTTCGATGTTGAAGCTTCAGCGATGAACTGAACGTTCCGCGGGAGATTCCTCGAGACCCAATCCCGACACTGTCCCCACGGTTCTTGCTTGGTATGGACGAACGCAATCTTGTCAAGGCTCGTTTCGGCAATTGTGGCGAGGTTCAGTACGACTGGATGATAGAGTTCACCACAGATCTTGACTTCGGGACGCTCGCCTTGGCCTACCAGAAGGTGGTATGTGACGCCGATGATCCCCTCGGCCGAGTTCTCAACAGGCATAACGCCATAATCCGCTTTGCCGTTGTAAACAGTATCGAAGACCTCCTCGAGCGAATCTTTCATGTGCAATCCGTCCTGAGGAAATGCGCTGATCGCTGCCTCATGAGAGAAACTTCCCTGAGGTCCCAGGAACGCGATCTTTCTCGTCGTCTGCATTCTCAGATGATGCTACCATCAACTAACAGATTCAAGCCTGCAGAAGGGTTTGACAAACTCTCATGGCCTGGGGGGGCTATATGGAGCCGAAGGGTATATATAGGGGTGGGCTTTCTTTGAAGAGATGGAATCGACGTCACTAGAAGAACGAACAGGAGGAACTAGCCATTGGTCGGTTAGTCTTCTCGAGAAACTGTTTCTTGACGGCGTAGCTCTATCCACGCCTGCAACCTACTTTTCCTTATTGGTCGGCCTGACACCGGCGAAGCTTTGCATGATCGCTCCATTAGTGGACGGCGAGGAGTTGCGGCTTGACTACAATGCGGACCGCGTCTCATCTGGCGCAATCATACGGATATGCTACTCTCCGAGTAGCAATGCCTTCGAGATAGAGCTTGCTGATGGTGGTCTCTATGAAGTTCATAGGAGTTCGAAACCACTGAAGGCAGGTTGCATGAGAGGAGCCATCGTTGCCCTGGATGTCTACTGGCCCGTCATCCATGACGGACGTGGAAAACCTTTCGGATACGCTCCCAGACTTGATCTTGCGCCTCCGAGTCTTTCCTTGAAAGGCAGTATCGAAGTGGAGCGAGCCGTGCGCAGGAATCCAAAGCATCCCCCAATATAGTGTTTCTGAATGAGCTATCCTGTCCCCATGGGCCTTATCAACAGATACGCTCTTATCCTTCGGCCGAAAGAGCCGTTCGTGGGATGGGCGAATGGCCCTGAGAAAGATCCCCGTGAGCACCAAACCCTCGAAGAGGTCCGCGAGGACCCGGTTGTGTACCTGATTCCGGACATGGAATGGCCGGGGCCGACGATGGATTGGGTCTTCGAGAACTTCGACTACTTCTTCAAGAGTCAGCTCGCTCAGTACTGGACCGACGTGAAACTATGGCCTCAGAATCGTTCAGTCCAGATGTTCAAGGAATGGTTCGATATCGAGGTCTTCTCTGTTCTGGACAACGTGGTTGAGGAAGCAATAGAGGAGGACGAGTAGGAAGAAGATGGAGACTGCATGCTAATCCCGCAGGTGAAAGGTGGTATCGGCCAACTGCTGGCCGCAATCACACGATGCATGAAAAGGACCAGAGCCGCTGATTGTTCCAGGCATTGCGCTGATCTACGTTGCGATTGATACGCTTGCCCATCTTGAGATGAGTGAGGGAGCGAACCACACGATATTCGAGAACTGGGTTGACCGGTATCTTCTGCCCGTCCTGAAGGACAAACCCTCGGCTCCTGCGAAGCTAACGAAGGAGGACCTCTGGTCGGCTAGGTGCGGAGTGCTGCACGAGCATTCATCGAGGTCCGACAAGACTCGGCGCAACAAGGCGGTGCCGATCTACTACGAGACGCGGGATAGGAAGGAAAGCTGGATTCCATGGAAGATGGATAGGGAGACAGCTTACTGCTTTGTGATAGAGGATCTACTCGATGGATTGGTGGATGCAGTAGCCCTGTTCGAGAGAACCGTCGAGGGCGACCGGACCCTCGAAGAGAGAGTCAATGCCAAGGGTGCGGACATGTTCGCGCACTCTTTCAATCTGCGGGCAGTAGGCGGTGTCTTTCATGTCACTGGGAATCGGGTGAAGGCTGAGTTCCGGAAAGCAACGACCGGGGAGAATCAGGCCAAGAAGTAGACTATTTCGTAGGCCGATGCGATGCGCGAAGTCCGATGCTAAGGGGGTTCTGATGGCTACCGGAATGCCGGGTGGGCGGTATGAAGAAGAGGCGAAGAAGCTACTCAGGGAGCTTCGGGCATCTGGGTTGATCTTGGTCGTGCTGGATGGCCCGGAAGGTAATGGGGTCCATGTTGTCGTTGATGAATCGCGAGGTGGGCTGACTGTTGTCGGGAGCGTGATGGCCAAGATGCTCAGGAACGTTGCTGACAATCTGGAGCGAGACTCTGGTGCTGGAGTTGAGGCGTGACGGCCCAGGGAGCCGCATCACCCCCGGAGATACGCTTCGATCTTTGGCCTACTGGGGCATACACCAAGAAAGACGCGGAAGGAGTTGCGAAGCTCCTGAATCGGTTCGGGAAGACCGTCGGCAGCACGAGCTCAGGTCTTCGAGGAATCGATCTTCAGACTGGATTGCAGTTCGCTACCCTACTCATCCTCTCCGGCTTCCTCGAAGGGATTGGTGATGATGCTTACAGGTGGGCCAAGAAGAAGTTGCTGGCCTTTTTCGCCGCTCCTGTTGCTCGTGCAAAGCTTTCTGGCAGATACAAGAAGGGCGACGGCGGAAGTATTTGGATTTCTTGTACCGAGGGGAAGGTGAAGCTGGGAGGAGTCTGCTTCTGGAGAGATCCTCGGTCGATCGAGATCTTTCTCGACAAGATGAAACGGGCGGTCAGGAAGCTTCAGAGAGATATCTGCAAGAAGAAGATCGGATCCGGGCCGGAACGTGTGGAAATCTGGTACTCGTACGTTGATCGAAAAGGCGTGTATCTTGGCTGGCAGAACACCAACGGAAAGCTGAAGACCGAAGTCAGAGTTATCAGCAAGGAGGAAGAGCGCCTCATGAAGGCGAGTGCCGTGTCTTCCCCACTTCGCGGGAAGGTCGGGAAATCCGTCTGAGAAGCCACTCGCCAGAAGAGACCGGAGGGACGGACGACTGCGAGTCAAGCTCTCGACTCGCCGGGGTATAATGCCGAAGCCGAAGAAGTAATGAGCGAGCATCGGCGCTAGGTTTAATAAGAAGGACTACACAACACTTCTCACGCACGGGGATGACTAAATGAAGACCTTGAAGATTGATCTGCAGAACTGCTACGGCATCAGGAAACTGAAATACGAGTTCGACTTCTCCACTCACAACGTCGTTGCGATCTACGCCGCGAACGGTTCGATGAAGAGCTCGCTGGCAAACACCTTCTTTGACCTGACGCAAGCGGTGCCGTCGAAAGATCGAGTCTTTCCAGGACGAACCTGCACCAGAGTGATTACTGACGAATCCGGAACTGAGCTCCCCAAGGAGCGGGTCTTCGTTGTCAGACCTTATGACGAGGTGCTCGGTCACACGGAGAAGACGTCGACTCTGCTTGTGAACGCCCCATTGAGAAAAGAATACGAAGAGTTGCACGCAGGAATCGAAGCAGCCAAGAAGGTTTTCCTGAACGCCATGAAGGAAGTGTCTGGTTCGAAGAGGGACATCGAGAAGGAGATATCTTCAGCCTTCACCAAAAGCGATAGGGAATTCGACAAAGCCATCTTCAGGGTTGAGAAGGAGATGAGAGATCAGAAGTCTGCGCCCTACTCGGGCATCGGATATGACGAGATCTTCGATGACAGGATCCAGGCCTTCCTTAAGACCGGCGACGTTAGGACGGCCATAAAGGAATACATCGAGAAATACAACGAACTTCTCGCCGCATCCACATACTTCAAGAAGGGTGTCTTCAACTTCTACAACGCGGCCACTATTGCCAAACAGCTCGCCGACAACGGCTTCTTTGAAGCGAAGCATTCCGTGACACTGAATGCCCCGACTAAGAAGGAGATCTCAAGCCAGGTTGAGCTGGAGAAAGTGATTGAGGACGAGAAGAACCAGATTCTCAAGAGCGCAGAGTTGAGGAAGAGATTTGCGGCGATTGACAAGCAGATCACCAAGAATGCGACCGTTCGTGATTTCAGCAACTATCTGTCTGAGAACGAGAAGATAATCCCTGCCCTTGCCAATGTCGAGGCGTTTCGAGAGGAACTCTGGAGGTCCTATTTCTTCCTGAAGATTGATTTGTACAACGACCTCGTCGCGAAGTTACACGCGGCCGAGAAGCGGAAGGTGGAAATCGAAGCCGAGGCGGCAAAGGAACGGACACAGTGGGAGAGAGTCATTGAGCTGTTCAATGGCCGATTCCATGTTCCGTTCAGGCTCGTTCCGCAGAATCGTGTAGCTGTGATCCTGGCGCAGGAGCCCCTTCTCAGCTTGGGGTTCAGGTTTGAAGATGGGTCAGAATCCGCCACGCTTGAGAGGGACGAGCTCATGCGGGTGCTGAGCACGGGCGAGAAGAAGGCTCTCTATATTCTGAACATCATCTTCGAGGTCGAGGCAAGAAGACAGGCGAACCAGGAAACGCTGTTCATTGTTGATGACATCGCGGATTCTTTCGACTACAAGAACAAGTACGCCATTGTGGAGTATCTCAAGGAAATGGCTGAAGACCCGCACTTCTACCAGGTGATTCTCACACACAACTTCGACTTCTTCCGAACCATCCAAAGCCGGTTCGTTAAGTACTCGCAGTGCTTGATGGCGTCAAAGACGGATAGTGGACTCAGCATTAACAGAGCCGAGGGCATACGGAACATCTTCGTTGAGGGTTGGAAGCCGCACTTCTTCACTGATGCGAGAAAGAGAGTGGCGTCGATTCCGTTCATTCGGAACATCGTGGAGTACACAAAGGGCGAGAACGACCCCGAGTACAAGAAGCTGACATCGCTCTTGCACTGGAAGGGGGACTCCGGAACGATAACACAGGATGACTTGGCGAATGTTTTTCGGACGGTGTTCGGCCAAGCCGGCAGTTGTCTCGATGGCACAAAGCCGATGGTCGAAGTAATCTTCGGTGAAGCCGATGCCTGCTTGCAGGCTGCCGATACCCCGAATCTAGAGAACAAGGTCGTTCTGTCGATCGCCATCAGGCTGACGGCGGAGAGATACATGATCGGCAAGATCGCGGATCCTGCGGCAGTCGAGGCTATTTCAAGCAAGCAGACATACGAGTTGTTCAAGTTGTTCAGGGAAAGGACCGCCTCCAAACAGGAAGCCATCGACGTGATAGAGCGGGTAATGCTGATGACGCCGGAGAACATTCACTTGAACGCCTTCATGTACGAGCCGATTCTAGACATGTCTGATGAACACCTGCGGAAGCTGTACCGGGACGTCAAGCAACTGAGTTAGCACTTTCTGGAATCCCATTTCGTGAGGCCACGCTTAGCTTGATGGTCCAGATCATTCGATGAGCGAAACCCATAGCTATCCCCGCCCGTGAAAAGGTGCCGTAGGCACAGCAGGCGGGTCTCAGTAAGGCTTTCGCTCCGGCTGGTTGAATGGCAGTCAGTGGCTGGTGGCCGGGTCGAGGGGTCGAAGGTTCTCAGAGGGTTCTGAGGATGTGCCAGGTGAGCAGCGAGTGCAGCTGGCGGTTCTTCTACAGATTGAGCAATGGCGCTCTGGGGCCTCTGGCGACTTGTGGGCGACGGGTAGTGGACGTATCGAGAAGAGAAGACCGAGAAGAGCAGAAAAGGATGATTTCTGGAAACTGCGAGATGAATGATGGCAGTGAAGAGCGGACAGACGGTTGTCTGGTCAGTCTGCGGACTGAGTATTTAACCCCAGGGGGGCCTGCGGGCCCCCCGACGAGTTAAGTGCGCGCGCGGGGTGCGGCAGCAGAGGGGTAGGTTTGATTAGGTGTAAGTGGTGTAGCAATGCTAGGTGTGGATTGTGGTTTGTGAGTTCCTACGGTGGACGTGAGCGTCACAATCCTTGGGGAAAGATCACGGAGAAAGGGTTTTGATGGGCGGTGGTGTAAGGATTTCGAGCGAATTCACAACTCATAATCCTTAGGTCTGTGAGAACCGGCCGCCACTCCTCGTGCCCCTGTTAGGTCAGGGGGCACAGAGTCGTTGGGGCCTGGGCTAAGCTGTGGCCGAACGGTATCGCCAGCCGTGATGGCTGTGTCACAAGTTGGGCGAATGGTTCAGTTCCTAGGCTGCCTCGGCGTCTGACTCCTCTGGCTCCTCGCTGCGGTCAGCGTGGTAGGTAGTCGTGATGTAGTCGTAGGCCTTCGTCAAAACGAGTATTGCCTTCGGAATGTCGTTCTTGTCGAGGGTGGTTGTAGATTTCCACTCCCCGTCTTCGAGATACCTCTTCGAGAAACTCGCTGAGGGGATCTTAACTTCCCCATTCTTGGTCTTTCGTGTGTTTACGAAGACTGCCGCCTGCATGAGGCCGGCTCTGAAAGATGCTACTGGTTTGTCCATTGTTATTCACCTCCTTTGGTTGTTGTGATTATGCCTTGATGAGCTTGCGGAGCTGGTGCTCCCTGCCCTGGAGCTTTCGGAGCATGCGGTTGACGACTTCCTCAAGATCGACAGCTCTCTTGAGCCATTCGGTGGCCTTGGGGGCATTGTTCTTGTGAAGCTCGTCAGCTGCTCTCTGGAGCGTGGCTTGATATTCGGCAAGAGCCGCCTTCGCCTTGGAAGCAAGATCTTCGATGTCTGCTTCTTCGAAGAACCTTGACCGTTCCCGCTCGATGAATTTGCGCATCTTCGGTTGTTGTGCTGCTGTAAGGCGGGTGTACTCCCGCGTGAGATTGTGGAAGAGGCCTAGGTCAAACGCCTTCAGTTTCTTGTTGACCGTGTCTAAATAGTCCAGCTTCTGCATGAGCAGGTGCTCTTTGTCTTGGGCATCTATTACTGCTGATTGGATCCTCTCTGCAAGAACGGGCTTTGCTCCATGCCTTGCGAGCTGCAAATAGGATTCCTTGAGGCCGTGGGCTACTTCTCCGCCTACCCGTTGTTCGAGGGCAAGCATAGATTCCTCCTCCCTGAGGACGTCTTGCTTCGCTCGGGGGTCTCTCTCCCATCCAGGGGCGGGGTCCAAATAGTGACTGAGCTTGCTCCCCTCAATGTGGTCCATGAGGGAGAAGAGTCCTGCAATGACAAGGACGACGATAGCGAGAACGACGGCGACATATAGCAGCGGGATGTGGGCGCCAACCCAGACGAGGAAAGCAGGAGTTACAGAGCCCACTCCGAAATACATGACTACGAGGGAGATGAGGATTGAGATCCAGACCGGCGTACCCATTCCGCGCCAGAGCGCATAGAGAACGAAGCCAACAGCGAGAATCACGATGAGCCCGGCGATGGGACTGAAAGATTGGAGGTTGAACCCAAGGCGGCCCTCAGCGACAGCAAGGCTAACTGCCAGCACTGCGCCGACTCCGATTGTGATGGCCTTCCCTCCCCTGCCTGGGAACCTCTTATCGAACACGAACTTGGAGAGCCCGAGAAAGATAATGAAGTAGAGCGTAAGGTCGATGAGCGAGGAGTACTGCGCGTAGATGCCGGAAAGGTCGAGATACTTGAGCGAGTCGAACGCGTTGTAGGACAGGAATGTCTGAAACACCATGCAGTTACTGCAGATGACTGGGTTTATATCCCTTGTAGCCCACTTGTGTCCCCCTTGGCATCTCCGAGGAGTTCCTGGAGTTTGGCTCGGTCCAGCTCCATGAGCTTCTCCAATACGAGCTGCTGGATGCGTTTGTCCTCAAGAAGCGTCGTGAGGAGCTGGTCGGTTCTCGAACGCTGTAGGCCCTGCTGAAACGCTACGGTCGGATCAAGAATGAAACTGCACTGGACGCAGAACTTCGCTTCGGGAGTGTTTATGCGGTGGCACCGAGGGCAAGTTCTTGCGATCTCCTTCTCGCTGTTCTTCGCCATCTTGATGCCATGCATCTCGAGGATCGCCTCGTTGACATCCTGGGAAACAAGATGCGCGTAGTCCGATAGCATCTTGCTGTCAGGGGTCCATCCGAAATAGACCTTGGCCTGGGCCTCGTTCATGAGGCGCTTCGCCAGGACATGAGTGACTCTGGTGTGCCTAAAGAGATGGGGATAGAGGCGCTTCGTGATGTCGGCTTTCTGCTTGAGACGCAAGACGAGGGCATGGAACGCGCCATAGTCCATGGGCTTGAACCCGCCCCTGCGATCCACGCAAGGCCAGAGGGGGGCTGATGGGTCATTCTTGAGAGGGTGATGGTTCAGCCACTCTGCAAGATAGGGATCTGACATGACGATACGGGGAGTGCGGTGTCCTGTCTTTCCTGATATGTCGATGAGAAACGTGTAGTCGTCCCGCGAGATGTCCCCTATCCTAAGGCCACCTATCTCTCCGATTCTCGCTCCCAGTTCATACAGCATCGAGACGAAGGCGCGGTCACGAGGAAGCTGGGCAGCAGCGATGAGCCTGTGGACCTCGTCCTCGGTAAGGATTGCTGAGGCTTGCACTCTCGGCTGGTTCTTCTTCTTGACATGAATCTTGATCCAGCTGACGAGCGGAGGAACCTCTGTGGTTTGGCTGACCATGTCTCCATAGGTGAGCCACCTGAAGAACTTCTTGATGGAAACCTTGTAGAGCGAGACTGTCCATGGAGAGACCTTTCGATCCTCGATGGCTCTCAGGCAGTCCTTGATGTCGTCAACAGTTACGGTCCGAAGCTCTTTTCGGAAGTAGGTCGTCGTTGTCAGGAAGATGAGGCTCAAGAGACGGAGACGCCTCGGCTTTCCGAGCCCTTCCACAAGGAGCATCGATCGGTCATAGTCGAGGAGCAGTTTCTTGTTCTCCTCGGACAGCTCAGAAGTCTTGATTCGACTCACCAGCATTTCCAGTTGGTGATCATACGCATGTATATCATTGGCCATGTAGTTCTCTCCGGTGGCCAGCCATATATAGCTTGTAGGTCGGATGTGGACCTGGGCGTATTGCTAGACACTCTACGAGAAGCTGAACGCCCTGGCCGGAGGGGCCACAAATCGTAGAGTATTCGCCACTACGCAGTGAAGACCGGCCTTGATGAGAACTTCCCTCCCAAGCTATAGCTGACTGAAGTGCCACCATATAGTTTTTAGAAGTAAGGTGCCCCTATTTATGCCTTTCGGTTTGCGCTTTCTTGGGGTGCATCCTTCATGGCGATTGCTTGCTCAATGAGGCTGTTTAGAATTCCTTCCCAACTGGACATCTTGGATTGGTACATTCTGCGAGATGATTAGCAGCAGGTCGTACGACCGGTGAACCAGAGTGGTCAGTTCGGCAACCTTTTCGAGGAGCGTGGGCGACTTCTCCAGCGCGGAGTATCGCATGTAACCTGATACATTCTGGAAGTTCTGGTCGTGTGCATTCCTCTTGATTGTTTCGTCTTCGGCGATGGTTAGGCGAAGATGGCGGGATCTCGTTTGAACCCCTTTGATCGCGCCTGTATATCTCGTGTCAACTCTCTGAACTTCGTGCATCATGTTATCTATCAACCCCCATGAGTTCTTAAGGATTGTAGTCCAGATGTGGTCCTCTTAATTCTTTCGGAGTTGAGATGAGTCTGAGCCATTCATAGTCTGACCGTGTATGGAGGGCAGCATACTGCCCCTGAGATGCTACAGTGCGGTCGACAGCGCTTCATCACTACACCGGAGTCAGAAAATCTAATAAGCCTTCACGATATTTGACAAGTGGCGCTAAGTGCTGTAACATGACGTCACATGACGCCATACGACAATATGCTCGGCTAGCAAGGATCATACCTATGACTATCAAAGACACAAGGGACTACACGATTTCCGAAACTGCGGGTCTTTTGGGAGTAAGCTACCGACAGGTTCTCAGATACCTTGAACTTCCGAGGGGCCATCTTCGTTCAAGATGGGTCAAGGTTTCGCCGATGCGGTCTCAGGTTCGAATCAAGGGGAAGGAGATCAAACGGTTCGTCCGATCAAAAAAGCGCAATAGGGTGGTGCAATCGTGACTGGATGCTATGCGCATAGGTGGCTCCCCGACGAGGTGAACCGGGCGGTTCTGGTATACTCTCGACTTGTCATGCGGAATCTAGGCCACCCAGTCGAGACTCACTTGCTCAGAGGGCTATGAGCTATGGCATCAGAAGAGGGAACGCAGCCTCCGGGAAAAGTGCTTGAGAGCCTTTGTGTAGATCTTAGGCGCGAGCGGTCACGCCGGAGAGAGTACCTTTGGCAGTTCACGAATGAGTGGAACCCAAGATCGTCCTATGAACAAGAGAGGTCGGGCCCAGACCTTGATACGAAGTTCTGCTCTGTGCTCTGGTCGGAAGTGGATCGAGCAAGAAGGACACTCCAGGAGAAGTATGAGGTCCCAATCAAGCAACTCCGCGCGTGTCTTGATGAGATCACGTCGGTACTGAACACCTACCTTCATCGACGGGATTACGCGAGTCTTTTCGACATTAGTGGAATCTTCTTGAGATATCGGCTCACGGCGCAAGACCTCGTTCACGCTGACAAAAAGCACTGGGTGTTTCGAGAGAACAATGGTCGTTCAACGATATGCCACTGTGCGATTGCAGAGGAGGGTAATGCGTTTGTTGTTGCAGATTCCCTCGAGCACCCGATGCTCCTGACGTGGAACCATTGGTTCGTTGATCACGATTCTCGAAAGTGGCTTGTTGATAGCTTCGCTCATAAGATTTCAGCCTACGGGCCGGATGCGCTCTGTTTCTTCAGGAAGCATTCGGGAAGCGTGGGACCAATCCAAATCAGGGAGGACCTTCTTAAGTCTTGGAACGTGGATCACTTCTTCGTAGATGAGAGCAGGAACAACACAATTGAGCAGCCCCCCGGGAGGCCACCAAGGCGACTGCTCTTGCTCTATGATCTGCTTGGGTCGCGTCGAGTGATTTCATTCGTTCAACAGCACTTGAAGATGCTGTTTCCAGATGCTGACATTGCATCGTTGGTTCTATTCGACTATGGACGTCCACGAAGGGAAACTGCCGAGGAACGAGAGAACGGAATGAGAGTCATGAATGTGCTAGATAGCAGATTCAATGATGCAGAATCGACTCTGGATCTGATTCGGAGGAGGGGCACAGAGAGTTCTCTTGAGGGAAAGACCGCGGAATCCACTCCACCTAAAGATGCAGAAGCAACGTGGTGTGCGAAGAAGAGCAGTTCTTTTCTTAGGGGCCGCTCGTACTTGATGAATCACTATCCCAGGCTTAGTGAGGAGTTTCGTGGCAAGTGGGTTGCTGTCAATGGCAGCGGCTTAATCGCACACAGCAAGACGCGGGAAACATTGTCGATCGCTGGTCTCCGCACGGAGGATCTTTACATCAAGTTTCTTCCTGGCATCCTCCCTGCTTCTGACTGAATGCCCACCGATCGCGTGCTCCGATTGATGCCGCCTGCTGGAGAATACTTCTCCCAACCCATCCAGGACGCCTTGAAAAGTACCACGCGACGGCGGGCCACCCGCGTATACGCAGATGTTAAGATCGGAGATCTTGAACCTGAGATTGGACTGGTGACATTGCACTTTGATCATGTTCTTGTGCCGAGACACATCTGGTTTCGGAATGGCGGTAACCACGCCATTGTACGCAGCGAGAAGTTGGAGGCAAGGATCAAGGCGCACTCCGTGGATGACTACGAGCACCTAACGAAAGTGCCTATGGGCAACAGAAGTCTGACTTGCCAGCTTGCTGAGCAGCGCATTGCCATCATCGGCGTGCCGAAGCTTAATGAAGAGCGGGCTCCCGAAACTCCGTCTGTGGATTGCATCGTTCAACTGATTCAGGAAGAGACGAAGTTGCTGCCGATCATCCTTGGCAACGCACTCATGTTACGTTTCGGTCAGTTCATCGTTCATGACTTCGGACCCCACGGCTATGCGAGTCTCGAGGTTGAGTTCTAGCAAGAGAAGCTCGGCTTAGGACCTGAGCTTGAGATGGGGGTTGTCTCCGGCTGGGCGTGGCCCAGGCAGTTCGAGTGGGGCAAAGGTGACAGTCCATTCTCGGGCGACGGGCGTTGCGGAGGGCCTCCGCTCCACCTTCAAGAGAACGTGATCTTGAATGTCCCGCTATAGAGACTTAAGATTTCAGAATGCCCAAACGTGAGAAGAACCCAGCCGCAGTGGCCCTCGGCCGTCTTGGAGGACTCAAGGGGGGGAAGGCCAGGGCGAAGAAGCTTACTCCACAGCAGAGAGAGGATAGCGCTCGGCATGCCGTGATGGTCCGGTGGAGAAAGGCAAAGAAGTGCGAGACAGCTTGACAATACGTGAGCGCTCACGTATCGTATGACTAAGGAGAAATGCCATTGGTACAGAGGTTCCGAAGGCAGTAGGCATCTGGATTCGGGTCTCTACCGAAGACCAGGCCCGAGGGGATAGTCCCGAGCACCACGAGAAACGAGCTCGGTACTATGCGGAGTTCAAGCAGTGGAAGGTGCAAGAGGTCTATCACCTTGAGGCCGTGAGTGGGAAGTCCGTGATGGCGCATCCGGAAGCTCAGCGGATGATCAAGGATATTGAACGTGGCCACATCACCGGACTGATCTTCTCCAAACTCGCTCGCCTTGCTCGAAACACTCGGGAACTCCTTGATTTCGCGGACCTCTTCAAGAAGTACGGTGCCGATCTCGTCTCTCTTCAGGAATCCATCGACACATCGACGCCTGCCGGACGCCTCTTCTACACCATGATTGCGGCCCTGGCTCAATGGGAACGGGAAGAGATCGCTTCACGGGTCGCAGCTTCCGTTGTGGTCAGGGCCAAGATGGGAAAACCCCTTGGTGGCAAGGGGCCCTATGGGTACATGTGGAAGGACAAGAAGCTAGTAGTCAATCCTGCAGAAGCTCCGGTTCGAAGACTCATCTACGAGCTCTTCCTGCAGCACGGTCGTCTCAAGACCGTTGCCAGACTGCTCAATGAGCAAGGGCACCGCACGAGGAACCGAGCCGCCTGGAGCTCGACCACGGTTGAGCGGCTTATCAAGGATCCTTCGGCGAAAGGACTCCGCCGCGCCAACTACTCCAAGCCTGATGGCTGGGAAGACAAGCCCCCCGAGGAATGGATTCTGACGGAAGTGGATCCGATTGTCAGCGTCGATGTTTGGAGCCAGTGCAACGCGCTTCTGAGTGGGCGACGAGAGAGCGGTAGAAGGCCTGGCCGGAAGCCTGTGCATGTATTCACTGGGCTGGTAGTGTGCCATTGCGGAAGCAAGATGTATGTTCCTTCGAACACACCGAAGTATGTCTGCTTCCGGTCTGGTTGTCGGAACAAGATCACCATTCAAGACTTGGATAGTGTCTTTCACACCAAGATACGGGATTTCGTTCTCTGCAAGGAGGAAGTCGCTGAGCATCTGACCCAGGCCGACCAGCAACTGAAAGAGAAGGAAGAGCTGCTGGATAACCTTGAGAGTGAGAGCGCAAAGGTTAAGGCTGGTATGGACAAGTTGGTCAGCCTCTACATGGATGGGCAGCTCCCAAAGGAAGGATTCGGGGAAAGGTACAAGCCGATGGATGAGCGGTATCGGCAGATCAGGAACGAAATGCCCAGTCTGCAAGGTGAGATTGACTTTCTCCGTGTCAGGTTCCAGTCCAGCGACCAGATTCTCAACGAAGCCCGGGACCTCTATGGTCGGTGGCCGGAACTGACCTCGGAGGAAAAGCGACAGATTGCAGAGGCCATCGTTGAACAGATAGTTGTTGAGAAGGACGGAATCACGTTTGAGTTGAACTACCTGCCAGGGAAGACTGTCACATAAGGAGAAAGATCATGACAGATAGGACACGCATCCATGGCCCTGCGTGTCCTGCGAGACGACGGGAATCTCGCCGCCGACGAGGAAGGTCGCGGGCGAGCCGCTCACAGTCAGCAGCTTGGGCTTGGCGAGCAGCCTCCCGTAGTTGTTACCCTCGAGCAGGCGCATGAACGCGTCGACCTGCCCGCGCGAGAACGTCCCCAGCTTGCGGAGCGGCGGCGGAGCGTCCTCGACCAGTTCGGCGGGACTCACCGGACCTCCCGCGGCCGCGGACGCGGCCCCCGCCGCCCCGCCCTCGAGCAGGCGCGCCCAGTCGAGCCCGACCTTGTAGAGTTTCGACTTGTTGATCTCCAGGACCTGGACATCCACCTGGATCAGGTCGCCGCCGGGCGGCGATTCCGCGGCGGCCGGAAGCCCCCGGAGCGCCGCCAACACCACCGCGAGTCCGACCGTGAACATGCTCATCGCTTCCTCACCTCCTCGTCGTCTCCCGCCGGGGCGGCCCGGACCGACCGGCCCGATATGGGCGCCAGCGGAATCCGCTGGACGTCGCCCGGAGAGCGCAGTAGCAGCTTGATGCGCCCCGCGAGCTCGAAATGCACCAGCTGGGTCGCTTCGAACGGCGAGGCCGCGAGCGTCACCGTGTCCGCTTGCGCGCCGAGGAGCGACCCCTCCTCCTCCTTCCGCGACGGCTCGACCGAGAACGTCTTCCCGACCGCGAGGACGGGCGCCGCCTGCATGAGGACGGACGTCCTGGGGGCTCCGCCCTCGTCGGCGGTGACCACCACGTCCACGAGGTCGCCCGGCTTGAGCAGGCCCGCGACCCCGGACGCGGCATCCACGGCCACCGTAACCGCGCGCCTGCCGGGCGGCACGGCGAGGGCGAGGGCGACGCCGCCCTTCGTGAGCTTGTTCGCCAGGAGTTGTTCTCTCGCCGCGATCGGCGCCAGCGCGAGCTGGCCTTCGGCGTCCTTCACGGCCGCCAGCGCTCCGGGCTGGATGAACGCCCGCGGGAAGGCCTTCACCTCGACCGCGGACGCGTCCACGCGGGCGCCGCTGGCGATGTACCGGGAGGCGACCAGGACCGGGGCGGGCGACGACATCTCGCGCAACGACCGCTCGGCCGAAGAGAACCAGGCGTACGCGAAGACCGCGGCCAGCACGCCCGCGATCGCGGAGACGAGCAGAGTCATGCGGCTGTTCATCGAACCTCCTCCGTCGCGATCACAATGAAGACGGTCCCCGTCCCGTCGGGCCGGGTCCACAGCGCGGTATCGGGCCGGCCGGCACGGGTGGCCGCCAGCCCGCCCGCCCCCAACGGCTCCGTCCGCCAACCCGCGGCCGGCAGCCGCCGGGCGGCCTCGGCGAGCACCCCGCTCGGGGGCGCGGAGGTCGCGTAGCACGCGGCCTCGAATCCCCGGCCCCCGAGGTGCAGGAGCCGGCGCGCGGACGAAATCCGCGGCCACCCGGCGGGGTCGCGGCCCGGCGCCTCCCCCGCCCCGTCCGCCCAGGGCGGCACGCCGTCGAAGAGCGCCTGCACGGCGAAGCACGAGTCCGGCTCGCCCGGCCGGCCGTCGGTGACGCCCTGGAGAAGCCATCGCGTCCCCGCGCGGTACGCGCGCAGGTCGAGCGCCCCTCCGGGCACCGGGAACACGCGGCGTCCCGCCTGCTCCGGCACCCACCCCGCCGCCCGCGCGGCCGCCTCGAAGGCTGGTGCCACCGCAGCCAACGGGCCGGCCGAGACCGCGTACCGGGCGGACGTGAGGTTGATCCGCACCGTGCCTTCGAGGACGCGGGTCATCCCCTCCACCCGGGGCAGGTCCGGCGTGGAGAGCCAGCCGCCGGCGGCGGCGCGTCCCGCGAGGCACGAGAGGACGACGATCGTCCGGATCACCGGTTCCCCTTCTCGGCCCGGGGATCGGGCATCTTGAGCAGTCCGTTCAGCAGGGTCCACGGGGCCTTCCAGGTTCCGGCCACGTAGGTCGTCTCGGACCGGAACTCCGCGGGTCCGGTGAGCAGGCGCAGCGCGTCCGGCACCGGGACCCGCGCCCGCACCGTGAGCCGGTTCCACCCGGACGCCATCCCGATCACGCTGCCGAACAGCCCCGCGCCCCCCAGGCCCAGGCCCCCGGCGCCGCTCCCGACCTCGACCCGGAGGCTGTCCACCGCGGCGCGGCCCATCCCGCAGCCGCGGCCGTAGGCCTTCGCGAGCGCGGTCAGGGATTCCGGCGGGAGCTGGCCCGCCTGGGCCTCGCGCGCGACCGCGTGCGCGACAATTGCGACCTGGAGCCGGGAGCGCGCGAGCACGACGAGGGTCACGAGGCCCCAAAGCATGGCGAGAAATAGGGGAATGACGAGCGCGAACTCGACGAGCGCCGCGCCCGCTTCGGGTGATCGTCCGTGCCTGTTTCGACAGTGACTTCTCATACCTATTCGTCCGAGCCGTCATGGTAGGCGACCATGCCACGTTCGTCAAGCGCCGGATGGGACGCCAAGACGCGGCTGTTACAATAGGCCTGCATGATGAAGATTCGCCTGCTCCCCATCGCCCTGCTGGCGTGCGCCCTCGTCCTGCCAGCCGCCGGCCGCGCCGACGTCTCCTACTCGTCCACCCGGACGGGGGACGAGCGCGCGACCCTGAGCGGGCTCGCGGCGGAGGGGTACAACCTGTCCGCCACCTCGGCCGCCGAGCTCGAGGCCCGGATCGCGGCCCAGCCGGACGACTACGCGAACCGGGCGGTCCTGCTCGGCTACTACCTCGTCGCGCGGTTCCAGGACCCGCAGGCGAAGGCGGCGCGCATCACCCACATCCTCTGGATCATCGAGCACCGCCCCGGGATGGCCGTCGGGCCGGAACTCGAGATCCTCGTCCCGATCGACGGCGCCGAAGGCTACGCGCTGGCGAAGACCCGGTGGCTCGCGAACGTGGACGCGCGTCCGGACGACGTCACCATCCTGGGCAACGCCGCCTCCTTCCTGCTCCACCAGGAGCGGGACCTCGCGCTCGGGTACCTGGAGCGGGCGCGCAAACTCGAGCCGAGGAGCCCGGAGTGGCCGGAGCGGATCGGCCGCGCGCACCTGGGTACCGCCCGCCTCGCCGACGCCAAGGACAAGCGGTTCGCGGAAGCATCCCTCGCGTTCCGGAACCTCGAGCAGGCGACGGCCCTGATCCCCGAGCTCGACGTGAAGCTGCTCCTGTACGCCGACCTGGCCGACGCCGCGTATCTCATGGCCCGCGACGACAAGGCCGGAGAGTACGCCTCCGCGCTCATCGCCAAGACACCCGCCACGGACTGGAACTGGAGCAACGCCGCGCACGACGGCAACACCGTCCTCGGGCTGGTCGCGCTGCGGGAAAAGAAGCCCAAGGAGGCCGTCGCCTGCCTGATCCAGTCGGGCGACGTCAAGGGCTCGCCCCAACTCAACTCCTTCGGGCCGCGGATGGAGCTGGCCAAGGCCCTGCTCGAGGCGGGCGAGCGCGACGCCGTCCTCGACTACCTCGAGGAAGTCGGCCGGTTCTGGAAGACGGGCGAGAAGCGTCTCGCCGATTGGGCGGCGCTCATCAAGGCCGGCCGCACCCCCGAGTTCAAGAACCTCCGCCTCAAGCCCTAGCCGCCATCCCGTCCGCGAGCGTCGCGGGTTGTCGCGTCCGCGACAACCCGAAGACGTTCCTCCTGGAACGTCAGGGCGCCGGGGACTCCGCCGGGGTCTCGATCGTGAGTTCGAGGTCCCTCGAGACCGGGCCCTTCCACGCCGGGTTGTACGGGTCCACGGTCAGGATCCGGAAGACGTAGCGCCCGGGCGGAAGCCCGATGAGCCCGTACGACGTCTCCTCGATCGGCCGGTCGGTGAGCTGCGAGAATGTCGTCTCCCCTTCCCGCTTCATCAGGATCGTGTAGGCCGGGCCGTGCCCCTTCCAGCTCAGGACCGGCTCGTTGCCCTCGTACCCGATCCGCGCCGACCCGAGCCGGACGTTGGTCGAGAACCCGCCGAACTGGACCGAGAGCTGGAATCGCTGGGAGGCCCCGAGCTCGCCCGAGGCCACGTTCGCGTAGTCGAGCTTGAAGAGCATGGTCTTCCCGAACCACGTCATCGGGTACCTGACGCCCCCCCCGAGCGTGACGCCGCCGAGCGACCCGCCGCCGCGGAAGCCCACGCGCGCGAGCAGCATGTCGAACGCGGCGAACTCGAGCCCCATGCTGGCCTGCGGGGTCGTGTCCACCTGGAGGCGGGTGTCGACGGCGTAGACCGCGCGGAAGTCCCCGCTGATATCGACGCCGTAGCTCAGTCCCGCGGCCCAGGCGAGCGGCAGGAGCCGGCCCTGCCCCGTGAGCGCGCCCAGGTTGTCCACGAGCGTGCCCAGCCGCAGGCCCTGGACGGGCGTGTCCAGCAGCGCCCCGGCGGACAGCCCGATCCCGAGCAGCGTGCCTCCCGACAACTGCTGGAACGTGCCCTTGAGCGCGACGCCGCCCTTGAGCCGGTTGAGCCCGAAGACCGGCGGCAGGGCCGTGCCCCACCCGGCCGTCACGAAGAGGTCCTGGGGCGTCGCACTCCCGAAGAGTCCGCCGTACATGCCGTCAGTGCGCTCGAGCGTGCGCGGCATGTTCCCGTAGTCGAGGAGGTGGACCGACCCCGCGACCGTCCCGAGCACGGAGACCGGCTGGGCGTAACCCAGGACCTCGTAGTTGGTGTCGGCCAGGTACTGGGTGTGCATGAGCGAGAGCTCGGGCGCGGTGACGTTCGCCAGCCCGGCGGGATTCCACGCGAGGGCCGAAAGGTCGTCCGCGAGCCCGACGAAGGCGCCGCCCATCGCGGCGGGGCGCGCCGCGGAGGGCAGCTTGAGCCCCACGCCGCCGGTCGAGCCGGGGCCGCCACAGAGCGCGGCGACCGGCAGGATCGCGGCGGCCAGAACGAGGGCGAGGGGGACGTGCGGGCGGTACATCTTCTTTATCTCTCCCCCATTCTGCCAGTCTTCCGGCGGAACGCCAATCCGCCCGGCGGCATCCGGGGGTCATTAGTCCCCGGGACGGCTGGCTATTGGTTTCCGGGCTCGATGACGCGGAACTCGACGCGGCGGTTGGCAGCCTGGCCCGCGTCGGTCTGGTTATCCGCGATCGGCTTCGCCCCGCCGTAGCCCTTCGCCGTGAGGCGGTCCGCCGCGACGCCCTTGCGGTCGACGAGGTACCTGACGACCGCCTCTGCGCGCGCCTGCGAGACCTTGACGTTGAACCCGGCACTCCCGGTGCTGTCCGTGTGGCCCTCTACCTCGACGCGGACTCCGGGGTACCGGGCCAGGATCTCGGCGACGCCCGCCAGCGCCGGCTCGGACTTCGGGTCCAGCACCGTCTTCCCGAGTTGGAACACGATCTTGCCGAGCCGCCCCTGGACGGTCTTCAGCTCATCCGCGGCCGTAGCAGTTGCGACGGCAGGTTCCGTCGCGGTTGAGACGGCAGGTTCCGTGGCGGTCGCGACGGCAGGCTCCGACCGGCGCTCGATCGTCGGCTGCACAGGAGCTGCCGATGGAACTGCCGCAGGAACTGCCGCCGAGACAGCGAACTCGACCCGGCGGTTGGCGGCCTGACCCGCGCTTGTCTTATTATCCTCAACCGGTCTCGTCCCGCCATAGCCCTTCGCCGTGAGCCGGGCGGGGGCCACGCCCTTCGCCACGAGGAACTTGACGACCGCCTCGGCGCGCAGTTGCGAGACCTTGAGGTTCTGGGCCGCGCCACCGGTGCTGTCCGTGTGGCCCTCGACCTCGACCACCAACTGCGGGAACTTCGCCATCAGCTCCACGACCTCGAGCAGGGGTGCGGCCGAGGAAGGCGCGAGGTCGGTCTTGCCGATGACGAAGACGATCTTGCCCAGCCGGTCCTGGACCGTCCGGATCGCGTCGATCCCCATCTGGGCCGGAGGCGGGTCGAGCGTCAGCGTCGCCTCGGCGGCGGAGCCCTGCCACCCGGGCCGCGCCGGGTCCACGGTCACGACCCGGAACGCGTAGGCGCCCGGCGCGAGGTCCTTCACCACGCACGAAGACTCGGCCGTCGCCGTGTGCGTCAGCTTGACGGGAACGGGGTTCCCCGGCAGGAGGACGAACGCGTCGTACGCGGGACCGGTCCCGTTAGCCCAGACCAGCCGCGCGACCAGCCCCTCGCGCGCGAGCGAGAGCGTGAGCGGCGGCGCGACCGGGGCAGGCGGGGGCGGCGGGGCCGCGACGGTGAGGTCCGTCTCCTTCGGGGCCCCGAGGTCGTTCGGCCGCTCGGGATCGACGGCCGCGACGCGGATGCGGTACGCCCCGGGCTCGAGCTCCCGGGGCTCGTACGCCGCCTCGATCAGCGGCCGCTCCATGAGCCGGCGGAACGGGACCGACGAGTCGCCGGCCTTCCGGACAAAGACGAGATACGCGGGTCCGGAACCGGACCACGCGAGCCGCGGATGCTGGGCGTCGCCCTCGACGCGCAGGTCGCGGATCCGCCCGAGCAGGGGACCGGCGAGGGCGACCCCGAGCTGGACCCGGTGCGCGGTCCCGAGGACGCCGTGGGTCGCGAGCGCGTAGTCGAGCTTGAAGAGCAGGGCGCGGTTCATGATCCGCGCCGGGTACCGGGCGCCGAGGCCGGCGGTGGGGCCGCCCTCCGCCCCGCCCCCGCGCCAGCCAAGGCGCAGGGCCACGAGGTCGTAGCCCGTGACCTCGACGCCGAGGCCGCCGTGGAACCCGGCGTCGAGCTGGACGAGGGTGTCGGCCACCGCCACGCCGCGGAACCGCGCCGCGAGGTCGCGCGCGTAGCTCGCCCCCAGCCGCCACGCGAGCGGCATCAGGCCGCTCCCCGTGATCACGGCCCCCGCGTTGTCCACGGTCGTGCCGGCCCGGAGACCCTCGACCGGCGTGTCCCACAGCAGGCCGCCGGTCAGCGCGAGGCCGCTCTCGGTCGAGTTCGTCAGGCTCTGGAAGGTCATCTTGACCGACCCGCCGAGCCGGAGCTTGTCGAGGCCGAGGAACGGCGGCACCGCGGTCCCCCACGCGCCCGTGACGAAGACGTCCGCGGGCGAGAGCGAGTCCATGAGCCCGCCGCCGCGCGCGGAAGCCTGGCCGAACGACCCGTAGGAGAGCAGGTTCAAGGCGCCTGCCACCGTGCCGGCGGCACCCAGCGGCTGGGCGTAGGCGAGGACGTCGTAGGAGGTTTCCGCGACGTAGGCCGTGTGCAGGAAGCTCGCCTCGGGGGATTGAAGAAGCGCGAGGCCCGCGGGGTTCCAGAAGAGCGCGGAGAGATCGTCCGCGAGCCCGACGTAGGCTCCGCCCAGGCTCTCGGGCCGGGCGCCCGACGACAGCTTGACCCCGTTGGCGCCCGTCGTCCCGGCCCCGGATGCCCACACCGACGGGGCCAGAGTCACCATGAAAGCGCAAAGCAGGGCCCGCATCAGCGGTCCACCTGGAGCTTGCCCGTGTGACGGCGGCCGTCCGGCGACTCCACGACGAACAGGTACACGGCCGGCAGGACCACGGACCCGGCGTCGTTGCGCCCGTTCCAGGCCGCCGTGCCGAGCCCGTCGGAACGGACCGTCGCGACAGGCTCACCCGCGATCGTGAAGACCCGGACCGTCGATCCCGCGGGAATCCGGCTGAAGGTCATCGTCCCGCCCCGCGCCGGCGTGAACGGGTGCGGGCCCACGACGACGTCCTTGGGGTTCTCGCCCGCCGTCACCCCGGCCAGGATCGTGACCGCCGAGGAGGGCATCGTCGCGATCGGCCCCGACGCGCCGATGTACGTGGCGCCACCCGTGAAGGTCACGCTTCCTGGTGCCGTAGCCCGGTAGGTGAACGTGAAGGTCGCGGACCCACCTGCACCCGTGATATCGGCCGACGGCGAGAGCGACGCGATCAGCTCCGCCTGTCCTGGCCCGCCAACGGCCACGTAGGCATTAACCAGCGTCGCCACGAAGAGCCCGGGATTCACCACGGTCACGACGACCGTAATCGTGTCCCCGATGTTGACGGACGCTGGCGAGGCCGTCACCGCGGCCACATACGCATCGGGGTTGCCGAAGACCGTGATGGGGACAGAGGTGGCCGCGACCACGGAGAGCGGCCCCCAGGTGTTGGCGTCAACCCCGGTCACGGTCAGACACCAGCCGACGGTCGCGGGGAAGGCCATCGTCACCGTCCAAGTGAACGACAGCGTTCCCCCGCCCGTCACCGTCGCCGGGAACCCCCCGAACGGCCAGCCAGTGACCATACCCCCGGCGGTTCCCCACGCCCGGGCGTCGGGCAGAGGCACGCCCGTTGCGGCTGCCGAGCCCGAGTTCGAGATTGTCAGCGTGAGCACCAGGGGCTCGCCGAAACGAACCGTGGTCGCCGAGGCCGAGAGCCCGGCCGAGAGCGCCGCCGGAGTCTGGACCAGAACCGACGCCGCCGCGGGCCCGCCCGTCACTGGGAGCCCCGAACTCGCGTCTGCCCCAGCCGCCGTCGCCGTGAGCGCGAGCGTCCCAGCCGACGAGGCCGTCATCGTCCAAGTGAACGTGATCGCGGCACCGCCGGCGATCGTGACCGGGCCGGCCGGAAGCGGCCCGCCGGCGACCGTCGCGCCGCCGGGGCCCGATGCCGATGGCCCGGCCGGGACCACGCCGGTCGCCGACGTAGAGCCCGTATTGGTGACGGTCACCGTCAGCAGGAAGGCCTGCCCCACGCTCACCTGCGGCGGGATCACGGCCGCCCGCGCCGCGAGCGCGGCCGGCGCCGTGACGGCGCCGGGGAAGGACAGCGCCGCGGCCGTGAAGAGCGGCGCGCCGCTACCGCTGTCCGTGCCGGTGGCCGTCAGTCCGAACGCCACCGACCCCGCCCCGTTCGTGGAGAAGGTCCAGACGAAGGTGGCCGCCGCGCCCGCGGCCAGGCCGAGCGGTCCGGCGGGCACGGGCCCCGAAACCGCGGTCATCGGCGCCGTCGAGGAGTTCACGAGCCCGGGGGTCACCGCGGACGCGGCGACTCCGCCCACGTTCGTGACCGTCAGCGTGACCGTGATCCACTGGCCGGCGCTGACGGCGGCCGGCGAGACCGAGCCCGCGGAGACCAGCGTCGCCGCCGGGTTCACGGTCACGGGCGCCGAGACGGCCGGCCCCGTGGTCAAGACGGCCCCGGAGTTCGCGTCCGACCCCGCGACAGTCGCCGTGAACCCAAGGGTCCCCGCCGTCCCCGCTGTGCAGGTCCACGTGAAGACGACCGACGTCCCGCCGGGGACCGACACGGGCGCGGCCGGCCACGGGCCTCCCGCGAGGGATGCCGTTCCCGAGCCCGAGGCACCCGGGGGTGACGGCGCGACGCCGATCGCGGGGGCCTGACCCGAGTTGGTCACGGTCACCGTGACGAGGAAGGCCTGGCCCTCGCCCACGGAGGCGGGCAGCACGGCCACCGCGGCAGCGATCGAGGCCGGCGTCTGCACCACGCCGACCACGGACTTCGTCGTCCAGACCGGCACGCCCGTCCCGGCGTCGGTCCCCGTCGCGGTCAGACTCAGGGCCACCGTCCCGGCTCCCGCGGACGAGTACGTCCACACGAAGGTCGCGACCGCGCCGGGCGCCAGCGCCAGGGGCCCCGCGGGAACGGGGCCCGTAACGAGAGTCAGGACCGCGGTCGAGGCGTTGGCCAGCCCGGGCGTCACGCCGTTCGCCGCGGTTCCGCCCTCGTTCGTCACCGTGAAGGCCACCGTGATCCACTGCCCCACCGACACCGGGAGCGGCGACGTCGCCGTGGCGGAAACGAGGTCGGCCGCCGGCGTGACCGTGACGGGGCCCGCGGAGATCGGCCCGGACGCGAGAACCCAGTCCGCGTTCCCATCCAACCCCGTGACCGTCGTCGTGAGGCCCGCGCTGCCCACCGCGCCGCCGACGTACGTCCACGTGAAAGTGACCGCGCTTCCGCCGGCCACGGTCACCGGCGCCGCCGGCCACGGGCCCGCGCCGGCCACAACCGAGCCGGATCCCCACACCGCCGGCGTCGCCGGCACCACCACCGTGGCCGCGGCCTGCCCGATATTGGTCACGGTCACCGTGAGCCAGAGGGCCTGCCCCTGTCCGACGCTGGCCGGGAACAGGACGGCAGCTATGTCGAGCGCCGCCGGCATCTGCACGAGGCCCGAGACCGACACCGGCCCCGACGTCAGCGCCGCCGCCGTGTTCGCGTCCGTGCCCGTCGCCGTCGCCGTGAAGATCGCGGTCCCCGCCGACGCCGCCGAGAAGGTCCACGTGAAGGTCACCGACGCCGCCCCGCCGAGCGTCACCGGCCCCGCCGGCCACGGCCCACCCACCGGCGTCACGCCCGCGCCGGTCTCGAGCAGGGGCGCCGCCGTCACGCCCGTCGCCGTCGCCCCGCCCGTATTGGTCACGGTGACCGTCACGAGGAACGCCTGCCCCACGCTCACCTGCGCCGGGAGCATGGCGACTGCGGCCCCAAGTGCCGCCGGGATCTGCACCGTGGCCGTCACCGTCCGGCTCACGACCATCGGCACGGCCCCGCACGTGAGCCCCGCCGCCGTCATCGTGAAGCTGACCGTGCCGGAGGAGATCGCCGCGTACCGCCACTCGAACGTCGTGGCCGACCCGGCAGGAAGCATCAGGCTGTTCAGCGGCCAACTCACGGCGGCGATGCTCGCCGACCCCGGGTTCACGTACACCGTCGCCGAAATTCCGGTCACGTTGGATCCACCCGCGTTCGTGACCGTCAGCCGCACCGCGATCTCCTGACCAAACGACACAGTCACCGGCGCGGAGGATGAAGCCACCAGCGCGCCCGAATTCTGCACCGTCACCGTCCCCGCCACCGCCGGACCCGAGGACCGCGCGCTCCCGTCATTCTGGTCGGTCCCGAAGGCCGTCGAGGTCAGAATGTAGGTGCCAGGCACTCCGCCCACGTGCGTCCAGGTGAAGGTCACCGCCGCTCCCCCCGCGAGTGCCACCGGCATCGCCGGCGTCGAGGGACCGATCGGGAGAGGACTCCCGGCGTCGAAGTAGTCAACCGGCCCCAACGCGTTGACCCCCACCGCAGTTGCCTGCCCGGTGTTGGTCACCGTGAGCGTGACGAGAAACGGACCGCAGACACTCCCCGCGTATGCTGCCGCCGACGCGGCGAGCGCCGCCGGCGTCTGCACGAGGCCGGCCACGTCCATGGCCGTGTAGAGCGGATCGCCCGACCCCCCGTCGGTCCCCGTCGCGGTCAGGCTCAACGCCACAGCGCCCGCCCCCGCGGCCGAGAAGGTCCAGACGAAGGTCGTACCCGCCCCCGAGGCGAGCGTCACCGGCCCCGGCGGGACGGGCCCCGACAGGAGCGTCAGCGCCGCGGCCGAACCGTCGACCAGCGCCGGCGTCACGTTGTTCGCCGCCGTGCCGCCCGTGTTCGTGACCGTCAGCGCGACCCGGATCTGCTGGCCGACCGAGACCGGCATGGGCGAGACCGAGACCGCGGGCAGGAGACTGCCCGCCGGCACGACCGTGATCGGCGCGACCGTCACCGGCCCCGTCGTCAGCGCCGCCGCCGTGTTCGCGTCCGTCCCGGTCACCGTCGTGGTCAGCCCGACGGACCCTACCGATGCCCCGTCGTAAGTCCACGTGAAGACCACCATCGCCCCGCCCGCGATGGTCACGGAACCAGCCGGGAAAGGCCCGGCCACGGCCGAGAGCGCGCCCGTCCCGCCCGCCACCGGCGCGGCCGGCGCCACCCCGGTCGCCGTCGCCTGTCCCGTATTGGTCACCGTCACGGTCAGGAACATGGCCTGCCCGACCCCGACGGTCGCGGGCAGGGCCGCCGCCGAGGCCGCGAGTGCAGCCGGCGCCTGCACGACCACGACGCCGGACCACGCGGGCCCCGCGGTCAGCACGACGCCGCTGTTGGCGTCGGCTCCGCTCACCGTCGTCGTCGCCCAGACCGTCCCCGCCGTCGACCCCGTCAGCGTCCACGTGAAGACCCGGGTCGCGCCGCCGGAGATCGTCACCGGCAGGGCCGGGTTCGGTCCGGCGCTCACCGACGCCGCCCCCGTCCCCTCGAGCAGGAAGGCGGACGCGTTCACGCCCGTCGCCGCCGCCCCGCCCGAGTTCGCGACCGTCAGCGTCACGAGGAAGCCCTGGGCCACGTTCCGTGGCGTCGGGAACGCGTCGAGCGACGCGGTTAGTGCGGCCGCCGTCTGGATCGTGCCCGCCGCCGTCACCGGCCCGGTCGTCAGCGCCCATCCCGCATTGCCGTCCGCGCCGGTCACCGTCGCCGTGAACCCGACGATCCCCGCGGCCGACGCCGTCATCGTCCACGTGAACGTGACCGATGCCCCCCCGGCGAGCGGCATCGGGGACGCCGGGGTTGGTCCCGCCACGACCGTCGCGGCACCCGGCCCCGCGACCTCCGGGCCCGCCGGGGCCACGCCGGTCGCGCCGGCCTGCCCCGTATTGGTCACCGTCACCGTCACCAGGAACGGCTGGCCAACGCTCAACTGCGGCGGCAGCATGGCGACCGAGGCGGCGAGCGTCGCCGGCGTCTGCACCGCCACCGGCACGAACACGGACTGGAACGTGTAGAGCGGATCCCCCGTCCCCCCGTCCGTCCCCGTCGTCGTCAGACTGAGAGCCAAGGATCCCGCCCCCGACGCCGAGAACGTCCACACGAAGACCTGCGCCGCGCCCGGCCCCAGCGTCACCGGCCCCGCCGGCACCGGACCCGAGACCAGCGCGAGCGCCGCCGTCGACGCGTTCACGACTCCGGGGATCACGGCGTTCGCCGGCACCCCTCCGTCGTTCGTGACCGTCAGCGCCACCGTTATCCACTGACCCACCGACACCGGCAATACCGTCACCGTCACCCGCGACACCAGGGTACCGGACGGCACGATCGTGACCGGACCGACGACCACCGGCCCCGTCGAGACCGCCGCCGCCGTGTTCGCATCGGTCCCCGTAACCGTCGTGGTGAGATCGACCAGGCCGGAAGACGCGCCGCTGAACGTCCAGGTGAACGTGACGCTGGCCCCGCCCACGAGCGTGACCGGCATCGCCGGCAACGGTCCCGCGAGGAAGGACGCGACCCCCGTGCCCGCCACGACCGGCTCCGGCGCGCTCACGCCGGTCGCCGTCGTCCCGCCCGTATTCGTCACCGTCAGCGTCACCAGGAAGTCCTGCCCGACGCCGACGGTCGAGGGAAGAGCGGCCAGCGCGGCCTGAACCGCCGCCGGAGTCTGCACCACGACCACGCCCGACATGACCGATCCTGTCGTCAGCGCCGCCGCGCTGTTCGCATCCGTCCCCGCCACCGTTGTCGTGAACCGCACCGTCCCCGCCGTCGCCCCGCTGTACGTCCATGTAAAGACCATGGAGGCGCCGCCCGGAATCGTGGCCGGCAGAACCGGCGTCGGTCCGCCGACGACCGTCGCCCCGCCCGTCCCTTCAAGCAGGAACCCGGATGCGTCGACCCCAAGCGCGGACGCCTGGCCCGTATTCGTGATCGTCAGCGTCACGAGGAAGCCCTGACCGACGTTTCGCGGGCTCGGGAACGCGAGCAGCGCCGCGGACAGCGTGGCCGCGGTCTGCACCACGCCCGAAACCGACGCCGGGCCCGAGGACAGCGCGGCCGCCGTATTGGCGTCCGTCCCCGTCGCCGTCGCCGTGAAGAGCGCGGTGCCAGCCGACGCCGCCGTGAACGTCCAGGTGAACGTGACGGCGGTCCCAGTGCCAAGGCTGACCGGGCCCGCGGGCCACGGGCCGCCCACGGGCGTCACACCTGCGCCGGTCTCCAGCAAGGGCGCCGCCGCCACCCCGGCCGCCGTCGCCCCCCCCGAATTGGTCACCGTCACCGTCACGAGGAAGCCCTGGCCCACACTCACCTGCGCCGGCAGCATCGCTACCGCCGCGGCCAGCGCCGCCGGGGTCTCGATCACGACCGCCCCCGACATCACCGGGCCCGTCGTCACTGCCGCTGCGCTGTTCGCATCCGTCCCCGCCACCGTTGTCGTGAACCGCACCGTCCCCGCCGTCGCCCCGCTGTACGTCCATGTAAAGACCATGGAGGCGCCGCCCGGAATCGTGGCCGGCAGAACCGGCGTCGGTCCGCCGACGACCGTCGCCCCGCCCGTCCCTTCAAGCAGGAACCCGGATGCGTCGACCCCAAGCGCGGACGCCTGGCCCGTATTCGTGATCGTCAGCGTCACGAGGAAGCCCTGACCGACGTTTCGCGGGCTCGGGAACGCGAGCAGCGCCGCGGACAGCGTGGCCGCGGTCTGCACCACGCCCGAAACCGACGCCGGGCCCGAGGACAGCGCGGCCGCCGTATTGGCGTCCGTCCCCGTCGCCGTCGCCGTGAAGAGCGCGGTGCCAGCCGACGCCGCCGTGAACGTCCAGGTGAACGTCACCGCCACTCCCGCCCCGAGGCTCGCCGGTCCTGCCGGCCACGGCCCGCCGGAGACCGTCACTCCCGCCCCGGTCTCGAGCAGGGGTGCCGCCGTCACGCCGGTCGCCATCGCCCCACCCGAATTGGTGACCGTCACCGTCACGAGGAACGACTGGCCGACACTCACCTGCGCCGGCAGCATGGCGACCGCGGCGGCCAGCGCCGCCGGGGTCTCGATCACGACCACGCCCGACATCACCGGACCCGTCGTCACCGCCCACCCCGCGTTGCCGTCCACCGCGGTCACCGTCGTCGTGAACCGCACGGTTCCGTCCGCCGATCCCGCGTACGTCCACGTGAAGACCATGGAGGTGCCGCCCGGAATCGTCACCGGCATGGCCGGCGTCGGCCCACCGACGACCGCGGCCCCGCCGGTCCCCTCGAGAAGGAAGGCCGAAGAGTCCACGCCCGTCGCCGCCGCCTGGCCCGAGTTCGTCACCGTCAGCGTCAGCAGGAACCCCTGCCCCGTGTTCCGCGGACTGGGGAATGCCTCGAGCGAAGCCGTCAGCGCCGCCACGGTCTGGATCACGCCCGACGCCGTCTTCGGCCCCGTCGTGAGTGCCGCGGCCGTGTTCGCGTCGGTCCCCGTCACCGTCGAGGTCAGGACCATGCTCCCCGCGGAGGAGGCCGTCATCGTCCACGTGAACGTGACCGCCCCGCCCCCCGCAAGTGGAACGGGGATTGAGGGGAATGGACCATCCACCAGCACGACTGCCCCCGTTCCACTTGCGGCAAGCATGGCCGGGGCGACGGAGGTCGCCCCGGCCATGCCGGAATTGGTGACCGTCACCGTCACGAGGAAGCCCTGGCCCACACTCACCTGCGCCGGCAGCATCGCTACCGCCGCGGCCAGCGCCGCCGGGGTCTCGATCACGACCGCCCCCGACATCACCGGGCCCGTCGTCACCGCCCACCCCGCATTGCCGTCGGCCGCCGTCACCGTCGTCGTGAACCGCACCGTCCCGGCCGCCGTCCCACTGTACGTCCACGTGAAGACCATGGAGGTGCCGCCCGGAATCGTCACCGGCATGGCCGGTGTCGGCCCGCCGACCGCCGTCGCCCCGCCGGTCCCCTCAAGAAGTATGGCCGACGCGTCGACCCCGGTCGCCGCCGCGGCCCCCGAGTTCGTCACCGTAAGCGTCACGAGGAAAGCCTGCCCCGTATCCCGGGGGCTGGGGAAGGCGTGGAGCGACGCCGTCAGCGCCGCGGCGGTCTGGATGAGCCCAGCCGCCGTCCTAGGTCCCGTCGTGAGCGCCCACCCCGCGTTGGCGTCCGCGCCGGTCACGGTCGTCGTGAACCCGACGCTTCCCGCCGCCGACGCCGTCATCGTCCACGTGAACGTGACCGATGCTCCGCCCGCGACCGGCACGGGAGCCCCCGGGGTTGGGCCGGCCGCGACGGTCGCGGTCCCCGCGCCGCCCACCGCCGGCCCGGCCGGAGTCACGCCGGTCGCCCCGGCCTGTCCTGTATTGGTCACCGTCACCGTCACCAGGAACGACTGGCCGACACTCACCTGCGCCGGCAACATCGCCACCGCCGCGGCGAGCGCCGCCGGCGTCTGCACCGCCACCGGCACGAACTGGGACTGGAACGTGTAGAGCGGGTCCCCCGTCCCCCCGTCCGTCCCCGTCGCCGTCAGGCTCAGGGCCAGCGACCCCGCACCAGACGCCGAGAACGTCCACACGAACGTCGTCGCCCCGCCGGCGGCCAGCGTCAACGGACCCGCCGGCACGGGACCCGAGATCAGCGCAAGCACCGCCGTCGACGCGTTCACGAGCCCCGGGGTCACCGCGGACGCGGCGACCCCGCCCTCGTTCGTGACCGTGAAAGTCACCCGGATCCACTGCCCCACCGAGACCGGCAGCGCCGACACCGTCTCCCGCGAGACCAGGGTCCCGGACGGCACGATCGTGACCGGGCCGGCGACGACCGCCCCCGTCGAGAGCGCCACCACCGTGTTCACATCCGTCCCGGTCACCGTGGTGGTGAGGTCAACCACCCCCGACGAGGACCCGCTGTACGTCCACGTGAAGACGATGGAGGCGCCGCCGGCCAGGCTCACGGGCCCCGCCGGCGACGGGCCGGCGAGGAAGGACGCGACCCCCGCGCCCGCCACGACAGGGGGCGCCGGCGCGACCCCCGTCGCCGGCGCGGCGCCAGTGTTCGTCACCGTCACGGTCAGGAGGAACGTCTGGCCGACGCCGACGGTCGTGGGGAGGGCGGCCGCCGCCGCGACCAGTGCCGCCGGCGTCTGGAGGGTCGTGGACACGGTCACCGCCGCGACCAGGTTTGTCGCCGCACAGGTCGTTCCCGCCGCCGAAGCCGTGAAGGCCACCAGCCCCGACCCCGCCGCCGAATACGTCCAGACGAACGTCGTCGAGGCGCCGCCCGCGAGGGACGTGCCCCCCGGCGCCGGCGGCTCCGCCGTCACCAGCGCCGCGCCCGGCCCGATCGCGATCGCGGGCGTGAGAGCGCTCACCACCGTCTCCCCGGTATTCGTCACCGTCAGCGTCACCGCGAACCACTGCCCCACGGAAACGAAGGCCGGCGCGGCCGCCGCCACCGCGAGAGCCCCCGGCGTCCGCACCAGAATCGCGTTCGACGTCACCGGCCCCGTGGTCAGCGCGAGCCCGCTGTTCTGGTCCTGCCCCGCGACGGTCGTCGTGAACTCCGAAGACCCCGACGTGCCGCCGGTGTAGGTCCAGGTGAAGGTCGCCGACGCCCCGCCCGCCAAGGTCACGGGGCCCGCGGGGTTGGGGCCGGCGGCCTTGATCGCGCTCCCCGTCCCGCCGAGCGTGAAGTCCGGGGCGCCGACGGACAACGCGGTCGCGCCGCCCGTGTTCGTGACCGTGACCGTCACGAGCGTAGGGTCCCCGGCACAGAGCGGCGACGTGTACGCGGCCACCGAGGCCGCCAGCACGGCCGCCGTCGCCGTCGTGAACGTGCCCGACGCCGCCGTGCCCGCGGCGGCTCCGCACGCGTCCGCCACGCCGACAAATACCGTGTTGCCGACGGTCACGGGCGCAATGCTGAACCCGAGCTGGCCGGTGATCGTGAAGGTGAAGGACGCGCCCGGCCCCATCGCGAGCCCGGTCCCGCTCCACGCGTACACGGTCCCCGCGCCTGACGTGGAGTCCGCGACCGCCGGCAGGGCGAAACCCGTCGCCGTCGTCGTCACCGCCACCACCTGCGGCGCGAGCGTGTCCACGACCGTCAGGCTCACGACGGTCGAGGTCCCCGTATTCGTCACCACGATCCGGTACCCGACGGGATCGCCCCGCTGCGCGGGCGAGGTCAGGAGCACCTTGGCGACCGACATCCCGATCGTCGGCGCCGGCACCAGCACCCCCACCGCGTTCGTCACTAGGACGGTCGTCGAGCACGCGCTCGCCGCGATCGCGAACCCCGTGTTCGAGACCTGCGTCGCCGCGCACACGACCCCGATGCTCCCGCTGATCGTGAACGTCGTCGTGGTACCCGGGTAGAAGGTCAGGCCGGAGCCGGTCCAAGCAAACAGCGTCCCCGAGGCCACGCTCGTGACCACCGGTGACGCCCAGCCCGCCGGCGTCCCCGCCACCGCGCCCACCACCACGGGCGAGACCGTGTCCACGATGACCAGGTTGGTGATCGTGGCCGACCCCGCGTTCGTAACGATGACGCTGTAGCTCACCGCTTGCCCCGGCCACGTCCCCCCCGCCATCGTCTTCTGCACCTGCACCGCCAGCGCCGGCGGCGAGAGCGTGAATGTGCCGGACGCCGCGCTCGACGACAGGATCCCCGCGGCGCACGCGGTGCCCGCGCTCACGTAGGCCGTGTTCCCGATCACGGTCGCCGCGCAGGTCACGCCCGCCTGGCCCGTGACCGTGAACGTGTAACTCAGGTTCGGCCCCATGGTCAGTCCGGCCCCCGTCCAGGCGTACACGGTCCCGCCGGCACCGGAGACGACCGCGGGCAGGGCGAACCCCGTCGCCGTCGTCGTCACGTTCACGACCTGCGGAGCCAGCGTGTCGACGAGCAGGACGCTGGTCACGGTCACGGCCCCCGTGTTCGTCACCACGATCCGGTACCTTACGAGGTCCCCGGCGGCGATCGTGGCGCCGGCGGCCGGGACGACCTGGGTCTTCACGACCGACACCCCGACCGTCGCCAGGTTGAAGGCGTCCGTCGCCGAGAGCGTCTTCTGGCACCCGCCCGGCGTCTCCGCGTAGGCCTGGTGGCTCTGCGCCCCCGACGCGCCGCAGACCACGGTGCCCGTGAGCGTAAGCGTGAAGCTCGCCCCCGCCGCCAGCTCGAGGCCCGGCGTGAACACCCCCGAGGCTCCCTCGACCGCGCCGGCGCCGGCGTTGGCCGACAGGACCAGCCCGTCGCCGGAACCGTCCGATCCCGCCTCCAGCGACACGAACGAAACGCCCGCCGGGAGGGTGTCGCTCACGACGAGGCTGTTCAGGGACATCGTCCCCATGTTCCGCACCACGATCATGTAGGTCACCGGTCCGCCCTCGGCGGGAGCCGCGGGGACGTGGCCGAGGGTCACGTCGGGCGCGGCCACGGGGCCGGGCGTGAACGTGTCGGCGGCCGAAAGCGTCCGCAGGCAGTTGGACGCGGTCTGGGCATAGGCCTGGTTACTCTGGGGGACGAGCACCCCGGGTCCGCAACCGACCCGGGCGACCACGGTGAACGTCACGGAGTTCCCGGGACCGACGGGGGTCGCGAAATCCCCGGACGCCCCCACGACCTGTCCCGCGGTCGCCAGCGCCAGCCCCGCGCCCGCCCCGTCCGCGGCGAACGACACGACCGAGAGCCCCGCCGGCAGGCTGTCGCTGAAGACCAGGGCGTTCAGCGGCGCCGTCGCGCTGGCGTTCGTGACCACGACCGAGTAGGTGACCAGGTCGCCCTGCGTCGGAGCGATCAGGTCGCGCGAGACCGTCACCGCCGGCGCGGCCACCACACCCGGCGTGAACGCGTTCAGCACGGTTCCGGGCGTCCCGCAGGTGCCGCCCGTCCGGGCGAAAGCGGTACTGCTCTGCGCCGCGACGACCCCACAGTCCAGCACGCCCTGGAGGGTGAACGTGACGGCGCTCCCGGCCGCGAGCGGGGTCGTGAGCGTGCCGTACGCGCCCTCCACGGCCCCCGCCCCGGGATTGCTCGAGAGCGTGAGCCCCGCGCCGGCCGCGTCCACGCCCAGCGACACGAACGTGACGCCCGCCGGAAGGGTGTCGCTCAGCATGAGGTCCGTGAACGGCCCGTTGCCGGCCGGGTTGGTAACCGCGATGATGTAGGTCACGGTGTCCCCCTGGGACGGGGCGGCAGGTAACCTGGTCACCGAGACGGCCGGCGGCACGTTGGCCGGGCGTAGGGTGCACAGGCCCCCTAGCTTGCTCGCCGCCTGGCTGGGAAGGACCGTGCCGGTCTCCGCCAGAGGCGTTCCGGCCCCGGCCACGATCCGGTCCGAGCCCACGTTCAGGACGATGTCCCCGACGGCGGCGCCGGTGCTCACGTTCCCCGAGATCGAGGTCAGCCCGGCCCCCACCGTAAGCGCCGTGCCCGCGTTCGTCATGTTGATCGCGTAGGCGGCCACCACGTCCACGTTCGCCGTGCCCGTCGTGCACGCGTTCGTGTCCACGTTGCCGTCGCCGCTCAACGTCGTCGCGGGCGCGAACGGAAACGCCGGAGCATCCAGGGGCGTGAAGTTGTTGACGTTCAGGTAGGCGGCCATGACGCCGGCCAGCCTGCCCGACGCGAACCCGGTCCACGTGGTCGTCGCGTCCCCGCTCCTCGCCGCCCGGTACATCCACATCCCCAGCGCGCCCGTGGTATTCGACGCCACGAGCGTCCACCCCGCCGGGGTGGCCGGCGCGGTCGTCGTGTCCGCGACGAGCGTGGCGACCAGCCCGTCGCCGTCGCTCCATCCCCCGGGGTCGGTCAGGGCCAGCGCCGTCGCGGCTCCGGCGGCCGCCGTCGCGACGTTCGCCTCGCGCTGGATCGAACAGGCGACGGAGAGCGTGACGTTGATCGCCGCGGTGTTCCCGCTGGCGTCCGTGATCGCGATGACCGCGGTATAGGTCCCGGTGTCGAGCAAGCTCGACGCGATCGAGATCGTGATCGCGGCGGAAGTCGCGCCCTGCGCGAGGCTCACGGCGCTCACGTTGGGCGCCGGCATGTTCGTGGCATCCCACCCCGCGCTGTAGGTCACCGCGGCAGCGTAGGTCTGGTTCGGACAGACGTTCTTGAGGTGGGTATTCGTGATCGTGAATGTCTGGCTGGCGGGGCTCGAGCCCTTCACCGTGGCGAACGACAGTGCCGCGGGCGCAAGGGTCACACCGGTCGTGTCCGGCGGATCCAGTTCGATCAGGTCCGCGACGTAGGGGTTGGCGGTCACGTTGACCGAGACCGTATTCGCGGCGCCAGTGAGCCCGACCGCGGCCTGGGCCCGGTTGGCGCTCCCCGCGCTCGGGGGGCGCGCCCCGGTCCTCGCCGCCACGAGCCGCGTCCACCCCGCGGGCTGGGTGAAGGTCTTGTTCTTGACGGCCACTCCGTAGCTCCCGTCCACGACCGCGTTCGGGACCTGGGTCGTGATCTCGGGCAGGGCGAACGTCGAGCGCTTGCCGGTCGTCACCGAAGTCCCGTTCGAGGTGCCGGTAGCGCCGACCGGGCAGAAGAGGTCGACCCCGCTGTACTGCGTGATCCCTCCCGCCCAGTCCTGGTTCGTGGCGATCGTCCATACGTAGGGCCCGACCTCGCCCGCGGTCACCGTGTGGGTCCAGGTCGTCAGAACGCAGTTTCCGGCTACGCTGGACGAGGTGGTGCGCAGGGTCCAGCTCGCGTTCGGGCCGACGGGAGCGGTCGCGACTCCGCTGATCAGTATCCGGGCCACCAGGATGTTCCCGCCGACCAGCCCGGCCGGGTTGATCGACAGCGTCTTCGAGTTCCCGCTGGTCGCGTTGGTCGGGAGTCCCACGGTCGCGACCGCGGAGAATCCCACTACGGGCGTCAGGCAGGCAAAGACCGCCAGCACAGCGGCCAGACGGCCCCTGAAGACGCGGTTCGCCCCTCGAAGATGGAACCCGGACACCTTCATGCTCCCAGGCAGGTATTGTGCCAGATTTGGACGGCGGAGCCAACCGGCGGGGGAGGACTAGGGCGTCGTCAATCCAACGCGGACGCGCGATACGACCGGGCGACGGCGTTCACGAGTTTCTGCCACGGCGATTCGTCCCGGAGATCCTCGGCGAACGCGCACGCCGTGGCGACGCCGGCCGCCAGCAGCAGCAGGGACGGAACTTTCAACCGTCCGAGAACCAGGGCTGTGATGAGATCCATGTCGTGCCTCCTGCCTCCCCATTCACACCCTATCGCGGCCCGCGGACACCGCAAGCCCCCGAAACGCGCCGCGGGGGCCGGTCACCCGGCCCCCGCGCGCACTACCTAAAGAGAGGTCTGGCTCAGAAGGCGTACCCAACCGCGGCCGCAATGACCCCGTTGTAAATCTTCGCCGCCGTCGCGCCGGCCACCGGCTTGTCGAGCGACGAGAGCCCCATATCGTACCGGACATCGATGCTGATCCCGCCCGGCAGGCCTACCGCGACCCCGAACACGAGCCCGAGGTCGGTCGAGGCGACCTGATCCTTGATGTCCACGGAGCCGGTCGTGCCCCCGAAGTCGTAGGCGGACTTGGCGCCCAGCAGGATACCCAGAGACGGCCCGGCGAAGATCGAAATCTTCGTCGGCGCCGGTGCCACGTCGTACTTCACGAGCACCGGAATATCCAGGTAGTCGAGCTGGAGCGTAAACGAATCGCTGCCTGCCGAGTACTTTACGCCCTTCATCGAGTAGAGCGCCTCGACCTGGATCGCGATCGGCGCGGCCGGCAGGCCGAATGCGCCGAACAGACCGGCCGCCAGCCCGATCCGCATCCCCTTGGTCTCACCCGCCGCAGGGGCGGCATCCGACCCGGTTGCAGTCGCCAGGTTCAACCCCACCTTCACACCCTTGGTGAAGCCCGCTTCCGCGTTCGCCAGACCTGGTGCCACCATCGCCGCGGCGAGGAGCAACCCCACCATCACACCCATTTTCCTGCCCATTGAGGACCTCCTTGATCCGTTGGCGACACGCCGTCGCCGGTTCCAATCATGCTACGCCTGCACTACGGCGGCCGCAATGACGCCCGCCCCCCCTCCAACGTTGACACTGTTAGAATATTGCGGCCATGGCACTTACCCGCAGGGACGTGGAGGCGGTTGCGCATCTCGCGCGCCTGTCGCTGACGGAGGCCGAGCTCGAGCGCTACGGCGCGCAGCTCGAGGCCATCCTCGGCTACGTCGAGTCCCTGAACCGGCTCCCGCTCGAGGGGGTCGAGCCGACGACTCACCTCTCGCCCGCGACCGACCGCGCCCGCCCCGACCGGCCGGCCCCGGGGCTCACCCAGGCCGAGGTCGAGGCGCTGGCCCCGGAGTTCCGCGCCGGGTCGGTCCGCGTGCCGAAGATCCTCGAAGAGTAATGATGAAGAGCCCCGCCTCCCTCACCATCCACGAAGCCGCCGCGGCTCTCCGCGCGAAGACGCTCTCGTCGGTCGAACTCACGAAGGCCGTCTTCGAGCGGATCAGGGCGGTCGAGCCACAAGTCCACGCGTATCTGCACCTGACCGAGGAGGATGCGCTGGCGCAGGCCGCCGCCTCGGACCGGCGCCGGGCCGCCGAGGAATCCCGGGGGCCCCTCGACGGGGTGCCCATCGCGCTCAAGGACAACCTGTGCACCCGGGGGGTGCCCACGACGTGCGCCTCGAAGATCCTCGAGCGGTTCGTCCCGCCCTACGACGCCACCGTCGTGACCCGGCTGCGGGCCGCGGGCGCCGTGATCACGGGGAAGACTAACCTCGACGAATTCGCGTTCGGCTCGTCGACCGAGAACTCGGCCTTCGGGCCGTCCCGGAACCCGTGGGACCTCGACCGGGTGCCGGGGGGCTCCTCGGGCGGGTCCGCGGCCGCCGTGGCCGCGGACGAGGCGATCGCGGCGCTGGGTTCCGACACGGGGGGCTCGATTCGCCAGCCGGCGGCCCTCTGCGGGCTCGCGGGGCTGAAACCCACCTACGGCCGGGTCTCGCGGTACGGGCTCATCGCGTTCGCGAGCTCGCTCGACCAGATCGGGCCGCTGGCGAAGGACGTCGAGGATTGCGCGATCCTGGAGGAGGCGATCGAGGGCTGGGACGCCGCGGACTCGACCTCGGTGAGGCTCGAGGGCCCTTCGGTAACGCAGGCCAGTGCGGGCGACATCCAGGGCTTAAGGATCGGGATCGCGAAGGAGTGGCTGGGCACCGGGCTCGACCCCGAGGTCCGGGCCGCCGTCGACGGGGCCCGGGTACCGCTGGAGAAGCTGGGTTGCACCTTCCGCGAGATCTCGCTCCCGCTCCAGGACTACGCCCTACCCATCTACTACCTGGTCGCCCCCGCGGAGGCCTCGTCGAACCTCGCCCGGTTCGACGGCGTCAAGTACGGCCGGCGCGAGGACGGGGCGAACATCGTCGAGATGTACAAGAAGTCGCGGAGCGCGGGGTTCGGCCCCGAGACCAAGCGCCGGATCATCCTCGGGACCTACGTGCTCTCGGCCGGCTACTACGACGCCTACTACCTCAAGGCGCTCAAGGCCCGCACGCGCCTTCGCCAGGACTACCTCGACGCCCTCAAGGAGTGCGACGCCCTGCTCTCCCCCGCCACGCCGACGCCCGCGTTCCGGATCGGGGAGAAGGCCGACGACCCCCTCCAGATGTACCTCTCCGACATCTACACGGTGTCCGTGAACCTCGTCGGGCTCCCGGCCCTCGTGGTTCCGTGCGGGTTCTCGGCGGCCGGCCTGCCGATCGGCATGCAGCTCATCGGGCGCGCCTTCGACGACGCCACGCTCCTGCGCGTCGGCGCCAGGTACCAGAACGTGACGGACTGGCACCGCCGCAAACCCCCTCTCCCGGATTCGGGAGAGGGTGGGGTGTGAGGGCGATGACTGAGTTCGAGACCGTCATCGGCCTCGAGGTGCACTGCGAGCTCTCGACGAAGACCAAGATCTTCTGCGGGTGCTCAACGAAGTTCGGCGCTGCGCCGAACTCTCAGGTCTGCCCGGTCTGCCTCGGCCTGCCGGGCACGCTGCCGGTCATGAACGCCGAGGCGCTCGAGCGCGCGATCCTCGTCGGGCTCGCGGTCGGGTGCACGATCCGCCGCCGGTTCAAATTCGACCGCAAGCACTACTACTACCCGGACCTGCCCAAGAACTTCCAGATCTCGCAGTACGACCTGCCGCTCGCGCACGACGGCCGCGTCGACCTCGCGGGGGCCCACCCCGTCCGGGTCAAGCGCGTCCACCTCGAGGAGGACGCGGGCAAGCTCGTGCACGAGGGGGCCGGCCAGCAGATTGCGACGGGCACCGCGGCCCTCGTAGACTACAACCGGTCCGGGATGCCTCTCCTGGAAATCGTGAGCGAGCCGGACCTCCGGGAGCCGGCCGAAGCCGTCGCGTACGTCAAGTCCCTGCAGACCCTCGTCCGGTACCTGCACGTGTCCGACGGGAACATGGAGGAAGGGAGCCTGCGCTGCGACGCCAACATCTCCGTGCGCCCGAAGGGCGCCGACGAGCTCGGCGCCAAGATCGAGATCAAGAACATGAACTCGTTCAAGAGCATCGAACACGCGCTCACGTTCGAGGCCAGGCGCCAGCGGGACGCGCTGGCCCGCGGCGAGACCCTCGCCCAGGAGACCCGCCTCTGGGACGACACGGCGGGGGAAACGCGGTCCATGCGGAGCAAGGAGGCGGCACACGACTACCGCTACTTCCCCGAGCCCGACCTGCTCGTGTTCACCATGGACGACGCCCGGCTGGCGGTAATCCGGGGGCGCCTCCCCGAACTGCCATGGACCAAGCGGCTTCGCTACGTGCAGACCCTGGGCCTTACGGACTACGACGCCGGGGTCCTGACCTCCGACCGGACGGTGGCCGAATACTTCGAGGCGACCATCGCCGCGGGCGCGCCCCCGAAGACGGCCTGCAACTGGGTCTCCACCGAGCTGCTCGGCGCCCTGCACGGACGCAAGCTCGGGATCGGGGACTCCCGGGTCGCGCCGCGCCAGCTTGCCGCGCTCATCGCCCTGATCGACAAGGCCACGATCAGCGGCAAGATCGCGAAGACCGTCTTCGCCGAGATGCTCGTCTCCGGCGCCGACCCCGACGCCGTGGTGAAGGCGAAGGGGCTCGTCCAGATCACGGACGAGGACGCCCTCGTGACTTCCGTCCGCGACGTGCTCGCGGCGAACCCGCAGTCCGTCGCCGACTTCAAGGCCGGGAAGTCGCAGACGATCGGCTTCCTGGTCGGCCAGGTCATGAAGGCCACGGGCGGCAAGGCCAACCCGCAGGCCGTCAACAAGATCCTTAAGGAGGAGCTCACCCGATGAAACGGCTCACGTACAGATCGGCGGGGGTGGACATCGCCGCGGGCGACGCCGTGGCCGAATACGCGAAGCGGCTCGCCCGGGCCCGGCGCGACCCCCAGGTCGTCGCGGGCGTGGGCGGGTTCGGCGCCCTCTACCGCGTGCCCATGACGGGCAAGCGGCCGCCGCTCCTCGTCTCGGGGACGGATTCCGTGGGCACGAAGCTCAAGCTCGCGTTCCGGCTGGGGGTACACGACACGGTCGGCATCGACTGCGTCGCCATGTGCGCGAACGACGTCGCGTGCCAGGGCGCCCAACCGCTCTTCTTCCTCGACTACATCGGGATCGCGAAGCTCACGGTCCCGGTCGGCAAGGCCCTCCTGCGCGGGGTCGAGGCCGGGTGCGCGGACGCGGGCTGCTCGCTCATCGGGGGCGAGACCGCGGAGCTGCCGGGGCTCTACCGGACCGGCGAATACGACCTCGTCGGGTTCTGCGTCGGGGCGGTCGAGGAGGCCGAGGCCATCGACGGCTCGACCGCGCGGCCCGGCGATGTCGTCATCGGCGTGGGCTCCTCGGGCCTCCACAGCAACGGCTACTCGCTCGTGAACCGGCTCCTGCTCGACCGGCCGGGCCTGCCGCTCCGCCGGACGGTCCCCGAGCTGGGCTGCTCCCTCGCCGAGGAGCTCCTGCGGCCGACCCGGATCTACGTCCGCACGATCCGGAAGCTGATGCGGACGGTCCGCATCCGGGCGCTGGGCCACATCACGGGCGGGGCGCTCCCGGTCAAGGCGCCGCGCCAGCTCCCGCGCGGGCTGGGGATGCGGATCGAGACCGGGACCTGGCCGGTCCTGCCGATCTTCAGCCTGATCGAGCGGCTGGGCCGCATTGAGCGGCGGGAGATGTTCCGGACCTTCAACATGGGGCTCGGACTCACGGTCGTCGTCCGGAAAGCCGACGCCGAGGCGGCGCTTCAATGCCTGCTGGACGCGGGCGAGCGGGCGCAGGTCGTGGGGAATGTCGTGACCGGGAAGCGCTTCACGCTGGCGGAGTAACTGGTGGAGTATTATGGAAGCGAGATGGAGAGCAGCCTCGGTTTCCCCAGGGGGCGAGCCGTCCCCGTCCTGGTGCTGGCCGGCCTCCTAATAGCGTTCCTCCCCGGCCGCCTCGTCCTCGCGGAGGGCACCGCCAAGCGCACGGTCAGCGCGCCCGGCCTCTCGTGGAACGGGTGGCCGACCCAGGACTGGCCCATGGGCGGGCAGGATGGAAGCCAGCCACGGTGCATCGAGGAGGAGTTCACGAGCGCCCAATACTCGCCGAGCTCCGGGGCTCCCGTCCCCCCCATGGCAACGCTGGCGTGGTTCGGCGACTGGATCAACAATCCCGGCCAGCCTTGCGATGCAGCATTCAACGCGTGCGACGTGCTTGATCAGCCGGCCTTCAGCAATTTCGCGGTCTTTCCCAATGACGTGCCGCACCAGATCGTTGGCGAGGTCGCAACCGCCGCCTGCGCCGGCACGGCGCCCGTCGGGCCGCATGGCGTCGCCGTCGCGCTGACCAAGGACGGCATCCTCGCCTTCGCCAGCCCCGCCGCCTGGGCGTCGTACGGCGCACAAAGGTACTTCAAACAACCTGGAGGCTTGTACGACTTCGTCGGTACGCCCGTCGTAGTCGGATCCGACAAGGCCGAGACCAGCGGGCAAAACAGCACCGGCTCGTTCACCGTCTATGCCTGCGCAAACCGCGATCTGTACGATTCCGGCTCCCCCGCCCCCCACATCATCTCGCAACAGGTGAACGTGAGCTACGCGATGACCACGAATCCGGGGGGCGGCGCGCCCGGAAAGACGCTCAGGCTGGACGGTAGCTCCTGGCGATCCCATTGGTGGGACAGCGGCCAGAAGGTCGAGTACGGCCCGGCGCTGAGTGGGGGCGTCCTCTTCCTCGCCACCCGCGCGTCCTCGATCGACAACTGGAACCCGGGTTCCCTCTATGCGGTCAACCCGGACGACTTCTCCACGATATGGGCGCCTGTGAAGTTCACGATCGGTCCCGGCGCGAGCGTGCCGGGGCCCCGCGGGCAGGAGCCCCCGGCCGCGAACGAGTGGTACGGTGCGACGACGCCGGTGGCGGTCTCCGGTCAGCTCGTCGTCGTCGGGTGCGCGGGGGCCAGCGAGAACGGCGGGGGAACCAAGTACGCGCTCTTCGCCTTCAACGCCCAGAGCGGCGTCCTCCGCTGGATGGTCAGGGTGGACGCCGAGATCATGCCGGCCCCGGTCATCGTCGGGGAAACGATCGTCTTCGGCACGGCCAACGGGCGGGCCTACGCGGTCAACGCCGCCAGCGGGAGCTTCCGGTGGCAGACGGGCTACGGCGAGCGCCTGCGCTACCGGACGAACCCGTACAACGCGCCCGAGGAGTACGCGGACACGATCCTCCACGGGCCCGCGATCGATGCCGCCGGCACCTACGCCTACTTCGGCGGCAGTGACGGCGGGATCGCGCGGTTCGATGTCGCGAGCGGGATCAGGATCAGCTCCGGGAGCATCCTCATGCATGCGTCGCTGCGAAGCTGGGGCCACGAGTACGACAAGAACGGCCGGCTGATCCTGCGGCCGCTCACCATGAATTCCGCCCCCGTGATATTTCGGAACGAGGGCATCGTCTTCAAGCTCAACACCCTGAACTACGACGTGACGGAAAACGGGTCATTCCTCCTCTCCCTCGCCATCCCCAGCCTCTCGACGTTCCGGGACGCAGGCGTCGCGTCCTCCCCGGTCAACATGTTCTACCTCGCGCAAGCCGGCGTCCTCTACCAGGGCGGCAGTCTCGTGCTCTTCTCCGCCCTGAACGGGAACAGCACGCTCTGGACGGGGCTGTTCAACCACGACCTCATCCGGCAGGTTGACTATATCGACAACCCGGGTTGGGGGTACTCTCTCAATACCTATAGCGACACCGCGGACACGGGCGGGCTCAGTATGGGATCCGGGTTCCTGTTCGCCACCGACCGGGGGGGCCACATCGCCATGATTCCGGCCGCCGCGCAGTACGTGTATACCCCGCCCGGAGGCTCCACGGGCCCCTATCCAGTGCCGCACCCCGGTCCAGCGGACGAGTTCGCGCCGCCGCTGGGCCCGATCGTCGTGTACCCCAACCCGTTCGACCCGGCGAAGGCGGTGGGACACGTCGCCAAGTTCAAGAACCTGCCCGAGGGCGCCTCCGTCGAGCTCTTCACGCTCGCGTACGAGCGGGTGCGCAAGCTGTTCCCCGTCAACCACCGGGCCGACTGGGACGGAACGAACGAGGCTGGCCAGCCCGTGGCGACCGGAATCTACCTCTACAAGATTTTCCTGCCCGGCAACGTCCCCCCGATGACGGGCCGCCTTGCCCTGATCAGGTGATAATGGAACCCTCTCCCTTCGGGGGAGAGGGAAGGGTGAGGGGCTCCATGGACGAAAAGAAGGCCGCCGCCGAAGCCGCCCGGCTCCGCGCCGAGATCGGGCGGCACGACCGGCTCTACTACCAGGACGCGAAACCCGTCATCGCCGACGAGGCGTACGACGCCCTCATGCGCCGGCTCCGGGAGCTCGAGGCCGCGCACCCGGACCTCGCGACGCCGGACTCCCCGACCCGGCGGGTGGGCGGCGCGCCCACGAAGAAGTTCCCGGAAGCCCGGCACTTGCCCCCCATGCTCTCGCTCGAGAACACGTACTCGGCCGGCGAGGTCCGCGAATGGGGGGAGCGGTGCCGGAAACTGCTGCCGAAGGAGGACTTCCGCTACGTGGTCGAGCTCAAGATCGACGGCCTCGCGGTCGCCCTGACCTACGAACACGGCCTCCTCGTCCGGGGCGCCACCCGGGGCGACGGCGAGCACGGCGACGAGATCACGAACAACCTGCGCACGATCCGGACGGTCCCCCTGAAGCTCGAGGGCCGAGAAGTGCCCGGCCGGCTCGAGGTCCGGGGCGAGGCGTTCCTGTCCCGGGAGGCCTTCCGGCTGATCAACGAGGACCAGGAGGCCGCGGACGAGGAGCCGTTCGCGAACCCCCGCAACGCGGCCGCCGGGTCGCTCAAGCTCCAGGACCCCGCCCTCGTCGCGCATCGCCACCTGGACCTGTTCGTGCACACGCTGGCCGCGATCGAGGGCCTCCCCGTCGCGACCCACGCGGAGGCCCTGGACCTCTTCGAATCACTCGGGTTCAAGGTTAACCCGCACCGGAAGCGCGCCAGGTCGCTCGACGAGGCCCTGGCGTATTGCGCGAAGTGGGAGAAGGAGCGGGAGACGCTTCCCTACGACATCGACGGCATGGTCCTCAAGGTCGATTCCTTCGAGGCCCAGCGACGGCTCGGAGCGACGGCCAAGAGCCCGCGGTGGGCGATCGCGTTCAAGTTCCCGACGCCGCAGGCGAGGACGCGGCTCAGGGAAATCGCGGTCCAGGTGGGCCGGACGGGCGTCCTGACGCCGGTCGCCATCCTGGACCCCTTCCCCCTAGGCGGCACCACGATCGGCCGGGCGACTCTTCACAACGAGGAGGAGATCGAGCGGCTGGGTGTCCGCGCCGGCGATCTGGTCATCATTGAAAAGGGCGGCGAGGTCATCCCCAAGGTCGTCGGCGTCGTGCCGGGCAACCGGTCCGGGTCCGGGAAGGCCTTCCGGATGCCGCTCCTCTGCCCCGCGTGCGGCGAGCCGGTGACCAAGCCGAAAGGCGAGGTCGCCGTCCGGTGCTCGAACCCCGCCTGCCCGGCGCAGGTCAAGCTCGCAATCGAGCATTACTGCCGGCGGGAGGCGATGGAAATCGAACACGTGGGGGAGGCGCTCGTGGCCCAGCTCGTGGACGCCGGGCTCGTCAAGGACGTCGCCGATCTCTACGACCTCACGCGGGAGCAGGTGGCCGGGCTCGAGCGGATGGCCGAAAAGTCGGCGGACAACGTCATCGAGGCCGTCCGCGCCAGCCGGAAGCGCCCGCTCGCGGCCCTCGTCTACGCCCTCGGGATCCGGCACGTGGGCACCCGCGTCGCCGAAATCCTGACCCGCCGCTACAAGACGCTCGGGAGCCTGATGAAGGCGTCGCGGGAGGAACTGACCGGGATCCACGAGGTCGGGCCCATCGTGGCGGCCTCGATCCACGCCTATTTCCGCTGCCCCCAAGTCCGGCGCATGGTCGCCCGGCTCGGGGACGCAGGCGTCAACATGAAGAGGACGAAGGAGGAAGCGCCCGTCTCGGACGCCCTCGCCGGCAAGACCTTCGTCTTCACCGGCGAGCTCGAGGGGTACACCCGGCCCGAGGCCGAGGGCCTCGTGCGGAAGCTCGGCGGGAACGCCTCGGGCTCGGTCTCGAAGAAGACGGACTACGTGGTGGCGGGGCCGAACGCGGGATCGAAGCTGAAGAAGGCGCAAACGCTCGGCGTCACGATCCTGGACGAGGCGGGATTCAAGAAGCTGGTCGCGTAGTCCCGGGCAGGCCCTCCACGGTCTTCTTCGCCATCCCCAGGCAGGTCGTCCACTCGACCGCGCCGCCGAGGGTCCCGAGGACCCTCTTCCCCACCTCGTCGATCACGGCGAGCCCGGTCTCGTGGCCGTTGGACCAGAGCGTCTGCCAGTGCGACAGGAAGACCGGCCAGCCGCCGGCATCGAGGACGCGGCGGATCAGCCCGGCGCGGCCGTCGGCGGTCAGGAACCCGTCAGCGAGCGACGACACCAGGGCGGCATCGGCGCCCGCATGTTTCCAGATCGTGTCCCAGAGGAGGTCGTCGGAACACGCGGCCACCGAGACCAGGATCGACCCCTCGTCCCGGTACGCGACCCAGGGCCTCGTCATCGGATCGTCCTTGATATGGAGGAAGTACCACGACAGGGCCCGGCCGTGAACCGTCCGTTGGGCCTCCGCGATCGCGGCCACGTACTCGCGCTCGACCTCTTCCCCGAACATCCACGGCGAGGTGACCCCCGTCGCGTCCACGCCGGCCTCCTCTAATATGGAGAGCGCCCGGGCGATGTAGGGCGCGAGGGTCGCGCGGGTCTGATGCCGGGACCAGTCGTGCTCGGTCTCGGGGAGGAACTTGCCCGTGGGAAGGTCCACGGCCCACGAGTGCGTGAGCATCTCGGGGCAGAAATCCATGAAAGGCGCCAGCCGGCCCGTCGCCGTCGCCATCCACTCCCGCGTGAGCGCCGGATCGAAACCCTCGATCCCGCGGACGACGTCCGAGCGCCCCTGCGGCTCGGGCACGATCGAGAACTTGCCCCTGATCCCGCGCGCCTCGACCACGTCGCAGAACCGGCCGAGGAAGGCGTTGGGGATGGTCTCCGTGAGCGGCACCCGGCCTGCCGCGAGGGTGGCCTTCCGGCTGATATCGACGATGTGGTGGCGATACAGATGAAGCATCGGGGTGGGGTCGTCGACGAGGAACGCGACCGGGACCGGCATGCGGATCAGCCGCCGGTCAACCTTACTATCACGGGCTGGAGACCGGAAAGACCGGTCTCCGCCGTCCAGCAGGCCCACTCCGCGGCCTGGCCCTTCCGCACCGACACGATCAGCGTCACCCGGCCGGTCTCGACTCCCGCCGGATCGCCAGGCGAGGGCTCCGCCGGGACGTCCGGGTGCGTGTGCCAGGTCCCGATTACGGCGAGCCCCCGGGTGGCGCCCTCCCGCCCCGCGGCCTCGATGTCCTCCGCCGACGGCCCCGCGCAGGCCTCCGAGGCCGGCCGGCCCGGCCGGGACGCCTCGACGACCGCGGGGTCTCCGGGGACGCCCAGCAGGACCCCGCAGGCCCCGGCGGGATACCGGGCCCGGCCCTGGCGCAGAATGTCTTGCAGGAGCACGCGGGTGACCTCGATCATCATGCCGCCATCACGTTACCACAATGTAACCCTTACACCCCTGCAATACCCATTGAGGGGGTGGGCTTTCTAGAGTGGGTGCATGGACGAAGACGACGGAACACTAATCGACCGGCATCTGGACGGCGACCGGGACGCATTCGAGATTCTCGTGCACCGGCACGGGCCCGCGCTCCTCGGGTTCCTCCGGTGGAGGACCCGGGACCCCATCCTGGCCGAGGACCTCCTCCAGGAGACCTTCCTGAGGGCCCTCCAGGCCCTGCGCTCCTACCGGCACCGCGACCGGCTCCGGGCCTGGCTAATGCGGATCGCCAGGAATCTCGTGATCGACCAGGAGAGGCGGCGCAGCGGCCGGCTCGTGCCCCTGGACGCTCCGCTCTCGGCCGCCGAACCCGACGGCGCCACCCTCGGGGACCTCCTGCCCGCGCCCGCGCGCTGGGAGCCGGAGCCCCAGGTCGAACGCCGCGAGCTGGCGGCCGCCGCCCGGGCCGCCGTGAACCGGCTGGCCCCGGTTCAGCGCGACGTCTTTCTCATGCGGCAGGCGGGGCTCTCCTTCAAGGAGATCGCGAAGACGCAGGATTGCTCGATCAACACCGCGCTGGGCAGGATGTACGACGCGGTGAACCACCTGCGCCGGAACCTCTCGGACCTCCAGGTCGCCTCGGCCTGATCCGTCGGGCGGGTGCTTAGCCCCGCTATGATTGAGTCATGGCGCCCGCCCTCCTCGCCGCCTTCGCCCTCGTGTGCCTCGGCTTTCCGTCTTATGACTGGTACTTCGACGGGCTGACCTTCGCGATGGCCGCCGAGGGCGTGGCGGCCGGCGGGAACCCCGCATGGCTCTTCCACCCCCACCACCTGCTCTACACCCCGCTGGCCTTCGCCGCCTACCGGGCCACCGGGGTGCTCGGGCTCGACGTGCGCGCCTGGCTGGTCATGCAATGGCTCTCGACGGCGTTCGCGGTCGGCGGGCTCTGGCTCTTCCACCGGCTCCTCGTCCGGCTCGCGGTGCCGCCGTACCCGCGCCTTGCCGCCCTCCTGCTCCTCGCAACCAGTTTCGGCTGGTGGCGCTATGCGACGCAGGGCGACACGACCCTGCCCGAGGCGTTTCTGCTGCTCGCGCTCCTCGGCGCGGCCCTGCGACCCGGGGCCCATCCGGCCGTGGTCGGCCTCCTCCAGGCCGCCGCGATCCTCGTTCACGAGTCCGCCGTCGTCTTCCTCCCCGCAGCCGGCTGGGCGCTGTGGGCCACGCGGGCTCCCGCCGGACGCGGACACGGCGGCCGTGATCGCGGCGGCCGCGCGCGCGCATTGGCCGTCTTCCTCGGCGTGGCCTTCGGAACGACCGCGGCCGCGTACCTCGCCGTCGCCGGCCTCGTCCTCGGCATCGCCGACCCGCGCGGGTTCCTAACCTGGCTCTCCGGGTACTTCGGCGCCGACGCGAGGACCGGTTACGCCGTCGACTACGCCGGCTGGGCGCCCGCCAACCTGGCCGCCAGCGCGCGCGCGTGGACGGAAGCGTTCACGGGCACCTGGCCGGGACCCGGCGGGATCGCGTCGTGGTGCTGGCACGCGGCCGCCGCGGCGGCGGCTGTCTCGATCCTCGCGCTCGCCGTCCTGGGCATCCTCCGGGGATTCGACCGCCGCGCGCCGCGCGACCTCAGGGCGGCCGTGGAAGTCCTGCTCGTCTGGCTCGGCGCCCACGCGGCCTTCTTCACCTGGTGGAAGCCCGGGCATACGCGGTTCTGGGTGCTCGCGCTGCCCGGCTGGGTCCTTCTCGCGGCGCTCGGCGCGGGAGCGACGAAGGCCGGGCGACGTCGCCCGGCCGCGGGCCGCGGAGTTTCGGCGTCCGCCGAAACTCCGAAGGCTGCGGCCACGATCTCCTGGATCGTGGCCAGCAGCCTGGTGCTCGTCGTCGGGCTCGGACCATTCCGGCACGAGACGAGTCCCGCCTGCAACCGGTTCCTGCCCGTGGCCGACGCGATCGCGGCCGCAACCCCGGCCGGCGCCACGATCGTGATCTCGGGGATCGGCGACTGGAACGCGCTCAAAGCGTACCTCCCCTACGTCGCCCGCCGGCGCATGCTCATCCTCGACTGGCAGTTCGCGGACAAGCGCGTGCCGCCTGACCGGGCTCTCGCCGCGCTCCGGGGACGCCTCCGGGACCTGGCGGGCCCGGGCACGCTCTACTGGCTCTCGGAGGCCGCCGACCCCGGCCTCGACGCCCACTACCGGGCCCGGCACGGTATCGCGGGCGCTGCATTGCGCGCGTGGCTCGCCGCGCGGCATCCGAGGCTCATTGCGAGTCCCGCGCCGGATCTCCGGCTGTGGCGCCCGTGAACCGCTCCGGCGTTCGCCCCATCTGGCTGACCGCGCTCCTGGCCGCGTTCGCGCTCCTGTACGCGGCCTGGCCGAGCTGGGACTGGTACTTCGACGGGCTCGTCTTCGCCGGCGCCGTTGAAGGGGTAGGCCCGGGGCACGGCTTCGGGATGCTCTTCCACCCGCACCACCTGTTCTATTGCCCGATCGCGTGGGTCGCGTACCGCGCCACTCTGGCCGCCGGCCTCGTCGTGCGGGCGTGGTTCGTCCAGCAGATGCTCTCGGTCGTCTGCGCCGTGGCCACGCTCGCCCTCTTCTCGCGGCTCGCCCGGCGGACGGGCATCCCGGCCCCCCTCGGACTCGCGGGCACGGTCCTGCTCGGCGTCTGCTACATCTTCTGGCACTTCGCCTCGCAGGGCGACACGACGATGCCCTCGACCCTCCTGCAGATTCTCATCATGGAACGGCTCGCCGCGTACGCTGACCGGCCCAGGCCGGGGGCCGCTGCGGCCCTCGGCCTCCTGCTCGCCGCCGGATTCCTCGTCCACCAGTCGGCGGCCGTCTTCGTCCCCGCGGCGGTCTGGGTCCTGCTGCGCACAGGCGAGGCGAGGGCCCGCCTGCGCGGGGCGATCCTCTGCCTGGGTGCGGCCGGCGCGGGGGTCGCCGGCGGCTACCTCGCGGCGGGCGTCTGGGGTCTCGGGATGCGCCATCCCGCGGAGATGCTCGCCTGGCTGCACGGATACGTCGGCGTGGACCCCCTCACGGGGTACGCCCAGCACTACAGCCGGTGGGCGCTCGAGAGCTTCCCGATCTCGGCCCGCGCGCTCTGCGAGGCCTTCGTAGGACCGGCGGCGGACGGACGGCCGGGACGCCTCGTCGTCGCCGGCCTCGCTATCGCCGTCCTCGGGGCTGTCGCCCTCCGCGGCCTGCACGCCCGCTGGGCGGCGCTCCCGCCGGCGCGGCGCGCGTTTCTCCAGGGGCTCGGGATCGCGCTCGCCGCCCACGCCGTCTTCTTCACCTGGTGGTCGGTCGGCCACACGCGCTACTGGACCTCCGTGCTCCCGGGCTGGATCCTGCTGTTCGAGCTCGGGTTGACCGGCCTTCCGGGTCGCCAGGGCCCGCGCCGGGCGGCCATGCTCGCCTGGAGCGTCGCGGGCGCCGTCGCGCTCGCCGTCGCGGCCGGGCCCGCCCGGCGCGAGATCAGCCCCTCGTGCAACCGGTTCCTCCCGATCGCGGACCGGCTGATGACGGCCACGACGCCCGACAGCCTTGTAATCATCTCGGGGGTCGGCGAGTACAATGCGCTCAAGGCCTATGTCAGCTACGTCGCCCGCCGCTATCTCATGGTCCTCGACTGGCGGTTTTCCGACCGCACGGTCCCGCCCGCTGCGGCGGTGGTCCGCCTGCGCACTTACCTCGTGCTCGCCAGCCGCGAGCGGCCCGTCTACGTGCTCTCGGAGGCGCTGGCGCCGTCGCTGGACGAGCACTTCGCGGAGGCGCTCGGCGTGACGCCGGACCTGCGCCGCGCCCTCTTCGCCCCGTTCCGGCTGCGCCCCGCCGCCGACCTCGAGCCCGGGCTCGTGCTGCTCCGGCTGGAGCCCCGCCGATGACCGTGCGTGCCGTCGCGACGGCGGGTTCCGTCCAACTGTGGGCCTTCGTCTGCGCCGGAACCGCCGCGGCCGCAGCTTCCCCAGCGTGGGATCCGTGGCAACCGGCGGCCGCAGTCCCATCCACCCCGATCGGTCTCCACGGCGAGACGAGCGCCGCCCGGATCGTCGGAACCGTCGCCATCCGCGTCTACCAGCACACGCTCAGCGGCCTGCTTCCGGGCGCCTGCCAGTTCGAGCCGTCGTGCTCGGCCTACACGCTCCGGTGCGTCGTGTCCCACGGACTCCTCAACGGCGTCTGGATGGGCGCCGACCGGATCTCGCGTTGCCACGGCTTCGCGGTCCTGGGCGGCTACCCGGTGAGCCGGTCGGGCGCCCTGATCGATCCGCCCGAAGGCGTTGCGCCCCTGCTCCCCGTGCTCGCGGGGCTCGGACTGTGATCGCCCTCCTCCTCGCCCTCGCGCTCGCCGGGCCGGGCGCCGGGATTTCGGCGGAGGCCGAGGCCCCGCGACCCGCGTCGCCGGCGGGCATGCCGGCCGGCCCGGCGGCGGTGAGGCGATTCGCGGACGAGCTATTCGCCCGGGGCGACTGGTTCCGCGCCGCGACCGAGTACCTGCGCGCCGCCTCGTACGACCCGGCGGCCCCCGACGCCGGCGAGCTGACCTTCCGGGCCGCGCTCGCCGCGTACCGCGCCGGGCAGTGGACCGAGGCCCGCCGCCGCCTGCTCGAGCTGGGCGAGGTCTCGGCCCCGGAACTCGCCGGCCGGAGCCGGTACCTCGCCGCGGCGGCGAGCTACCGGGCCGGAGACTGGGACGATGCCCGCATTCTCGCCGGCCGGGCCCGCGCCGGAAGCAGCGCAATATCGGATCGCGCCGCCTATATCGAGGGGCTCAGCGACCTCCAGCTCGGCCGGTGGCCGGACGCGCGGGCGGCGTTCGGGGCGGTCCCGCCGGCCAGCGGACTCGCCGGTTCCGCCGGGGCGCTCGCCGGGCTGGCCGACCGCGGAGCCCGGCTGCCCCATCCCAGTCCGTGGGTGACCGCGGGACTTTCGGCCGTCGTCCCCGGGCTGGGCCAGATCGTGTCCGGCTACGTCTGGGACGGGCTCTCGGCTCTCCTTCTCACGGGCGGGAGCGCCGCCCTGCTGGCGGCCGGGGTCCACCGGGACAACTCCGCGCTTCAGGCCGCGGGCGCCGCCGGCCTCGCGATCTTCTACCCCGCGAACGTCTTCGGCGGCGCCAACGCCGCGGGCCGCCGGACGCGGGACGCCCGGCACCGGCTCCTGGACGACGCCGGCCGGCTCAGCACCCTCTCCCTCGAGTGAACCGGGTCGCCGTCATCGGTTCGGGCGGCGCGGGGAAGTCCACGCTCGCCCGGCAACTGGGCGACCGCACCGGCCTGCCCGTCTACTGCCTTGACGCCCTCAACTGGAAGCCCGGCTGGGTCCCGACTCCTCCGGACGAATGGCGGGCGATAGTCGAGGATCTCGTCAAGCGGGACCGGTGGATTCTCGACGGCAACTACGGCGGCACGATGGATCTGCGCATCGCGGCTGCCGATACCGTCGTCTTCCTGGACTTCTCCCGCTGGCGATGCCTCTGGAACTGGCTCAAGCGGGTAGCCCGCTGGTGGGGCCGGACCCGGCCGGACATGGGGCCGGGGTGCGTCGAGCGGTTCGACCCCGACATGCCGAAGTGGATCTGGGGATTCCCCGCGAGGGGCCGGCTCGCAATCCTCGACCGGCTGGCCCGGCTGGGAGGCGGCAAGACGATCGTCACCCTCCGGAACCCGAAGGAGGTACGCGGGTACCTCCGAAGCCTCTCGACGCCTACAATACCCCCGTGCTGACCCGGACGATCCTCGCCGCGCTCCTCGTCCTGACGCCGCTGGTCTGGACCATGTCGAACGAGAACACGGCGCTGGTGAAATCCCTGGCGATCGGCGTCGCCGCCGCCGCCCTGCTCGCGACCCTGGGGTTCGGTCGCCTGCGCCGGGCGTTCGCGGGCGCGTGGCCTGTCCATGGGCTCGTAGCTCTGGCGCTCGGCAGCGCCGCGATCTCGCCGTCGCCCTCGTTTGCCTGGCCCGCGGCCGGGCTGGCCGTGACACTCTGGCTCGTGGCGGCCGCGAGCGCCGTCCCCGCCGGCCCCGTGTTCTGGCGCCGCGCGGTCACGGCCTCGGCCGTCCTCCCCGTCGGGATCGGACTGCTCCAGATCGCCGGCCTCGACCCCACGCCGTGGGGCCCGCTCGTCCGCGAGCATTTCCACGGGCGGATCTGCTCGACGCTCGGCAACCCGAACTTCCTCGCCGCGTGGGTCGTGGGAATCCTGCCGTTCCTCGTCTGGGGCTGGAAGCCGCTTCGGCTCGTGCTCGCCGCCCTCGCCGCGGCCGTCCTGCTGCTCACGGGCTCGAAGGGCGGCCTCCTCGGCCTCCTCGCCGCCGCCGCCGCGACCCTCGTCGCCCTGCGCCGCGCCGGCCTCCTGCCGCCCGCGACGACGCCGGGCGCGAAAGCGCGCCGCTGGGCCGTCCCCGCGGCCGGGTTCGCCCTCCTGCTCGCCGCGATGCCCGCGGGGACCCGGAGCCGGCTGTTCGCGCCCGGTGATCTCGCGCGCAACGAGTCCGTCCGGTTCCGGCTCCTGACCTGGACCCAGACCGCGAAGATGGCCCGCGCCACGCCCCTCCTCGGACGCGGGATCGGGCGCTACCAGGTCGTGTACCCGCGCTACCGGCTCCCCGAGATCATCCGCATGTTCGGCCAGCATTCCTACATGACCGACCACCCCGAGAATCTGACCCTCGAGATCCTGGCCGAGCTCGGACTCGCGGGACTCCTCCTCTGGCTCTGGCTCCTCGGGGCCGCCGCGGTTGCCGCCTTGCGCCGCCTCTCCGACCCCGATCCGGACGAGCGCTGGCTCGGCGTCGCCGGGCTCGGCTGTCTCGCCGGCCTCCTCGTGACCAACAGCTTCGGCGTGGACATCCACTACGGCTCGACCGCGGCGCTGGCGGCCTGCATCCTGGGAGCCATGTTCGGCTCGCGCCGGTCCGCTCCCCGGCCGGATCCTTTCGCCGTCCGGTGGGGCTCCGTGTTCGCGGCCGTGGTCCTGACCCTGCTCTGGGTCCGCTTCTACGCTTCCGACGCCGCGCTCGCGCGCGCGATGGCGGCCTCGACCGCGGGCCGGTGGGACGTCGCGGTTCCCGCATACGCGCGGGCGATCGAGCTCAGCCCGGCGAATGTCATGGCCCGGTACTTCGGGGCATCCGCGCTCCTCGACCGCGGGCGCGCCGAGGATCTCCCCGAGGCGAAGCGGCTCCTCGACTCGGTCAAGAGCGAAGCTCCCGACTACGTCCTCGTCGGCTACAAGGAATGGCTTCTGTATAATAGGCTCGGTTTGCGGCGCGAAGCGGAAGCCGCGCTGGCGCGGCAGATCTCGCTGGACCCGCTCGCGTCCGTGTTCTATCTCGACCGGGGCCGACTGGCCATGGAGGAACGCCGCTGGAATGACGCCGAACGGGACTTCGAGACCGCCATCCGCGTGGAGCCGGAAAACCCGTCCGGATTCCAGTTCCTGGGCAACTTTCTCGTCGTCCGCGGCCGCCTCCGCGAGGCCCTCGCCGTCTACGACCGGGGGCTGGCGGCCCATCCGGACTCCGAGGAGCTCCACTACAACGCCGCCGTCGCCGCGTACAAGCTGGGTGATCGCCGGCTCGCCCGCGCCCACGCCGAGGCCGTCCTGCGCCGGAACCCCGGCCACGGCGCCGCCCGCGTGATCCTGGCCAAGACCCGGTGACCCGCATCGGCGTGCTCGCCTCGGGCCGGGGGTCTAACTTCCGCGCCTTGTGCGAGGCCGGGCGCCACGGCGTGCTGGGCAGCGGCACCTTCGCGGTCCTGGTCTCGGACCGGGCCGACGCCGGGGCCCTCGCGACGGCCCGCGAGTTCGGCGTCGAGGCCCTCGCGATCCTCCCCAGGACGTTTCCCTCCCGCGAGGCGCACGAGAGCGCCGTGGCGGACGCCCTGGCGGCGCGGCGGGTGGACCTCGTCTGCCTCGCGGGCTACATGCGCCTCCTGACGGCGGGGTTCCTCTTGCGGTTCCCCCGCCGCGTGCTCAACGTCCATCCCGCCCTGCTCCCGTCGTTCCCGGGGCTGCACGGCCAGCGCCAAGCGCTCGAATACGGCGCCCGGATCACGGGCGCGACCGTGCACTTCGTGGACGAGGGATGCGACACCGGCCCGGTCATCCTCCAGGCCGCGGTGGCCGTCGAGGACGGGGACACCGAGGAATCGCTCTCCGCCAGGATTCTCGAGGAAGAACACCGGATTTATCCCGAAGCGGTCCGTCTCTTCTGCGCCGGAAGGCTCAAGATCGACGGACGCCGGGTTCACATTCTGGAACGGGAGGAAACCCCAGCATGAGCGCAGTCGCCAGGGCGTTGTTGTCCGTGTCCGACAAGAGCGGTCTCGTCGAGTTCGGGAAGGGCCTCGCGGGGCTCGGGATCGAGCTACTCGCCACCGGGGGCACCGCCGACGCCCTCGAGAAGGCCGGCTGCCGGGTCGTGCGCACCGAGTCGCTGACCGGATTCGCCGAGCTCCTCGACGGCCGGGTCAAGACCCTCCACCCCGCGATCCACGGGGGCATCCTCGCGCGCCGCGACACGCCCGCCCACCTCGACCAGCTCCAGGCGGCCGGGTACGGCCCCATCGACCTCGTCGTCGTGAACCTCTACCCCTTCGAGAAGACCGTCGCGAAGCACGCGGTCTCGCTCGAGGAGGCCATCGAGCAGATCGACATCGGGGGCGTCGCGCTCCTCCGCAGCGCGGCGAAGAACCACGCCTCCGTGGCCGTCATCGCGGACCCCGCCGACTACCCCGCGGTGCTCGAGGAGCTCAAGGGAAAGGAGCGCGAACTCGCGGAGGCGACCCGCCAGGGCCTAGCGGTCAAGGCCTTCCTCGCCACCGCGGGCTACGACACCGCGATCTCGGGCTGGCTCGGCGCCCGGTTCGGCGGCGGCGCCTTCCCGGAGTCCGTGCGGCTCGCCCTGCGCCGCAAGCAGACCCTGCGTTACGGGGAGAACCCGCACCAGCGCGCAGCCCTGTACCTCGACCAGCCGGAGCGGCCGGGGTCGTTGGCGTCCGCGAAACTCCTGAACGGCAAGGAGCTCTCGCACAACAACCTCATCGACTTCGACAGCGCCCTCGCCCTGGCGTCCGAGTTCGCGGAACCCGCGTGCGCGGTCATCAAGCACCGCAACCCCTGCGGGTGCGCGGTGGCCGGCTCGCTCGGAGAGGCGGTTCTCCGGGCGGTCGCCGCGGACTCGCTCTCGGCCTTCGGCGGCATGGTCGCCCTGAACCGGGAGGTCGACGAGCCGGCGGCGAAGGACATCCTCAAGGCCCTGGAATCCGCGGGCAAGTTCGACGGTATCGTCGCCCCGTCGTTCACGGCGGAGGCGGTGAAGATGCTGGCCGCCAAGCCCTCGCCGTTCCCGGGCAAGAACATGATCCTGCTCTCGCTCGAGGCCAAGCCGGGCGCGCTGCGCGCCCCGTTCACGATGCGGTCCGTCGACGGCGGCCTCCTCATCCAGGACGCCGATGTCAAGCGCGTGACGCCCGCGGACTTCAAGGTCGTGACCAAGCGCGCGCCAACGGAATCCGAGATCGAGGAGCTGCTCTTCGCGTGGACGGTGGCCAAGCACACGGTCTCGAACGCGATCGTGTTCGCGCGGGAGTGGGTGTCGGCCGGCGCGGTGAGCGGCCTGGCCACGACGGTGGCCCGGCCCCGCGTCGAGGCGAAGATGGGATACGTGACCGTCGGCGTCGGCGCCGGCCAGGTCAACCGCGTCGGGTCCGTGATCATCGCCGCGCGGCAGGCCGGGGCCCAGGCGAAGGGGGCGGCGCTCGGCTCGGACGCCTTCTTCCCCTACCCCGACGGGATCGAGGAGGCGGGCAAGGCCGGGATCGCGTGCATCGCCCAGCCCGGAGGGTCTATGCGCGACGCCGAGGCCATCGCGATGGCCGACAAGTTCGGCATGGCCATGGTCTTCACCGGCTTCCGCCACTTCAAGCATTAACCCCGAGCAAGTCCTCGCGTCGAGGGGTTAACCCTGAGCGAGTCCGCGAGTCGAAGGGCTGACGCCCCCTCGACAGGGCCGCCAACTTGAAATCACAGATTGTGATTTCAAGTTCGGAGACCCTCATCTCCCTCTGCCCACCGTGTGGCAAAGACGCTCAGTGGCATCTTCCAGGCTTCCAATGCAGGTGCCACAGTGGGATTGAGGAGGAGGGACATGAACAACCCCGAACTGGTCAAACTCGCAAGCCGGGTCGAGAACCGGATCCTCCTGATCCGTGGTCACAAGGTCATGCTGAGCTCGGACCTCGCCGGCCTGTACGAAGTCGAACCGAAAGTCCTGATCCAGGCGGTCAAGCGAAACGGCGACCGGTTTCCCTTGGACTTCATGTTCCAGCTCACCCGGGCCGAGTTCGCCAACTTGAAGTCACAATTTGTGACTTCAAGTTGGGGAGGTCTCCGGCGAGCCACCCCCTACGCCTTCACCGAACAAGGCGTCGCCATGCTTTCGAGCGTCCTGCGCAGTCCCCGGGCGGTGGCCGTCAATATCGAGATCATGCGGGCGTTTGTCCGTCTGCGCCAGATACTCAGCACGAACAAGGACCTCGCCCGGCGACTCGACGAGCTGGAGGGCAAGTACGACTCCCAGTTCCGGGCGGTGTTCGAGGCCATCCGACAGCTCATGGCCCCGCCGGACTCCAAGCGTCGCCAGATCGGGTTCCGGCCACCGGGACAGGGGTGACCCGGGGGTGGACGCAGGGCGGGCCTCAGGGTCGCATACTGCAACCTTGGGGAGCCATTGCCGCCACGGGGACCCGGGCGCTAGGATGAAGGCATGAAGGAACTCGCGCCGCGCATCACCGTGGACCCGGGCGTGCGGGTCGGCAAGCCGGTCATCAAGGGCACGCGGGTGCCCGTGGAAGTCCTGGTCGGCAAGATGGCCGGGGGCATGACCTGCGACGAGGTCGCCGAAGCCTACGGCGTCGCCCGGGAGGATGTCCTGGCCGCCCTCGCGTATGCCGCCGAGTCCATCTCGCGCGAGCACATCCTCGCGGCCTGAGTGGTCGCGTTCCTCGTCGACGAAGACCTGCCCCGTAACCTCGCCGCCGCCCTTCGCGCAGGGGGCTTCGAGGCGGTGGACGTCCGGGACGCCGGCCTGCGGGGGAGACCGGATTCGGCGGTCTTCGACCACGCCCTGCGCCGGAATCTCGTGATCGTGACCGCGGATCTCGATTTCGCAAGTATCCTGGCTTACCCCTTGGGAACCCACCACGGCATCGTCGTCGCGAGGCTGCCGCAGGAGCTCTCCGTCGCTTCGACCAACCGGAGGATCGTCCAGGCGCTCCTCGGCCTTGGCTCGGAGGACCTCGCGGGAACGCTCGCCATCATCGAGCCTGACCGGGTACGCCTGCGCCGCGCATGACCGGACCTCCAACGGGAGGCGGGGGCCCTTCTCATCCGGGAGCCGGTAGAGGATAATAGGGCTCCAATGCCCAAGGGATTCCGCAACACCAATCTCAATCAGCGCATGCCGGGGCGGCGGATCCCGCCCGGACCGCCACCGCCGCCGCAGCCGACGCAGGCGGGCTTCCGGCCGAGCAGGGAGAAGAGCCGCCCGCCCGGATGGAAGGCACTCCTCCCGGCTGAACCGGCGGAACCCGTGAAGCCGACGGACGCCGTGGAAACACCCAAGGAGAAGCCCGCGGCCCCCAAGCCAAAGAAGTCGTGAAGGTCCTGCTCGTCGGTTCCGGCGGCCGCGAGCACGCGCTCGCGTGGAAGATCAAACAGAGCCGGCACTGCACCCACCTCTTCTGCGCGCCCGGCAACGCCGGGATTTCGAAACTCGCGACCTGCGTGCCCATCAAGGCCGACGACATCGAGGAGCTCGTGAAGTTCGCCCACGACATGCGTGTCGAGCTCACGGTCGTCGGACCCGAGGCCCCGCTCGCGGCCGGGATCGTGGACCGGTTCCAGCAGGAGGCGCTCCCCGTGTTCGGCCCGACGCGGGCGGCGGCCCAGCTCGAGGCGAGCAAGTCGTTCGCCAAGACGATCATGCGCAAGAAGAACGTGCCCACGGCGCAGGCGAAGCGGGTCCACGACGCCGAGTCCGCGATCGCCGCCCTCGCCGAGTTCAAGCCCCCGTACGTGATCAAGGCCGACGGGCTGGCCGCGGGCAAGGGCGTCACGATCGCGCCGACGCGGCAGGAGGCCGAGCAGGCGATCCGCGAGGCGATGGTGGACCGCGTCTTCGGCGAGGCCGGAAGCCTCGTCCTGCTCGAGGAGTTCCTCGACGGCGAGGAGCTGTCGATCTTCGGGCTCTCGGACGGCCGCAAGGTCCTGCCCATGGTGCCCGCCCAGGACCACAAGCGCATCTTCGACCGCGACCAGGGGCCGAACACGGGCGGGATGGGCGCCTACTCGCCCGTGCCCCAGGCCCCCGCGGGCATCATCGAGGAGACCGTCCGCCGCGTCATGTGCCCCGTCGTCGAAGGCATGGCCGAGCAGGGCACGCCGTACAAGGGCGTCCTCTACGCGGGGCTGGTCATGACGACCGAAGGCATCAAGGTCATCGAGTTCAACTGCCGGTTCGGCGATCCCGAGACCCAGGTCGTGCTCCCCCGGCTCCAGGAGGACCTCCTCCTGCTCATGCTCGAGTGCATCGGCACGGGGCTCCGGAGCGACCGGCTGGCCTTCACCGACGACGCCGCGGTCTGCGTCGTGGCCTCCTCCGGCGGCTACCCGGGTCCGTACAAGAACGGATACCCGATCACGGGGCTCGACGAGGCCGAGAAGGGCGGCGCCCTGGTGTTCCACGCGGGAACGAAGGCCTCGGATGGGACCGTGCTCACCGCGGGCGGCCGCGTCCTGAACGTTATCGGGCGGGGTAAGGACCTCGCGGGGGCGGCGGGCCAAGCGTACGCCGCGCTGGACAAGCTATCATTTGAGGGCATGCACTACCGCCGGGACATCGCGTCCCGGGCGCTGAACCGGGAAGGGGGATCGACGTGAGCAAGCCGGTGGTCTCGATCGTCATGGGCTCGGACTCGGATCTCGAGACGATGAAGGAGTCGGCCGCCATCCTCGCGAAGTTCGCAGTCCCCTGCGAACTCCGGGTGTTCTCCGCGCACCGGTCCCCGAACCTGCTCGCCCGCTACGTGCGCGCGGCCGAGCGCGGCGGGGTCATGGTCTTCATCGCCGGCGCCGGCGCCGCGGCCGCCCTGCCGGGGTCCGTCGCCGCGCTCACGACCCGGCCCGTGCTCGGCGTGCCGCTCCCCTCGTCGCACCTCCAGGGGCTCGACGCCCTGCTCGCGATCGCCCAGATGCCCGCGGGCACGCCCGCGGCCGCCCTCGCCATCGGGGTCGCGGGCGCGAAGAACGCAGCCCTGCTCGCGATCCAGATCCTGGCGCTCTCGAACCGGCCGCTCGCCGGGAAGCTCTCGGCCTTCAAGGCCGCGCAGGAACGCGAGATCGGGAAGAAGGACGCTCGGGTCCGTCGGCTGGGATAGCCTCAGCCGACGGACCCGCCCACTCCGATGTCCGCCCCCTTCTCCGTCATGACCTTCAATATCCGCACGTCGCTGGCGAACGACGGCCGGCACAACTGGGCGCACCGCAAGGACCTCGTCGCGCGCACGATCCTGGACCACGACCCCGACCTTCTCGGGATCCAGGAGCCCACGGTCCTCCAGTGGAGCGACGTCGAGGGGGCGCTGGCCCCGACGCGGCAGGGCGTCTCGCACAACCGCCAGGACGAGCACGGCAAGGAGCCGCACCTCCAGGGCGGATTCGTCCGTCGCGCCCGATACGAGGTCGTCGAGGACGGCTGCTTCTGGTACTCGGACACCCCCGACGTCCCCGGCTCCGTGAGCTTCCCGCTCCACTGGGGCGCCCGGACGTGCGGCTGGATGCGGCTCAAGGACCGCCTCGTCGGCCGCGAGCTCGTCTTCGCGGTCACGCACTTCGACACCCACGAGGACTCGTGGCTGCCAAGCGCGAAGGTTCTCGGGACCGAGCTCGTGCGCCACGCCGCGGGGGCCCCGATCGTCGTCGTCGGCGACTTCAACTGCGCGGCCGGGAGCCCGGCATGGACGCACCTGACCCGCGAGGCCGGGTTCCGCGACGCGTGGACCGAGGCGGGACTCGCGGACGCGGGCGTGCTCACGTACAACGCGTTCCAGCCCGACCGCGCCATCCCGCTGGACGACCCCGCGACGACGAAGGCCTGGCTCGACCGGATGCACGGCTCCGTCCCCCAGTTCGCGCACTACACCGGCCACATCCTCGCCCACGGAAACTACCGTATCGACTGGATTCTCCTGCACGGGGGGGTGAGGAGCCTCGGAGTCGAGGTCGATTACCGAACCGTCGGGGGCCTCCTGCCCTCCGACCACTACCCCCTCATCGCCTCGCTGGAGTGGGAGGTACCATAGCCGCATGAAGACCTCTGTTCCGTTCGTCTGGCACGGCGGGGCGCGGGCGGCCGTGTCCCTGACGTTCGACGACACGCGGCCGTCCCAGCTCGAGCACGGCATCCCCGTCCTCGACGAGCACGGCATCCGGGCGACGTTCTACGCCAGCCCGGCGAACATGAAGGGCCGCACGGCCGCGTGGCGGCGGGTGGCCCGGTCCGGTCACGAGATCGGGAACCACACGCTCGTCCACCCCTGCTCGGGCAACTTCACGTGGTCGCGGGGCCCGAGGGCGCTGGAAGCGTACACGCTCGCAAAGATGGAGCGGGAGCTGAGGAGCGCGAACGCGTTCCTCCATCGGACCACGGGGGTCACGCCGAGGTCCTTCGCGTACCCTTGCGGCCAGACCTTCGTGGGGATGGGGGGCGCGTACCGGAGCTACGTCCCCCTCATCAGCCGCCTCTTCGCGGCCGGCCGCGGGTTCCTCTTCGAGATCCACAACCACCCCGCCTACTGCGAGCTCGGCCACCTGGCCGGGATCAATGGGGACGGCTACACGCTCCCCCAGTACATGGCCCGGCTCGACGCCGCGCTCGCGGACGGCGGCTGGGTCATCTTCTGCGGCCATGACATCCGGAACGACCACGGTTACCAGACCACCCGCACCCCCGTGCTGGACGCCTTCTGCCGCCACCTGGCGAAGCGGCACGACGTCTGGACCGCGCCCGTGGCCGAGGTCGCGACCTGGCTCAAGGCCCGCCGCCCGGGAGTATAATTTCTGTCATGGCATACGAAATGGGCGATCCCGAGATCGCGGCGGTGACGAAAGTCATCCGCGGCAAGTTCCTCTTCCGCTACGGCTGGCCGGGTTCCGGCTGGACCCGGCAGGTCGAGACCCTCGAGAAGAGCTTCGCCAGGTTCATCGGGACGAAGTACGCGGTCGCGACCACGTCCGGCACGGCGTCGCTCATGACCGCGCTGGCCTCGACCGGCGTCGGGCTGGGCGACGAGGTCATCGTGCCCGCCTACACCTTCATGGCGACCCCCCTCTCGGTCGTCGCCGTCGGCGCGATCCCGGTCATCGCCGACATCGACGAGGGGATGGGCCTGGACCCCGAGGAGGTGACGCGGAAGATCACGTCGCGCACGCGCGCGATCATACCCGTCCACATGATGGGGCTGATCGCGAACCTCGGGCCGATCCTGGAGATCGCGCGAAAGAAGAACATCCTCGTGATCGAGGACTGCGCGCAGGCCACGGGCGGGAGCTGGCGCGGACGCCGTTGCGGATCGTGGGGCGCCGCGGGCGCGTTCTCGCACAACCACTACAAGACGATCTCGGCCGGCGAGGGCGGCACGGTCACGCTCAAGGACCGGAAGCACTTCGAGCGCGCGATGCTCTACCAGGATGCGGGCGCGTACTTCTTCGATCCCCGGATGCGCAAGCTCCACGTCCCTTACTTCGCGGGCGGCAACTTCCGGATGAGCGAGCTCCTCGGCGCCATGCTCAACGCGCAGATGAAGCGGCTTCCCGGCCTGCTCAAAGTCATGAACGCGCACAAGCGGAGGATGTACAAGGCGCTCGCGCACCATCCCCTCTGCCCGTGCGCACCCGTGCACGACCTCGCCGGCGACTGCGGAAAGGCCCTGTTCCTGCGGCTTCCGGAATCGGGCCTCTCGACGACGTTCGCCGACCGGCTCGGGGCCGCGGGCGTGTCGACGCAGAGCTGGTTCCGCGACCTGAACTCGGACCGGCACATCTACCAGAACTGGTGGCCGATCCTGACCAAGCAGGGGCACATCGACCCGCGCCAGAACCCGTACAAGACCACGGAGGCCGGGCGCCGGATCAAGTACTCGCGCGACATGGCGCCGCGGTGCCTGGACCTGCTCGCGCGCACGGTGGCGGTGTCGATCAACCCCCGCTGGACCAACGCGAAGGTGGACCGGGTCGTCGAGACCGTCGACCGGGTGGCGAGAACCCTCTAGCCCAAGTTCCGCAGTTGGTGCCCGTCTGAGGGTACTTTCGATGCAGAACAT
>ERZ1292640.82-Hain-H43-02um-R1-82-length-74468-cov-6_pt1 | contig 74468 bp, 65 predicted proteins | sample MGYA00564404_ERZ1292640 | MGnify/ENA primary metagenome ERZ1292640 (study PRJEB36523, sample SAMEA6512636) | groundwater metagenome | collected 2019-01-08 | study: AquaDiva: Metagenomics assemblies of 32 groundwater samples
CTCGACTGCAGCCTCCCGTAGGAGTCGGGGCAGTGTCTCAGTCCCCGTGTGGCTAAACACCCTCTCAGGCTAGCTATCCGTCAAAAGCCTTGGTAGGCCATTACCCTACCAACTAGCTGATAGAACATGAGCTCATCCCTAAACGACAGCCCTTACGGTGCCATCTTTACCCGGGTATACCTAACGTATTCCCGGACACATTAAGCATTACTCCCGCTTTCGCGAGGCTATTCTCAATTTAGGGGTAAATTACTCACGCATTACTCACCCATCTGCCGCTATGAATTTTCTTCCAAAGCAATCTCCTTGCGGATCTCGCCTCTTCCAAAAAAACATCGCTCGACTTGCATGCCTAATCCACGCCGCCAGCGTTCACTCTGAGCCAGGATCAAACTCTCCGAAAAAATTGAATTGAACTTGGCTATTTAATAATCTCAAAGAACAAAAAATAACAGCACCCCGAACTGCGAGGCGCTGTTATAAAATCTATGCTCGCTTGTTATTATCAGGTAAAAACTAGATTAATTTTCAATCACTTCCTTTAATTTACTCATGCGGGTGATTACCCTCCCTTTCAATAAAGGTGAACCTAATTTATAACAGAATTTATTTTTTTGTCAAGATTTTTTTTACTTTTTTTTTATTAATGATTATCTACCGATAAGTTCAGTAATTTTAAATATCGGCAGAAAAAGCGCCACGACGATCCCGCCGACTATAATTCCTAAAAATGCTATAACCAAAGGCTCAATCAGGCTGGTTAAAGCTGAGACTTGAGCATCAACCTGTTCATCATAAAAATCAGCAATCTTTGAAAGCATCTTTTCAAGCTGGCCTGTTTGTTCACCTACTCCTACCATCCTACAAACCATAGGAGGAAAAACACCACTTTTTTGAAGAGGTGATGCGATTGGCTCTCCTTCTCGTACCGCAATCCGACTTTTAATAATCGCCTCTTCAACAACTTTATTCCCTGAAGTCTTTCCTACAATATCAAGCGCATTAAGTACGGAAACACCGCTTTTTACTAATGTTGAAAAGGTCCGGGCAAATTTAGCAACCGCTACTTTGCGGAACAACTGTCCTAATATCGGCGCACGTAATTTAAAAGCATCGAATAATCTTCTTCCCTTAGGAGTAGTGATAAACTTTTTAAAAGCCACACTAGAAATAGCCATACCTATAACCACAAAAAGAAGATACTTACGAAAAACATCGCTTATACCTATGAGCACAAGCGTAGGAAGAGGAAGCTTGCCTCCTAATGTATCAAAAATACCTTTAAAAGTAGGAACGACTTTGACAAGTAAAAATGCAGTAATTACTACTGCCATGGTAATAACAACTGCAGGATAAACAAGGCTTGATTTAACTTTACGGGTAAGAGCAGCATTTTTTTCCAGATACGTCGCCAATCTCTCTAAGACATCATCAAGCATACCAGAGGCTTCGCCTGCCTTTGCCATATTAATAAACAATTCAGAAAATACATGGTGATGTTTTGCAAGCGCATCGCAAAAACTCATCCCACCTTCTATATCCTGCCTAGAAATCATAACGATATTTTTTAACGCTTTGTTTTCAAGCTGTTCTGCCAGAATTCCCAATGACTGCACAAGAGGAATACCAGCGTCAATCATCGTAGCAAGCTGACGGGAAAATATTGCCAGGTCATCAGCGGTAACTTTTCCTGCGGTACTAAGTTTGCCGATTTTTTTCTTTTTAGTCGGGCTTACTGAAATAACAATAAGTTCGCGTTTATGCAGGATCTCTGCTACTTCAACTTCGGAATTACCTTCGATAATTCCGCTTATAGCATGGCCATTTTTATCCTTAGCGATATATTGATAGTTATTCATTTTGCGCCTTTGCTAGCTAAGCAACACCGGTGCATATTCCGATTGCACCGAGTGCGTTTATTATAAAACTGCCTCTATCCTATTTACAACTTTTAAAAATGCTTCCACTACTTTTGGATCAAATTGGCTGCCGCTATGTTTTGAAATCTCTGCAACTGCCTGCTCCATACTAAGAGGAACTTTACGATAAGAACGGGCTGAACGCATTGCCTCATAGGCATCGGCAAGGTGTATTATGCGCGCAGGTAACCTTATCTCATCTCCTTTAAAACCATGGGGATAACCCGTACCATCATAATGCTCATGATGTTGTTTGACCAGAGTCACAACATCACCTAAAAAAGTAAGGGGCTCTAATATCTGCGCTGCAATTTCCGGGTGACGTTTAATCTCTTTCCATTCCTCATCGGTAAGAGCCGATGGTTTCAGCAAGATACTATCGCCAATCCCGATTTTTCCTAAATCGTGGAGTTCACAGGCATCCCTAAGCAAGCTCGTCTCCTGGACGGAAAGACGCATTTCTTCTGCAATGATCTCAGCATATTTAGCTACGTTTTCAGAATGACTATGAGTATAATGGTCTCTTGCGTCTATAGCATGAGCTAACGTCTTAATAGTACGCATATAAGTAGAACGCAAATCTTCATACAAACGAGTGAGATTTTTGGTTGATTCTTCTATACGTTTAGCTAAAAGCGTGTTTTGTTTTTGAAGTGCAACATTTTGCTCCTGAAGGCTAACGGTTAATTTACGCGCAGTAAGAAGAATAGAGTGCAATTCTATTCCCTTTTTAACCAGAAAAAAAAGTTTTTCCAGGTTAAAAGGCCTGCTTAAAAATCCGTAAATACCGCTTCTTAATAATTCTTTTGCTTGGTCTGAGTTTTCCTCATCAATAAAAGCAAGGATACTGGAATCCGGATCATTCCTTTTTAAATTACGAATAAATTCTAAATCATCTTGGATGTCAGGCAAAGTCAATTTTATAATTACTATATCGTAAGAATTTTCCCGAAAAGACTCTAATCCTAGGCGAAAATTATTTTCGAAGGTTACGTAATAACCACCATCGACTAATAATTTCTCGCGCAGATACTGTGTCAATCCTTCGTCATCAGCAACTACTAGAATTTTTGTGCCTGACAACATCTTTACTCCTCAGTCGTAATCCTCATTGCTTCATCTATTGTAGTGAGCCCGTCTCTTACTTTAATAAAAGCATCATCACGCAATACATGCATCCCGCGCTTTGTAATTGCGTATTCTTTTATTGCATCTATAGACTTTTTTTGCATAATCATCTCACGCATAGTATCATCTACAAGGATAGTTTCAAGAATAGCTATTCTACCATAAAAACCGCTATTATTACAATATTTACAACCTTTAGCAGCATAAACAGTAGTTTTTTCATTAAAGCCAATACTTTTAAGATATTCTTCCGGAAGGTTTGCGGGAACGCGGCATTTTAAGCAAAGTTTCCGACATAACCTCTGCGCACACAAAAGAATAAGGCTTGATGCCGCTAAAAACGGCTCTATCCCCATATCGATAAGACGAGTAATACTAGTGATAGCATCATTTGTATGTAGAGTTGAAAGAACAAGCTGCCCTGTAAGAGAAGCTTTAATCGCAATATCCGCGGTCTCTGCGTCACGAATTTCACCGATCATGATTACATCAGGACTCTGCCTTAATATCGAACGTAATCCCAAAGCAAAAGTAAGGCCGATATCAGAACGCACATGAACCTGTGTAATACCTTCCAACTGGTATTCAACCGGATCCTCTATGGTGATAATATTTCTCTCCGGGGTGTTAAGCTGATTAAGTATGGAGTAAAGAGTAGTGGACTTTCCGGACCCCGTAGGGCCTGTTATCAGCATCATACCAAAAGGCCGCGAAACCGCTTCTTTAAAACAACGCAGCGGCTCTTCAGAAAAACCTAATTTATCAAGGCCAATAGAAAGATTTGCTTTATCAAGAAGCCTGAGCACAAATTTTTGCCCGAAAGTAGTAGGCAAACTAGAAACACGGAAATCAACCTCTTTTGCCTCAAAACGCACCTTAAACCTGCCATCCTGAGGAATACGATTCTCTGTAATGTCCAGATTTGAAATAATCTTAAGCCTGGCAAGCACGGCATTCTGTTTAATTTTCGGTATTTTAAAAATATCATGTAATGTCCCGTCTATACGGTAACGCACCCGAAGTAAATTCTGCTCTGGCTCTACATGAATATCGGAAGCACGTTTTTTTAACGCCTGAGTAAGCATCAGGTCAACTAATTTAACTATAGGAGGCTTTTCACTTTCTTTTAATGTTGAAGCTAATTCAATATCCTCCTGCTTGAGTAATTCAACATCCTCCTGGCTAGAAAGAGTTGTTTCTTCTTGCCCTACTGCTTCATCTAAAACCTGCTGCATATCTGTTGCTTCTCCCCCACCATAATGCACCTGTATTGTTTTAGTTATTTCATCCTCATAACTTAGGACTGTATCAATAGTACATCCGGTAAAAGTCTTCAGGTCATCGAGAGCAAATATGTTTAACGGATCTGATATAGCCACTGTAAGCGTATCTGCCATACGCGAAAGTGCGACTACATTATACTGGCGAGCCATATGTTCCGGAATAAGCATAACAATGGCCGGATCAAACTTATATTTAGTAAGGTGCAATATTGGTATATAAAGCTGGCTTGAAAGTAAAAACAAAAGCTCTTCCTCATTAATCAACCCCTGATCAATAAGGACTTTACGCATAGGAACATGATTTTGACGCTGTATCTGAAGAGCCCGGTCAAGATTATCCTTAGTGACCTTGTTGCTCTTAACTAAAATATCGATAATGGTTTCTTTAAGTGAAAGCATATTTATTCATCTGAAGCAGTAACCCTAAGCACCTCTTCAATACTTGTAATACCTTTTAAGGCGTTAGATACTCCTTCTTCCCGTAATGTAGTCATACCTTCTTTTCGCGCCAACTGTTTAATAATATGCTCTTGAGAACGCTTAAGCACAAGTTCGTGTATACTCTGGCTAACTAATAATACTTCGGATATTCCGATCCTCCCGCTATAACCGGTATTAAAACATTTCTGGCAACCTTTACCGCGATAAAAATGAGCATCTTTTAATTGAACTGCGGGAAGCTTAAGATTATTAAGAACGTCCTCTTTAAGCAGGAACTCTTCTTTGCAGTGCGCACAAATTTTGCGCATTAGGCGCTGAGCCACAACACAGACAAGAGAAGCATTGATAAGATACGGATCTACGCCCATATTGATAAGGCGCACTACTGCTCCGCAAGCAGTAGTCGTGTGCAATGTAGATAGAACTAAATGCCCGGTTAAAGCGCTTTTAATTGCAATATCTACCGTATCATAATCACGAATTTCACCGATCATGATGATATTCGGATCCTGCCTTAAAATTGCACGCAATGCACTTGCAAAAGTAAGGCCGATATCAGGATGCACAGTTACCTGATTTATACCTTCAAGCTGAAATTCAACCGGATCTTCAACCGTAACAATATTTTTATCAGGGCTATCTACATATTTAAGCAAAGAATACAATGTGGTAGTTTTTCCGGAACCTGTTGGCCCACAAGCTAAAATCATACCATGCGGAAGCTTAGAAACTTTAGTAAGTTTTGAGATGGTATCTTCACTAAACCCGAGTTTTGTTATATCAAGCGTTGCCTGACTTTTATCTAATATACGAATCGCCACCTTCTCACCATAACTTGCAGGTAAAATTGACAGGCGAAAATCAACTTCTTTTCCTAGAATTTTTGCCTTAAAACGCCCATCTTGCGGTAGACGGTGTTCAGCAATGTCTAAATTTGCAATTACTTTAAGGCGACTGACTATATTAGGATGCATATTTTTGGGAGGAGATTGTTCTTCGCGCAAGATTCCGTCTATACGTATGCGAATGCGCATTTTTTTATCAAACGGCTCAATAAGGATATCGGAAGATTTTTTACGCACCCCTTCTTCTAAAATCATATTGACTAACTTTATTGCCGGCGCCTGAAAACCAGCCCTATTTAATTCCTGATCATTAAACTGGGCCTCTTCCGATTCTTTTACCAACTCTATGGAAGTATTGGAAATCTCCTTGACCAAGTCATCAATTACCCCTCCTGTGTTATCCGGATAGGCAGAATCTATGGCTTGAGTGATATCCTGGATAGAAGAGATAATCGGATTTATTTTATAACCGGTAAGCGACCCCACATGGTCTATGGCAAAAATATTAAGCGGATCTGCCATTGCTAAAGTTACTGTATCTGCCATGCGAGAAACAGGAATTATCTGATAACGGCGGGCGATATCGGCGGGGATAGTCTTAACTAGCTCTAAATCAAGCTTTACGCGCTTAAGGTCAATTAATGGAAAACCCAGGCCTTCACTTAAGCTAGACATGAGCTCTGCTTCTTTGATAAACTTAAGCTCAACTAAAATACGGCCAAGACTTCCACCTTTTTCTTTTTGCAGTTTAAGAGCCTCTTCTAATTGATCTTGTGCTATAAGCTTATTATCAATTAGAAGTTCGGTAAGACGTTCTTTTAGAGAGGGCATTATCGGGTTACGGGTTACGGGTTACGGGTTACGTTACCCGTTACCCTAATTCATTTTTCCTTGTAGTATTTTTCAATTGCTTTCTTAATATCCGATGAAGTAGAAACAAATGTCTGAATAGAACACCCGGAAAGAAGTTCTACGTCTTCTATGGCCTGAAGATTAAGCGGGTTAGACATCGCCAAAGTTAAATTAGTTCCAATTTTATCTACCGGAATTATAAGATACTGCTTGGCAACCCTACTCGGAATAATGCCGATTATCTCTTGGTCAATTTCATAATTAGCAAGAGGCAGATAGGGAAATCCGTACTGAGCAGTTAAAGTTTGCGCAATCTCTTCTTCCCGCACAAACCCAAGCTCTACCAGAATCTCTCCGATAAGCCCACCTTTTTCTTTTTGCACTAAAAGGGCTTTGGCCAGCTGCTCCTGGCTAAGGATATTACGCTCAATAAGTAATTCACCTAATTGTTTATTTACTAATCTTCTGGGCTGCATATGTTCCTAGCTAATAATAGTGTTTTTACCCTGCGCCTTAGCAAAGCTTAACGCCTCTTTGGCTTTAGCAATAAGCTCTTCTGCTTCGATCCCGTCTAAAGGGTTTTCACTTACTCCTCCGCTTACGGTAAAACGCTTATTCATATCAGGCTCTTCACTAAAAATAAATTCAATTTTCTTGCGGATTTCTTCTGCCAAATCACGTGCATTACGTTTATTTTTTTCAGGTAACACCAAAGCAAATTCATTATCTCCTAAACGCGCTACACAATCAATTTCGCTGACAGAATCACGAACAATAAAAGCAATTTTCTTAAGTGCTGTTTCTGCCTGTAGAAGGCCGAAATTCTGATGAAAGCGGTGAAAATTATCTACATTAAAAATAATAAAAGCACAAGATCTTCTCAACATTATTGCTCTTTTTATCTCTTCTTGGAGCCTAGTACGAATAAACGCCTCGTTATAAAGTCCGGTTAAGGCGTCCTTTATCTCCAACCGTTCAACTTGCCGTAATAGGCGGTTATTTTCTACGGCTATAGCAATTTGTTTAGCAAAAATTTCTAATAAATCCTGATCTTCTTTTTTGAAAACAAAATTATTTTTATTATTTCCTATACCCAAGATAGCAACGATTCTGCCTTTTAAAGGAATAGGCAAAATAAAAGCATTCTCAATATTAAATCTTCGCGAAAGCTCCTCGCGTGCTTCTTTTGTAATAGTATTACTGTGATCGGAAATAAAAAGTTTGAGCCCACTGGTAAGTTTACCTAGGATTTTATCGTTTGAATCAATACTCATATCCGAAACATTATCATTTGACGAACTAGCTTGTGATTTCATATAGAAAAAATCCTGCGTATCATCACGCAGGAAAAGAAAAGATATTTCCGAATCTGCCAAAAGACGGGATTTTTCTACAATAAATTTAAGTACTTCTTCTAAACTTGCGCCCTGGGTAATCAGCGATTCAATCTGGAGAAGGCTTGACAAAACAAAAACCCTGTTTTGAATTTCCGTATTAATTTCATTGGTCTTATCCCCGTATTTTTTAATCTCATCCATATTATTACGGATAAACCTGGAGATATCATTTAAAGCCTCTCCCAAATCTCCGACTTCATCCGCCGGCCCGGTTTCTATTTTTCCGGCCCAATCACCTTTTGCCAAAAGCCTTGCGTTTTCACTCGCCGCCTGGATCCTCGAGAATATTTCTCTTAATATAAAAAATCCGATAATAATAATAAAGATTATAGTTAATAATGCCAGCGTAACATCTGCCTTAAAACCAACACGCGGAAAAATATAGGTAGAAGCGATATAAAGTGTTACCAGTAACGGTAGGACTGACATAAGACAAAACGCAACGCGCAGCTTGCAATGTATGCCGCTAGACTTAAATGAAAAATTAACCTTTTTTTTGCGCATGCTTTTACCCTCCATATCAACCTTTTGACGTTTTGTCTGTTAAATTATACCGCGTAACTTATTCTCCCGCAACAGCTTTATTGCCCGTCAACCTACGCGGTTAACAAATCGTTTTTTAATCCTCAACCGCGTAGGTTGCAATAGTCTTATTATACTCATCAATTAGGTACTCTTTTTCTATCCCGGTATCTATAAAATCCCATGGAAGGAGCTCATTAGGATTCCGCTCTAAAAGATAATCTTCCGGGTTTATGCCACAAAAAGAAAAGGCTTCAAGCCATTTCTCCCATTGGAAGTGATCATCCCATGCATCAAAACGACAACCTCTCCTGTGCGCCTCTAGAATTACCGCGCTTAATCTTCTGTCTCCACGGCTAAGGATACCTTCTAGCATGCTCATCTTTGGAGCATGAAAATTAAGTTTAATTTTACGATCCTCCATAGAACGTTTAAGCACAATATTTTTCTGTTGCATCTCTAAAAGCGTGTCCATTTTAAACCACTGAAAACAAGTATGCGGTTTAGGTATCATAGTATTAATACTAACGTTTACTTGAGCAGCGGGTTTTTTAAGACGGGAAACTTTTTTTGCAAAATCAGCAATAGCCAAAATGTCCGCTTCTGTTTCTTGAGGTAACCCTGTCATAAAATACAACTTTACGTGCCGATACCCTAATTCATAAGCTTTTGAAATTATCTGCCAAAATTCATCCTCGTCAAAATCTTTCCCTAGGCGTTTTCTTAAATTCAAAGTTGCTGCTTCCGGAGCAAAAGTAAGCCCGGTTTTTTTAATGCTGTTAATTACGGCAGATATATTCTTTACCAATGCCTTAGGTTTTATGGAAGGAAGCGAAACGCTGACTGTGTGCTGCTTAAAATAATTAATCAAATCTTCCACCAAAGATTCAATCCCCGGGTAATCGCTTACTGATAAACCGGTTAAAGAAATCTCATCGTAACCGCTTTTTTGATACCCCTTAGCAGCGCAATCTTTGACTTTGCTAGCAGAACGCATGCGTAAAGGATAATATTGAACTCTTGCCTGGCAAAAACGGCAGCGGTTGGGGCAACCTCTTGTAATTTCTATATTAAGGCGGTCATGTACTATCGGGATATACGGGACAAGCCAATCAAGTGGATAGAAAGAATTTTCCATATCGCTGACGATGCGTTTTTTTATATTTGCCGGCACACCTTCTAATTTTGGTTTAAAAAACTCTAACACACCGGAAGAATTATACCCGGCCTCATAAAACGATGGCACATACACTCCTTCTATACTGGCAAAACGCTTAAGCAGTTCATTTTTATCAATCTTATTTTTACGATAATCATCGCGTAAAGAAAGATAACACCTGATAAGCTCTAAAATTACTTCTTCTCCTTCTCCGATCACAAAAAGGTCAAAAAAAGCATGCATCGGCTCAGGATTAAGAGTACAAGGCCCTCCCCCTATCACTAAAGGAAAATTTGCGCCCCTCTCCTGAGCTAGAATCGGAATCCCGGACAATTCCAGAATACTCAAAACATTAGTGTAATTTAATTCTGAACCCAGAGAAAATCCTAAGAAGTCAAACTCTTTCACCGAAGAACCTGATTCAAGAGTGGCGAGCAAAAAATTATATTGGCGTAGGCGCGATTCCATATCGCGGTCAGGATGAAACACCCTCTCACAGACAATATCTTGGCAGTTATTTAATAAGCCGTACAATATACGCAGCCCCAGATTACTCATCCCCAATTCATAAAGATCGGGGAAACAAAGTGCTATCCGCGCTTCCTGGCCGATTATCTTTTTTCGCGAGATATTCCACTCGTTACCAAGATAACGGGCAGGTTTCATAATTCCTTCTAAAAATTCATGGGAATACAATTCAGGCATAATTACTGCTCCTACAAATACTAGCTGCGATTCCTAAAGAAAAAAATGTAGCAATTATTGATGAGCCACCGTAACTCATCAGCGGAAGCGGAATACCTACTACCGGAGCAAACCCCATATTCATTGCCAAATTAATTAATATTTGAATACCAACCATTAAAGTAATTCCTAAGGCCAGGAATTTACCAAAAGGATCATGCACCATTTCTGCTGCCCGGATAATTAGGCGCAAAATTAAAAAATAAAAAATAAGTAAGATTCCTACACCTAAAAAACCCCATTCTTCTGCAAAAGTTGAAAAAATAAAATCAGTGTGGGATTCAGGCAAAAAATGCAGCTGGCTTTGTGTCCCTGATAACCAACCCTTACCAAAAAAACCTCCTGAACCAATGGCAATCTTGGCCTGAATAATGGTATAACCTGCCCCAAGCGGATCTATATTTGGATTAAGAAACACCATGATACGATCTCTCTGATAACTGTGCAAAAAATGCCAAAAAATAGGCAGGGACGTCAACCCTATTCCTGCCAATATTAGAAGATAGCGCAACTTAACCCCTGCTGCAAAAATCATAGTTACCAAAATAAAAATAATCAGCATCCCGCTTCCTAAATCAGGCTGCTCAATAATCAATCCAGCCGGAATAAGCACAAAAAGAAAAGGAATAAAAAAAGAACGTAAGAAACCAGATTGAGCAGTTGAGGAAGAAAGCTCAAAAAGCGTCTTTTTACTAAAATACCGCGCCAGGAGTATCACAATAGCTGGCTTTGCAATCTCCGAAGGCTGCAGGTTAAACCAGGCAATGTGTAACCATCGCTGAGCGCCAAGCCTGATTGCCCCAAGCAAAAATACCAATAATAAAAGCCCGATAACAAACAAATATAAAAAATATGCCCAATCCCAAAGCCTACGGTAATCGCTTAAAGCCATTAAGAAAAATAATAATGTCCCTAAACATACCCAAAAAATCTGGCGCTTATAAATAGATTGCCAAGGCTCGCCCTCTTTGTGGTAATTGCTGCTATAAATGGAAATGACCCCAAAAACAGCAATAAGCAATGCTATAATAAAAATTATGAATACCTCTTTCAAACTAAACCCTCCCTGCACATTTGATCAATAATCTCTTTTGCCATCATAGAGGCATTGGCTCCAGGCCCGCCATTTTCAAGAAAAACACAGATCACAAAACGCGGTTTTTTGTACGGGAAAAACCCAGTGAACCAACCGTGAGTACGGCTTCCAAAAACCTGCGCAGTCCCGGTTTTACCAGCAACTTCTACCGGCAATTGCGCCATTACAGCCCCGGTTCCAGAGGTAATAGTCTTACGCATGCCCGTATTAATCGCTTCCAGAGTGCTCTGTTTTAACCCTACGGTAGAAGGTTTTATTCTCCAGATTAAAGTATCTTGCCCTCCGATTTTTGCAACCACATGCGGAGTAACTAGAAATCCGTTATTAGCAAATACTGCTATCATTCTTACCACCTGAAGCGGAGTGACTAAAAGATAACCTTGCCCGATAGAAAAATTAGCAGTATCACCATTATACCAGCCTTGTAAACGGGTAAATTTTTTCCAAAAAGGAGATGGCACTATCCCTTGAGTTTCGTTAAAAATATCGATATTTGTAGGTTTGCCAAAACCAAACTTTACAGCATAATCGTGGATGGCCTGGCCGCCCAAACTTAATCCGGTTTGATAAAAATAGTTATTACAGGAGTTCGCGATAGCATCCATAAGATCCTGAATGCCATGGCTTGACCAGCAATTAAATTTCTGTTTACCAACCTGGTAATACCCTTCGCAGACATGCGTAGTACTTGGATTAATTTTTGCAGTTTCAAGCGCTGCTGCTGCAACCACCATTTTAAACACTGATCCGGGAGGATAACGCGTACTGATAGCCCGGTTTAACAGAGGTGAAGACTCATCGCTAAAAAGATCTTTTATCGCAGCTTGATCTTTCTGCACAAAAGACTGCGCCTGGAAACCAGGACGGCTGACCATGGCGCGTATAGCTCCGCTAAAAGGATCCATTATTATTACAGAGCCTTTTTTGTCACCTATACAATTTTCAGCAATCTTCTGAATCTCAAGATCAATGGTAAGAATAATATCTTTCCCGTTTTGCGGCGGCTTATATCCTAATATACGTACGAACCTACCGCGATGATCAACTTCTATAGAAGTTCCTCCCTCTTCCTGGCGTAAATAATAATCATAACGCTCCTCAACTCCGGTAAATCCAACAATATCTTTAGTGTTATACCCATAATCTGCCATACGCGTAAGGCGCCAACGGTCAATTTCGCCTAAATATCCAATTAAATGGCTGGCAAGTTTACCATAAGAATAATGCCTCAGGGGCCTGGTAGCAACGCTAATCTCAGGATAATCAGCTTTAAGTTCTTCTAAAATTATAGCGCTATGTGTGCCTATATTACTAGCCACGGTAACGGGAAGATAAGAAGAAACTAAATTTTGACGAAAGGATTTTTTTAACACGGCTGGATTCCTACCTAAAGCCTTTGCCAACATTTCAAGAGTAGAATCTACTTTTTCGTTTTTTTGCGGAAGAAGCGTAACTTCATAAGAAAGATTATTATCTACGATAACCTTACCATTTAAATCGAGAATTTTACCACGCGTACCTTCCTGTGGCATCAGGCGGACACAGTTTTTTTCACTTAACAACCTATAACTTCCGCCTTTAATAACTTGTAAAAAAAATAAGCCTGTAAAAATCACGGCAAATAACAAAAAAAATCCGGAATATATAATTTTAACGCGCATCAATATCCTTAATTAAATATTTATTTAACTTTTCTATTAAAAATAAAGAAAAAGCAGAATAAACCGCTGTAAGTAAACTTACCCGTGCAAAATAAAAAAATCCTGCCTGATTGCCCTTAAAGAAATAATTAATTAAATAGAGTATTATTTCATTTGCCAAAACTATTAATCCGACGATAAAAATCCGCACCGCTATATGTTCAACTGAAATCTTTTTTGCTATATAAGAAGCAAACAACCCCGATAAAAGATAAAGGATTATACGCGCTCCTCCCGTACCGGCAAGTACAGCTTCCTTTAATATTCCGGAAGCCAAAGCCAGAAGTATAAGCCAACCCTTACGAAAAATAAATATAAACCCATACATGATTACCGCAGATAACATTAGGTCAGGAAAAGCAAATAAAAACTTTCGCCAACTTCCAAACGATACTTCTAACAAAATTAATATTAAAAGGATTAAAAAATAGCGCAATTTTTTCACGATAATATTATTAAAAGTTCTTCTAGCCCCTCTAAATTAGCTGCAGGTTTAACTATGGCAAACCTTCCCATCCCTGTAGGCTCATCCACTACTTCGGTAACTTTACCTATAAGTATCCCTTTCGGATATACTTCGGTCAGTCCGGAAGTAATAATTTCATCACCTGCTATTACGTCGGTTTCTTTATTTAAGTATTTTAACATCAGAGTTGCGCTTAAGCTCCCACTTATAAGGCCTTCATGGCGGCTTCTTTGGATCATCGCAGAAACACCCATTTCAGGATCATTAACCAGCAAAACTTTACTTGTTATATAGGTTACCTCTATTACTCTTCCTACTAATCCATCAGTATTAATCACGACATTGCCGCGTTTTATCCCGTGTTTTTTTCCTTTATCAATAATTACCGCACAATGCCAATTATCAGGAGACCTGCCGATTACACGCGAAGCAACTGTCAAATATGTACTGCGTTCTTTAAGGGATAGGAGATTACGTAACCGCACATTCTCAATAATGCATTCTTTTGCTTCCTGAACCTTGCCTGATAAAACCGATAGGTCTCTATGCATCTGCTGATTTTCAACATAATTATGGTGGAAAAAAATCAGTGCTTTAATTTCGCGCTTGGCAAGTTCAAGAACAATAAGAGGATTACGTAAGGAATCAAGAAAGGGCTGTCTAAACGCGCCAGAAATTAATAAAGCCAGCGCGCAAAACAAACTAATGATACCCGTGCGGATTATACTTTTGTTTCTGAAATTAATCACAACTTAAGGAAGGGCGGCTTATTATTAAGAACGCATCTCAGATTTGATAGGAACAACAACTTTTTCCAGATAACGCAGCTCTTCTAGGACTTTTCCTGTCCCGCGAGCAACTGCAGTCAGAGGATCTTCGGCAATAATTACTGGTAACCCCGTTTCTTCGCAGATAAGTTTATCTATACCACGAATCATGGAACCACCTCCTGCCATAACAATCCCATGTTCTATCAAATCAGAAGCGAGCTCAGGAGGAGTGCGCTCAAGCGAAATCTTTACCACCTCAAGTATCGCCCGTAAAGAATCTTGTAACGCCTCCCTTATCTCTTCAGAAGTTATAGTAACAGTTTTAGGAAGCCCAACTACTAGATCTCTTCCTCTAACATCCAGAGTCATCTCTTCTTCTAAAGGATAAGCTGAACCAATTTTTATTTTAATATCTTCGGCAGTACGCTCGCCGATCATAATGTTATAGGTTTTTTTCAGATGTTCTATAATTGCTTCGTCTAATTCATCGCCACCGATACGGATAGACTTAGAAAATACTGTTCCTGATAGAGAAATAACCGCGATCTCGGTTGTGCCACCTCCGATATCGATAATCATATTACCCTTAGGTTCCTGAATAGGAAGCCCAACTCCGATGGCTGCGGCAATCGGCTCTTCAATAAGAAAAACCTTGCGTGCGCCTGCCCGAATTGCTGAATCCTGTACCGCGCGTTTTTCTACTTCTGTAATACCGGAAGGTACTGCAATTACGATACGCGGCCTAACCCATACCCGGCGATGGTGAACTTTTTTAATAAAATACCTAAGCATTGCCTCAGTAATATCAAAATCCGCGATAACACCATCTTTCATCGGACGAATTGCAACGATATTACCCGGAGTGCGGCCAAGCATACGCTTAGCTTCTTCTCCTACCGCAAGCACATGAGTTGTCCCCCGCTCAATCGCTACAACCGAAGGTTCGCATAAAACTATCCCTTCTCCTTTGACATAAACCAAGGTATTGGCTGTGCCCAAATCAACGCCCATATCATTAGAAAAAAGGCTTAATGCGTAATTATGTATCTTACTCCAAAAGGTTTTAAAATTTTTCATATCTTTCTCTTTAATCGCCAATGATTTGAAACATCTTATCAGGAATTAAACTTACTGTCAAATAAAAAGTTACCTTACCTTGCCTTCTTCGACCTACGCGGTCGAAATTTTTGACCGCGTAGGTCGATTATGGTTTTTAAAAAATTAGGAAAGGATTTATTTACACAACTAATATCGTCAATTTTGCTTACCCCAACTGCTAGCATTGCCGCAACTACCAGGCTCATCGCAGTCCGGTGGTCTCCATAACTCTTAAGGTTAGCTGCGTGTAAACAATTTATCCCATTTATTTCAATAATCTCTTTATCAAAGCTTTTACGCACGCTAATATCTGCTCCCATCCTTCTTAAACCTTCAACCATAGATTTTATCCGGTCTGTTTCTTTAACCCTAAGTTCATTAACTCCTTCAAAAACACTCTTACCTTTTGATAAAGATGCAGCCACCATAAGTATTGGAAGCTCATCAACAAGCGCAGGAATTTGCTCTTTTTGTATACGCACTGCGCGTAAAACACTTGATGATATAATAATATCACCCATAGGTTCAAATGCTGAAACTTTATCCTTAGAAAGATTAATTTTAATATTTGCGCCCATACGTTTTAACACATCAATAATTCCTATGCGGGTAGGATTAAGAGAAACTTTTTTAATTACTAAGCGTGAACGCTTAAGTAGTGTTGCCATCACAAGAAAAAAAGCCGCAGAAGAAATATCACCCGGGACATAAATCCTGCCAGGAGAAACTAAAACCTTTCTAGCTTTAAACCTAATGTTCTTACCGTGACAATGCAACTCTGCTCTAAAAAACTTAAACATCCTTTCAGTATGGTCACGAGTCGGTTCTTTTTCTATGATCTTAATCTCACCTGAAGCATACAAACCAGCTAAAAGGATGGCTGATTTTACCTGAGCTGATGCAACCGGCAAGGTGTATTTAATTCCTTTGAGACTAGCCGGAAAAACAGACAAAGGTGGATATTCTTCAACTTGTGACTTGTGACTTGTGACTTGTGACTTTATAATCGCGCCCATAAGACGTAAAGGCTCGGTGATTCTACGCATCGGGCGCCGCGCAAGCGAAGAATCGGTATAAAAATGGGAGCTAAATTTTTGCCCGCTTGCAAGGCCGACGAGAAGACGCAATGTTGTTCCTGACGCTCCGACAAATATTTTTTTCTTCGGAGGCTTAAGCCCATATAAGCCGTTACCGTTAACTATAAGCTTCAGAATAGATTTTCTTTTATCGGTTAAAGAAGATTTAATCTTTACCCCATAGGAAGATAAAGCAGAAACCGTATAAATACAGTCTTTGTTAGCAGGAAAATTTTCTATTGTAGTTAAACCCTGACTTAAAGCAGATAGAATTACCGCACGGTGGGCTATAGATTTATCTCCGGTAAACGCAACTATGCCTCTTACTGCATTTACCGGCTTAATGACTAAAGGCTTCATTTGGCCTTGCGTACTACGCGGTCTCCTTCGTTAACTTTATCACGCATTTCAGGTGATGAGAACTCTGCCGCGGACATGGAATCATGGACCTTTTCTACTTTTAACTGGCCAATTTCCTTATCCTGGTGAAAAACTACGAATTCATCCCCTGTGTTGATTTTATCTTTACTGCCTAAATTAATTACCGCAAAATTATAATCCCGATTAATAACTAAAACTTTTCCTTCAATGGCAGTTTCTTGATCTTTTTTAGGCTCTTCTACAGGTACGGTTACGGGCGCGGTTACTTGAGCTGTGTCAACGTTAGGAATTTCAACAGCAGGAGGAGTTTGCGCTGCACTAACTTGAGGCGTAACAATTTCCGGACTGACCACTATCGTTCCTAATTCAACTCCGGAATCTTTTTTTACTTCTTCAACCGTTTCGGATACCGCCGTGGTGACAGCCGGTAATTCTTCCTTTGTTACCACAAGCTTTGACTCTAAATCTTTAATCTTATTTTCCAGTTCTGCTTTTTTATTTTCTAATTCACTTAACTGCGCCTGTATGCGATTTATACCTTCCTGCGCCTGATTGAATTTTATTTCTAATTCCTGCCTTAAAGCTTTTTGCTTTTTAAGATCAGTGTTCATGCGGCTAAGCAGGCCAACGGCTTTTTGTTTAGTGTTTTTGGCGCTGGTTACCTGGGTAGTAAATTCATCTAGCTTACCTTGAGTTTCTTTTAATTTTGCGCCTAGTTCTTCTGCGATTTTCCTAGAACCAACGAGCTCTTTTTCGGAAGCATCTTGTTTTTTCTTAACTACTTCCAACTCACGCTGAAGTACGGCATTTTTGGTTTTTTCTTGTTGGAATTTCAAATACGCAGAAGCAGACAAACCTAAAGATAGCACAATGAATACAACAGAAAGAATTACAAATATTCTTCCTTTACCTGCCATTTTTCCCCCCTCTTTAATTTTCCCTACTTTGCTTTTAAGAAAATTAACTGACCATTAACTTTCTGTTTGAAATATTATAACATTAGCTTTTTAAAAATCAACTTTTATATCTTGAATTAAACAAAAGGGTTACAAGTGACCCGTAACCAGGTGACCGACGAATTTTAGGGACACTTTTTACATGATCGGAGGTAAAGTCAAAGCTGGGTGGTTATTTTTCTCTAAAAATTTTAGCAGTTCTTCGGCATTAGTGGCAATGGTTTCATCGCCGATTTTATCAAGTAAGTCAGGAGAACCGATTTCTTCGCAGCGTTTTTTAAGCCTGTCACCTAAAATTTCCTTAAGCTCTTTTGGCATCCAGACTACGCGCTTAAGCCCGTCTTCGGCAGAAATAAACTTTTTACTAATAATATAAAGTTTCCCGACGCCGAGAAAACCCGGAGTCTGTACTCCTCCCCCCACAGAACCGGCAAGAGTAGTAAAAGTCATTCCACAAGGAGTCATTCCTGAATAATCACGATTAACCACCATCACCCCGTTAGCTTCGGGAATTATTGCAACAATGCATTCAAAACATCCGCAAGATGATTGAGGATCATCCATCAGCGAATACATGCTCACCTTTTCAATGGATTTATTAGATTTGCTATAAATAAAATCATTGATATCTTTCCACTGCCCGATGCGTTCATCAATGAGTTTTCCTTTTTTAAGCGGTTGATTAGGCCCAGTCGGTGTAATCTCAAAAGAAGCTTTACCATCAAGCCAGGAATACGCCCCACATAGCCCCAGGCGTTCCGGAGTGATTATGCAGACATGGTTCGGGGCAAAACTCTGACAAAGTGTACAACTGTAAAATGTGTCTACACTTTCATCTTTCATCCCCATCAAACGCTCATCGCGTTCAGCAAATGCCTTCTCTGCATCCTTAAGCAGGCGATCAACATCCTCTTGCTTTGTGTAAATTTTTACCTGCACTTTATCGACGATCGCATTATACTCTTGATGGATCATCGCATGTAAAATGACACCTAAATGCTTTAACCTGAATCCTTTATTAAAAGCGTCTTTGGAGACACGGATCCAATTCATTTCGCGCTGGCCCACATGCATAATCCCCATCGCGTAATTTACAAAACGATGGATCTGGCGCTCTAATATCGGCTCAAAATCCTTCTGCATCTTACGGCCTGCCACCTCAACAATGATCGCAAGCGGCATAGATTTCATCCCCTCCGGAAGATTATCAATATCCGGACCAAAGAGTTCGAATTTTGCATCCTCAACTTCTTCTGACGATTTAGTAGAAAGATACTCAAATGATGCGCTTGCTTTCCCGCCAAATTCGGCGTGGAGATTTTCCTTACGCACCCTTTCTCCCTCAAAAGCCGCGGCATAACTAACAGGAACCGGTACTTGGGATATTCTCACTTTTACTCCGCGTACTTCAATACAACGCGGTACGATCTTTTTATAATCAAGTTCTTTGACTAAAGCTTCATAAGAAGTAATACCCGAAGGCCTGATCTCCGGGATATCCGTATCAGCGATGATCGGGAATCCCATATTTATTGCGCCTGCTCCGGTTGCGTATTTGACATCATCAAGTTTTCCTAAAGTAAGCCCGAAAGCAAAAACACGCTCTTTAGTGTAAAAAAGACATTTTTGAGCTTGCCCTGGTTTTAATCCGCCAAAGGTAAGCGCGGAACGAATCGCCCAATGCAAAGGATAGATCGCAGAGATCGTATCGCGTCCATAAGGAACAATATAATTATCCCAACCCATCTGGACATTTTCTTCTAAAAGCTGGTCAATGATCGAGCGGCCGCCTGATGAAGCTCCGACAAAAACTAAAATACTTCTCTCCTGGAATTGCCGTACAATTTCAACTGCGATTTTATTATCTGGGGCTGCCCCTAATATCGCCGCAAACCCGGGCATACGGCCGTCTACAAGTTGTATTCCAAGTGAGCGCATAATCGTATCGGTAAAAAATCCATTACAATCTTTTTGCGGCTCTTGCTCATATAGATATCTCAAAACAACAATGATCTCTTCTGCAAAAAGTGTAGCCATCCCGGCATTAAGCGCATCTCCTAAATACGGAAGCCAAAGCTTATCCGTCGGAAGTTGCGGTAACAAAGATTTTGCATGCTCTAATATCGGAACTACCTCTTTTAACGTCTCAACCTTAGCGCCTAAAAGCGCATTTGCCATCGGAAGGTAAAATGCAGTTTCCGGAAATCCGATTTTCTGTTCAGGTCCTCTTTCTTTGATCGCTTTATTTAAAAAATCTTCTGCCTCTTTATATACCTGCCAAGCTCCGCGAATTGCTGCTTGCGCAACGAACTTAGACATAAAACCTCTCTTTCTCCTGGACAAATTCTATTATATCCGGATAACCGAAATTATCTTCTAACATACGCTCTTCCATTACGCGGCAAGGTAGACGCTCACGAATAATGCGGCTAAATACTCCGCTTTCCCGGATATCTCCGACTAAAACAGCGCCTACTAAAAATTCATCTTTAAAAATAAGCTTCTTATAAATATTATCTTTACGTTTTGATAAGTAAATTTCTTCTACGTTTTGCCCTTCAATATCTTTGGCATTATAAACACCTAATGAAACCAAAGGCAACCCGAAAAAATCTAATGAGTTCATCCCTAAAGACCCCTCGTAAGAAAGTGGATCCCCCGTCATATTAGCTCCGGCAATCCTGCCTTCCTCAACTGCCACAGGCCAGATCGCATTTATCGCAGGCTTTCCTAAAGTAATATCGTATGCCTCTGCCACATCGCCTGCAGCATAGATATTAGGAAATGAACTCTGCATATGATTATCTACTAAGATACCACTTGCTACCTTCATATCAGTATGCGCGATGATTTCTTTATTCGGCTCAACACCTTTTCCCACTACCACAAAAGAAGCAGCAAAGGCTTTACCGTTATCAAGTTTTACGGCGCGCACTTCAGGGTCTCCGATAATTTCCACTACATCTTGTCCCAAAAGCAGCTCAATACCGTTTGCAAGCAGCCTCTCCTGCACAATCTCTGCTGCCTGAACATCAAGCATCTGCGAAAGGATTTGTTTTGATTTTATAACCACCTTTACCTCGACATTGCGCTTACGCAAGGCAGTTGCAGCTTTAAGGCCGACTAAACCTCCGCCTAAGACACATACTGAACGCGATAAATTTAACAGTCCATTAATTTGCAAGGCGTCTTTTAAAGTACGCAGTGCAAAAACTTCTTTCTTTTTAATGCCTTTGGTCTCGGGTAATTTCGCACGAGATCCGGTGGCAATAAGAAGCGAATCATACCCAACTTGCGTTTTATCTTCAAAAACCAATACCTGCTTTTTAGGATCGACTTTAATAACTTTCTTATTAAGTAAAAGCTCTATATTATTTTTCTGGTAGAAATCTTTGGCACGATAAAAGATTTTTGCTTTATCGGTTTCACCGGCGATAAAATAAGAAATCAGGCAGCGGCAATAAACCGGATATTCTTCATCGCTAATAACCGTAATTTTACTTTCTTTATCACGCTTACGAATCGCCTCAACTGCTGAAATCCCTGCTGCGGAGTTACCGATAATTACGTATTTTTTCATAACATTATTCCCATATTATCGCCTTTGTTGGACAAGCTTTTAAACAAACCGGTTCAGGCTTATCCTTGCATTTATCGCAACGTAAAGGTATTTTCTTTTTGAGATCCGGCCTGATGGCGCCATACGGGCAACTCATCACGCACATCCAACATCCTACGCATCGTTTCTCATCATGAACAACCATCTCTTTTTCGGCATCATAAGTCAGCGCAAAAGCCATACAAGCATCAACACACTTTGGTTCTTTGCAATGCCGGCAGGAAACTGGATAATCTTTTCCTTTACTAGAAAGTATTTTCTTCCTCGGCCGCGCTAAATTTTCCTCAACTACCGCCTTAAGCAAATCCGAAACCTCCGAATGCGCCAAAGCGCACGCCACTTCGCAGGATTTGCAGCCGAGACATCTATCGACTCGATAATATAGACTTTTTATTTTTCCCATTTATACATCACCGGCGCTAAATTAAGCGCCTTACGTTTATTATCAATATGCGCAATCATCTTTTGCGCCATCACCTTGGGATCATCGCAAAAATCAAATCTTCCGCCGGTAACTCCTTCTATCTCATGCGTTAGATATTCAGTCAAATTTTTACTGCCTAATACCGCAAACGGGTTAGCTCCGAAGATTGTGTAAACTCCGGAAGCCACAAAATAAAATCCGATAGTAATTGCCTTCTCAGACATCCATTCAGGAGCAGCACCTGCTGCCGGGATATCGCTTAAATCCGTACCCAAACCTCCTTCGGCAATAATAGCAGAAGCTGCAGTTAGAATACGGCTATTATCTACACATGAGCCAAGATGCAGTACTGGAGGGATCCCTACTGCCTCACAAATTTCCTGCAAACCTTTACCTGCATATTTTATTGCTGCTTCAGGCACTAAAAGCCCTTGTTTTGCGCAGGCAATCGCAGAGCAACCGGTCTGTAAAACCAAAACATCATGCTTTATCAATTCTTTAACCAGTTCGGTATGAAAATAATCATGCGTCTGCCTGGGATTATTACAGCCGACAACTCCTGCTAAACCACGCAACCTTCCTGAAATAATTGCTTCGTTAAGTGGTTTATAAGTAGAACGATAATGGCCGCCAAGCATCTGAAAGATCACTTCCTTGGTAAAACCAGCGACCAGATCCATCTCTTCTTTAGGAATATTTATTTTCTCTTTATTACGGCAGGAGAAATTTTCCACCCCCATTTTAATGATTTGCTTTGCGGTTTCATAAGCATCTTTAGGATCAAATTCAACATGGATTACTCCCGGAAAACGCGCTTTGGAATTTGTTGTTACAAGTTTTGTATGGAAACAGCTTGCGACCTCTTTGAGCGCTGGCATAATACACTGCACATCTACCATCATTACCTCAACTGCTCCTGTAACAATAGCAAGTTCCTGCTGCAGAAAATTTCCGGCAACCGGTATACCATGACGCATTAGTACTTCATTTGCCGTACAACAGATACCAGCTAAATTTATTCCTTTTGCTCCAACGCTTTGCGCAAGCTTAAGTAATTCCGGATCTTGTGAAGCCCTTACTGCCATTTCCGATAAAACCGGTTCATGTCCATGCACAACAATATTAACGTGATCCTCTTTAAGTACACCTAAATTAACTTTTCCTCTTATTGGCTCGGGGCTTCCTAAAATAATATCCTGAACATCTGTTGCAATCATTGAACCGCCCCAGCCATCAGATAAAGCGCAGCGCAACCCCGACTGGATCAGATTTTTATAGTCGTTATCTACACCCATTGTTGTAGTATGCAAAAGTTCCACTACCTCCCGGTCAATCCCGCGCGGAGTAATCCCCAGGCGCTTCCAGATCTGTTGGCGCTTTTGCGGAGCGCGTTTTGTAAAGGTGAGCTCTCCTTCCTGCTTACCAAATTCTTCAAGCAGTTTTTTAGAAAGCTCTTTTGCTATCTGCTCCTCAGGCTTATTTATATCTATGCCAAATTCTTCTGCTAAAACTTTTAATTTTTCCGGGTCAAGAATTCCGTATTCATGGCTATGGCCGTGACCGTGTTTATCTGTACCATGATTCTGATTTTTCGTAATTAGCGATAATGCATTTGCCACATCTCTTCCATGGTCTGAATGAGCTGACGCTCCGACGGCAATTTTGCGCGCTAAATTACGCGCAGCAATCGTATCGGCATTTGCTCCGCATACACCAACTTGAGCTCCTTCTCCAAACGGATCGATCCGGCAAGGCCCCATGTTACAAACCGTGCAACATACCCCGAGTTGCCCAAAACCGCATTGAGGCTGCTGCAGCTCAAACCGATCCCATACAGTCTGGATATCTTCTTTTTCCGCTTTCTTGAGCATCTCTTGCGTTGCTTTATCTATGGATTTTTGTTTAACGTCGGACATTGCTTCCCCCTTATGAAATGGTGACAAGACACAAGTGACAAGTCACAAACAAAAATTTATAAATGACAACCGAAACGACAACCTATTTAATAATTAAACGATGTTACTATTTTACTACACAAATTGATTTATTTAAACTAGAGATATTGCCTTTTTTATCTTTTACAAAACAATATACTCTATATACCCCTTCTTTTTCCGGGCTTTTAATCCGCACTTTACTTCCTTCTCCGATAACTTCAGCATCAACATAACTATTTACGTAATATTGCAACACCCCTTCTTTAGCTGTACTCAGGAAATATTCATAATTATAATTATCTTTATTAATATCAGGCATCCGAACTTCGACTTCTATCGATTCCCCGGGGCTTAGAGCTTCGACTTTACTCAATATTAAATGTTTAATTTTTGGCGCAGAATAAGGGGCTGTCTTCCCGGTAAATATTTCATAAACTACCCAGTAAGATTGCCTTTTAAAATTTCCTTCATTGATATTCCACCATGTCATAGTTTCCTGCGTGGTTTCACCAAGATGAAAAACAAACCCGCCCAAATTATAATTTTTAAAACTCAAAATCTGATTAGTAAAATCTTTATACAACAAAGCCTTATTATAATCACTTAGCTCTTCAGACTTACCATTTGAATCTTTTGGCCTTTGTTCCGTTAAATATGGCCCATATTCGGTAAATATATAAGGCTTATTAAAACCAAGAAAATCCCATTGCGAATGAAACGCCCTAATACTGCCATAAGCATTCATTCCGACGATATCTAAACTCGGAACGTATTTTTTTAAATAAGGTAGGTCCAGATAACCTGCAGAAGCATAAATAACTGGATGATACGGATCAATTCCATGCACTTCCTGGATAAGTTCTTCTAAAAAAGAACATAAAGCAAACTTCTCTTCCTCGGATTTTGTAAAAAATATCGCTTCATTGCCGATATTCCACATTAGCACAGCAGGATGATCTTTAAACTCTTCAACGTAAGATAAAACTTCCTTACGCTTATTTTTCTTATAATCATTATCCCCTATATAACTAAACCCTTTTTCAGAATCAGCCCAATTCAACCAGATCCCAACATCAACCATTAATCCATACTTAGATGCCTTATCCAGATATTCTTTTGTACCCTGATCAATACCCCAAGTCCTTACGCAATTTGCTCCTAATTCTTTGGCTAATTTCAAATAATCTTCTTTTTTCTTTCCTTCAGCCACCCCGCAACCTACACCTTTAATATAAAACGGATTACCATCAACTAATAAATTCCAACTGCCTTTTTCCCCTTCTATTTTCACTTCTTTTGCTCCTTGCGCATAAGAATTAATTAAGCAGATAAAAAACGCAACTAAACATATCCTTATAATCCGAAATATCAAATTCATTTTATAAAAAACTTCGAAAACTACCGAAGCGTCCCCTAGTTTTTTCTAGTTTTTAAATTTAGCTAAGTCCAGCCGCCTCAATTACTCTCGGCACATATTTATCCCAGCCAATAGGCATAATATGAATACCGTCGCACATCGGCTTTAATTCTTTAATCAGCCGGACTGCGATTTCAACACAAGTAGCAGCTTTATCTTTGGTTGTTTCCATTTCTTTGATCAGATTATCGGGAACAAATACTCCTGCGACATTTTTATTCATAAAGCGTGCCATACCAGCTGACTTAAGCAGGACAATACCAGCTAAAATTTTAGTTTTAAGATGTTTTGTTTTACTTAAAAAATTCTCAAAAGTTTTTACATCATAGATTGCCTGAGTCTGGAAAAATTCTGCACCCGCTTCAATCTTTTTTTCCATTTTAATAATTTGTGGCTCAATTGGCTCTGCTCCTGGATTTACTACGGCCCCTGCAAAAAAAGCCGGAGCCCTTCCTTCAAGTTTATTCCCGTTCATATCTGTGCCAGATTTAAGCTTTCCCACTACTTGCAGAAGTTGTACTGAATCAAGATCAAAAACCGGTTTTGCATCAGGATGATCCCCGGCAAAAGGATGATCTCCTGTCAAGATTAAGACATTCTCGATTCCCATGCTTGCTGCAGAAAGTAAATCTGATTGCAAAGCAAGGCGATTTCGGTCACGGCAAGTAAGCTGATATATCGGATCAAAACCCTTTTGTTTAAGTAGCGCGCAAACTGATAATGAACCAAGGCGCATCACCGAACTCTGCAGATCCGTAACATTGATTGCATCGGTAAACTCACGGATTGACTCAGCATCTTCTAAGATCTTGTGAGTTTCTATTCCCTTTGGCGGGCCGATCTCTGAAGTAACAACAAATTCACCGGATAATAATTTTTCTTTAAAAGTCATTTTACAGTAAGCTCCTGGGTTTCCAGTGGCCAGTGACAAGTCACATGTTAGAGGGCACTTCTTCAGGGACATTTCTTAACATGCAAACAATATCTTAAGAAATGTCCCTAACTGTTAAAAAGTGTCCCTATACTTTGCAGCCTCAACCAAATTCCGCATCAACATCGTCACGGTAAGCGGGCCGACTCCGCCGGGAACAGGAGTGATCCAGGAAGCGCGCTTTGCTGCCTCATCAAACTCTACATCGCCGACGATTTTATCACCCACACGGTTAATTCCCACATCTATTACTACAGCGCCATCTTTAACCCACTCGCCTTTAATTAATCCGGCCCTTCCAACTGCTACAATTAAAACCTCTGCTTTTCTTACATGCTCATCTAATTTCCCGGCTTTACTTGTGCCAATATGACAAACTGTTACAGTAGCAAATTTATCAAGTAACATTAAAGCAAGCGGCTTTCCAACGATTTCACTATGCCCCACAATTACAACTTCTTTACCGTATAAATCTAAACCCGTAACATTAAGCAGCTCCATTACTGCCGCAGCTGTGCAAGGCAAGACCTTTGCCTTACCAAAAATAATCTTACCGATATTTTCCGGATGCATACCTTCAACATCTTTATCTGAAGCAACATAATTACTGACCTTTTTATAATCGATATGCGCAGGAAGAGGCATTTGTATAATAATGCCATTTACCGAATTATCCGTATTTAATTTTTTAATTAAACTAATAAGCTCTTCTTCAGTTGTGCTTTGAGCCATTTTCTCATGACGGTATTCAATCCCTAAACTTTCAGAAACTTTGCGTTGTGATTTTACATAAACATCCGCACCTGCATTTTCGCCTACCTGGATGCTTGCCAATACAGGCGGTTTTGATAACCCCTCAACCTTAGCCTTTATCTCAAGCTTAATCCTATCTGCTAACGGCTTACCTTCCAATAAGTTTGCCAACATTCTCCTCCGTTTTTGTACGGATAATTTTAGAGTTCTTTATAAGCGCGCATAATTCTTTCTCGATTTTCAGCATCAGTTTTTTATCATCAAAGTTAGCTAAATTTATCCGGACATTAACTGCGGCAGTACTTACTGCTGCCTCAAGTAAAACTGCAGCTACTGCCACATCACTTATTAGATTACGATTGCCTTTTTTGATTAAAGGTGGACAAAGTTTAAGTGCATCAAGAGCTAGCCAACAAACCGAAAGAGGGATTTTTAATGACTGTTTTATATTTTTGCTCTTATAGGCTTCGACATCTTGATCAACTAAATCTAGGAATGCTTTGCGCAATTTTTCAGAACTATTAAGAATTTTTTTAAGCTCTAATTCATAACCAGAATATTTTGGTTTACCAATAGTAAAATTTACCACCATTGAAATAAGCGCAGCCCCCATTGCCGCAGACAATGCTGCAGCAGATCCGCCTCCCGGAGTAGGCAACTTTGCTGCTAAGTCGTCTAGGTATCGTTTAAGAGATAAATTTTTATACATAATTTTAGTTCTGTGTAATGTTAGATGTGTAAAGTGTAATGTGAGTTTAATGGTTTATTGTGTAATGGAAAAACCTATTTGCTTGGTATTTCCTTTACACATAGTTTCATTACACCAGCATTACACATTACACAATCCACATTACACAAATCACGATAATCCTACAACATTACCCTTACTATCCAGATCCATCTTCTCACCTGCCGGATGACTTGGAAGTCCGGGCATAGTCTGCATTGTTCCGCATAAAGGATAAAGAAAACCAGCGCCTGCCGAAAGCCTGATATCTCTTACCGGCAGCGTAAAACCGCTTGGCCTACCTTTTAAATTAGGATCATGTGATAACGAAAGATGTGTCTTTGCCATACAGATCATTAAATTCCCAAAGCCGCGCTCGGTAAAACTTTCAATCTTCTCTTCGGCAAGAGGTGCATACTCAACATCTTTTGCCCCGTAAATTTTTGTTGCAATAGTATAAATCTTATCTTTAATAGGCATATCAAGCGGATAAAGACAACTAAACTTCTTTTTCTCATCAGATGCAGCTACAACGGATTTAGCTAGTTCTACTCCGCCCTTTGAACCCATTCGCCATAAACGGCTTTCATCACAAGCATACGCACCAAATTCAAGCGCTTTTTTACGTACAAACTCAATCTCTTTATCGGTATCTGCGTCAAAACGATTTACCGCCACTACCACCGGAATTCCAAACTGCTTAATATTTTCAATTTGTTTAGCAAGATTTACGATTCCTTCTTCAATTGCCGGAATATTTTCAGTTAATAATCCTTCATCAAGAGGTTTACCTGCTATAATCTTAAAATGTCCGCTATGGGCTTTAAGCGCTCGGATAGAACAAACTAACACCGCCGCATCCGCAGCTAAACCACTTACGCGGCATTTAATATCAAAAAATTTCTCTGCCCCACAATCTGCTCCAAAACCTGCTTCTGTAACCACAAAATCCGAACAAGCCAAAGCAATCCGATCGGCAATAATCGAGCTATTACCATGAGCAATATTAGCAAATGGCCCGGCATGCACAAAACAAGGAGTATTTTCAATAGTCTGTATTAGATTAGGTTTGATCGCATCTTTTAAAAGCACTGCCATTGCTCCATCTACTTTTAAATCAGCAGTAGTTACGGGCCTACCGTCGGTAGTCTCAGCAACAATAATCTTACTGATCCTTTGACGCAAATCTTTTAAATCCTTAGAAAGCGCTAAAATCGCCATGATCTCCGAAGCTACAGTAATATCAAAACCGCTATCCCGCGGTATACCGTCATTTTCTGTACCCAAGCCAATTTTTATATTACGCAAAGCCCGGTCGCTGACATCCATTACCCTGCGCCAATAAATCTTATTTAAGTCAATGCCTAGCGTATTCTTTTTAAAGATAGAGTTATCTAAAACTGCGGAAGCCAAGTTATGCGCCAGGCCAATTGCGTGCACATCACCGGTAAAATGCAGGTTAAACTCCTCCATCGGAAGCACTTGAGAATAACCTCCGCCGGCTGCTCCCCCTTTTATTCCAAATACCGGGCCAAGAGATGGCTGACGGATACAGGCGGAAGTAAATTTTCCGATTCTATTTAACGCCATGGATAAACCTATAGTAGTTACGGTTTTTCCTTCGCCTAAAGGCGTAGGAGTAATAGCGCTTACTAAAATGTACTTACCTCTTTTACGGGATTTTATTTCTTTTAGAATGTCGAGATCGATTTTGGCGATGGATTTGCCGTATGGAATAAGATATTTCGATTTAATTTTTAACTTGCGGGCGATTTTTTCAATTGGGAAGGTTTTAGCTTTCTGTGCGATTTGGATATCAGACAACATATCTTTTTCCCTCGCTAGATAGGCGAATCAAATGCGTTTTTGATAACCCTTATCGGCTCAACCTGATTAACTTCAATGCAAACAACATCAAAACGACAGTTACAATCTAATTTTTTCTGTGACTTCAGGTAACACAAAGCCACTTTCGCAATATGGCGTTGTTTTACCGCATTAACTGCATCTTCAGGCAAGCCAAAATTACGGCTTGAGCGCGATTTTACCTCAATAAAACAAATTATTCCGCGATCTTCTGCGATTATATCTATTTCACCTAAGCGCGTACGATAATTACGCTTCAGAATCTTGTAACCTAAATTGCTTAAAAACCGCGCTGCTTCTTCTTCATGAAGGCTGCCCTTACTACGCGTGTGCAAGGCCATTCAAGAAACTTCTACGATGAATTATAGAAACACCGTATTTAATTAAATTTTGGCGATGCAAAAGAGTACCGTACCCTTTATGCCGTCTAAAGCCCCATTGCGGAAAAGCCTTATCGTAAATCTCCATGATCCTGTCTCGCGTAACTTTAGCCACGATAGAAGCAGCGGCAATAGATTTTGAAAGAGCATCACCATCAATAATAAAACTCTTATCTGCTTCTATTTTTACAGGAACTTTACCGTCAATTAGTATATGAAACTTTTTTCCTAAAATTTGAGGATATTTAGAAAGCAGGCTGCTAACTGCTATCTCCATCGCTCGCGCAGTCGCCTGTAGAATATTAATCCGGTCAATTACAGTTTCACTTACCAAGCCTACCCCAAAAGGACAAGCTTTAGTAATAGCAAGATATGCAACTTCGCGATTTGCAGAGCTTAATTTCTTGGAATCATCAATCCGGCAGGAATCTTTAAAATTTCCCAAAACTACGGCTGCGGCAACCACAGGCCCAGCTAAAGGGCCACGGCCCGCCTCATCAATACCAATGATAAAATCGTAACCTTGTTTCCGAAGTTTATGTTCAAAACTTAATGTTGCGTGCACAAAGACACCTGCTTGCAGGTTAAGTTTTAGGCTTTTACTTCTTCTTCCCGTGCTACGCCGGTCTCGATTTTAGTAGCGCGTTTTCCGATTCTACCGCGAAGATAATACAATTTTGCGCGTTTTACTTTTCCCGTATGTATCACTTCAATACGCTCAATGCTCGGAGAATGCGCCATAAATACGCGCTCTATTCCTTCTCCGTAAGAAACCTTGCGCACGGTAAAATTAACATCTACACCGTTACCGCACTTAGAAATAACCACGCCTTCAAAAGGATGCAATCTTACCTTGTCTCCTTCCGGAATACGGGTAAAAACCTTAACGGTATCTCCCACACCAAAAGCAGGAATTCCTTTTTTTAGATTAGCCTGTTGAACTATTTTTAATTTGTCCATTAGAACTTTCCCCTTTCCTCTCTTTTTCTTTCTTTTTTCGCCTTTTGCGAATCCGCCTCTGGCGGAAATAAATCCGGACGCTTACGTTTAGTCAACTTTAACGCCGCTTCTTTTCTCCATTGAGATATTTTTTGATGGTCACCGGAAAGCAGAACCTCCGGTACCGGCCACCCCCTAAAATCCGCGGGACGGCTGTATTGCGGATACTCTAATACATTACCTTCAAATGACTCAAAATTCAAGGAATTTTTATCACCTAACACTCCAGGAAGCAAGCGCGTTATAGTATCCACCAAAACCATTGCCGGTAACTCTCCTCCGGTTAAAACATAATCGCCTATAGAAAGTTCTTCATCAACCAAATATTGGCTTACCCGCTCATCTACTCCTTCATAACGGCCACAGATTAAAATCAAATGTTTTTCTTTAGATAATTTTTTAGCTAATTTCTGGTTTAAAGTTTTACCTCTAGGGCTCATTAACACAACCAAAGGCTTGCGAATTCGGATTACGGGTAACGGGTTACGGGTAACGGGTTTTTTCGTATCCCGTATTATACTTTCCACCGCTCTAAATATCGGCTCAGCCTGCATCAACATTCCTGATCCGCCTCCAAAAGGCCGATCATCAACTTTATGATGTTTATCAAGGGTAAAATCTCTTAAATCATGCACCTTAATGGTTATTTTCTTCTTTTCCTGCGCGCGCTTTAAAATAGATTCCTCAAGCACAGGCTTAAACATATCAGGGAATATAGTTATGATATCAATGCGCATATTTTGTCAAAAATTCCTTTTTAAATTCTAGAAACCTATCTTTGCTAATTGCTTCTCTAATTTGCCGCATAAGATTAAGATAAAAATGGATGTTATGCAACGATACTAGCCTTAATCCAAGCGCCTCTTCAGCATTAAACAAATGCCTCAAATACGCACGGGAAAAATTTTTACAAGTGTAACAATCGCAAGCTGGATCTAAACTGGTAAAATCTTTAGAATAAACTGCATTGCGCACAATAATTTTTCCTTGGCTAGTAAATGCCGTGCCATTCCTTCCATAACGAGTAGGAATTACACAATCAAACATATCTACCCCTAAACCAACTGCTTCAAGGATATCTTCCGGCATTCCCACACCCATAAGATAACGCGGCTTATCCTGAGGCAAATGCGGAGCTGTTACAGAAACAATATTACACATTAACTCCTGTGGCTCTCCAACAGAAACTCCTCCTATAGCATAACCTTCAAAACCAATTTCAACAATACGCTGAGCGCACTCTTTGCGCAAATCATCATAAGTTGCACCTTGAACTATTCCAAACAATAGTTGTCGTATTTCGTTATCTTTTTTACCATTGACCATTGACCATTGACCATTGACCGCTTTTGACCTCTTTGCCCACGCAATCGTCCGCTCCATCGCCTGCTGCGCATGATCTTTAGCACAAGGATAATGCGCGCATTCATCTAAAGGCATCATGATATCGCTTCCTAGAACCTGCTGGATCCTAATTACCTCTTCAGGGGTAAGCATGATTTTCTTACCGTCAATATGCGATTGAAAAGATACTCCCTCATCAGTTATCTTACGCAACAAAGCCAAGCTAAAAATCTGATATCCCCCTGAATCCGTAAGTATCGGTTTATCCCAAGAGATTAATTTATGCAACCCTCCGGCTTTAGCTATAATCTCTAACCCCGGCCTTAAATAAAGATGATAGGTATTACCTAAAATAATCTGCGCGCCGCTTTCTGTCAACTCTCCGGGCGAAAGAGTTTTTACCGTCCCCTGCGTGCCTACCGGCATAAAACAGGGAGTTTCAATCAAACCGCGAGAAAGACAGAGTTTACCTGTCCGCGCATCACTTGATTTATCTTTATGGATGAATTCAAAAATTTCTGACATAATTTATTAGTAGTTAATTTTATAAACTAAAATTCTTCCTGCGCCGTGTTGCATCTTTTTTTCATAAAACAGCTTAAAATGCTTTAAACCGCTTCCTTCCAGGTAATAAAGACGCGTAAGCAAAGATTGCACAAGTTTTACATGGGCGACAACCATCCTATATTTATCTTCATCTTTATTTTTAATTAAAATAGCGGCGATATTTTGATCGCCATTAACTAACTGCTCTCTTGTATTGCCATCTTGATAATAGATAATCTTCCCCGGTAAAATCCAGGCATTACTTCGGTAATCATAGAAATAAGTTTCAAAGGTAGCAGGATCTACCCATAAACTTTTATCAAAAAATATCAAGCCATCCATTCCTTTGGATCCCTGCGATTCTCCATAAAAAGGCAGTCCCGGAAAAAATTTAGAATCATCCTTTATGCTATAATTATAAATGCTGCTAAGCGAATCTATAAACGTTTTATCAATCATCAAATAAACCGGCCTTAGTCGGTTTTGCCCTGGATTTAACAGTTTTATAATTTTAACTGCTTCCTCTTCATCGCTTGAACATAAAACCTTGGCTAACTGATGGGATTCGGAGGAATTATTCATGTCTGCGTCTAAAATAACCCCCCTTCCAGAATAAGTTTTTATCCAGCCACCGAAATTCCACCAAGAATAAATAACAGCATCTTTTTCAGTATTTATTTTAATTTTAGAAAAAACATCCGCAAAGTCATTATTCATCAAAGGAAGAAGCGCACTAGAAAAATTAAAACCTCTGGTTAAAAACAACGGGACAACTAAAATACAAATTAACAGAAAAATAACTTCTTTCTTAAATAAAACAGTTTTTTTATACTGATTCAAAAATCTTTCAAGAAAATAAACTCCTTTTTCTAAAATTAAACCAACTATTAGAGTTACCGGTAAAACTAATAACATATTAAATTTTTCTGTATATTTTGATAATAAAAAAACAATAATAATCCATAAAGAAAACAATAGCCCGATAAATTTTTTTCCTCCTCTGTCTTCTCCCCTGCTAAACAAAACTAACCTTATGCAAAAGAAAGAAGAAATAAGCAATACCGCTTGCCCTCCTAAAGAAAAAATTAACTCATTAAGAAAAAATACGTTAGGATTATCTGCCTTGCCAGCAAACTTTAACCACCCCAGAATAGGCATTAAAAGGCTTTTTGTTCCTAAAAAAATTGCCACGAATAAAAATGAGGTTGTAAAAAATATTAAAGACACATTAAGAAATACTCTAAAGTTAACATTAAAATCGTTATCTTCTTTACGGGAAAACAAAATCAACAAATACAAGAATAACGTAACTAAAATTAAATCTAATAAAATCCACCAGACCTCAGAAATAAAAGAAAATAAACCAATAGAAATTCCTGCGCCTATAATTAATATAGTTCTGCCAATTGTCGTTAAACGCGTGTTAAAACTTAAAAAAATCAGGTAAGTTATAAGTAAAGAAAAGAAAATATTATACGGCTCAAGGCCTGCCCAACCAACTGTAGTTTTACTTAAAACCACAGGAACAGACCAAAATGTAAGAATTACAAAAAAACCACCGATATTTATACCCCCCATACCTAAGGTTTGTAAAAAATAAAAAAGTAATACTAACGTCAGGGCCATTATAAAAAGCGGCAAGTAATACGCAACCTTAACGGGTAATTGATAACCTTCGTATCCTAAAATATAGGCATCTTTTTTTTCATCCTGCCAGTAAGACTTCGTAGTTTTTTTCTGATCATCAGAAAAACTATCTGCAGAAAGCAAAAAAGCAGGCAAAATTCTTAAAAACAAACTTACTGCTAAAGCAACAACTAACAAGATAAAATTTACTTTTTTAATTCTAAACATAAAACTCCTTTTTATTTCCAGTCTATAGAATAAAGCTTATAAAAGAGCCAGTCATTATCTTTTAATTTTTCTTTAATAAAAATTTTGTAGTATTTTAATCCTTCACCGTTAAAAAAATACAGCTTAGTAAAAACAGAATCTGCTGCCAATTCGTCTAAATAGACCAGAAGATATTTATCTTTTCCATCATTTTTCACAAGTACTACGGAAAAATCTACAGTATTTTCTAAAAATTTCTTTTCTTTTATCGTGCCATCTTCCAGATATATTAAGCTCTTGGGATATTTCCAACTACGACTTTTTCCGTCATAGCAATAAACATTTTTCTTGTCCAAATCCGCCCAACATCCATTAGAAAAAAATATTTTGTTTGACTCCCTGCGTATCTGAGCCTGCTCTGCGTACGTACTAAAAACTTTCGAAATCCACAACGAAGCTTTATCCGGGTTAAAAGACAACAACTCCTTATGCAGGCCAGACGCATCCTTAAAAGAATAGCCATACTTACTCTGTAGTATCCTGATGAAATCAATGGTTTTATCTTTTTTAAACTCTTCATAAATTTCAGCCTTTTTGAAATTCCAATTACCTAAAAATGATATCGCATTAAGTTTAGACGCTAAAGTCGGGTCAAATAAAAAATAGGCTTTTTTTGGATTATGAGTGCTGAGAATAATTTTATCTATTTGATCGGTTTTTGTTAAATATTTTGTAAGGAACTTGCGGGCAGAATCCTTATCAAGTAAAATTATATCACTTAAGATTTCAAGGCTTTTACGCTTATCAAATCCTAAGCTACAAAGATCCTCGAAAGCCATGTTAGAGCCAGAGTTAAGCATGCGCAATATCCCATAAGACTCCTGCTCATCTCTAGCCAACATCGCCCTGCCCATCCAATAAGCAATAGGTGTATTCTGCGTTGCGCCATCAAATATTACAGGCCTATCCGCTATAGCTTTAAATAAATGCCCAAAATCCCACCAACTATTGATAATTGAGCCCTGCGGAGTACTTGCTTTTATCTTTATAAGAAAACTCTCGAAATCCCTGTGCATCATTGGAACAACTCTACTGCTGTAAATATAAGCATTTCCCCAGAATAAAAAAACCATCGTCATAAATAAGATAATCATTAAAACAATTTTTTTATTAATTTCATTAAACCGTTTGATTTTAAGTCCGCTCAGAAAATAATATATCTTTTCAAGGCCTAAGCCAAACGATATGGAAATTGGCATTACAAGCATAATTTCGAATCTCGCAGCTGATTGGGAAACTAACAAAAATACAAAAATCCAGACAACAAACAACATTACCGCAAATTGGCGGTGTAAATCAGCATCCGAACTTTTTTTAAAAATCGTAAGAAACAGATACCACAGGCTGACAAAAAGCAACAACATCCCGCCTGTCCCATTTATAATTGAGACAAAAGGCATTTTTCTTAATTCTTGCACGGTGAGAAACGTATTCGGCCAAAAATTATTAATAGTTAAATTTTTAGTGTAAAATAAATTAATTAACCCGACAAAGAAATTTTTGAATACACCCCAGCCAGAGATTAAACAAACTAAAACAGACGAAAATAGAATAAAAATCAGGAATGATTTTACAGGCTCCAGGACTTCTATTCTTTTATCGGTTTTATTATTCATGTATAAATTAAGCAAATAATACAGGCCGGAAAAAATTAAAATATCGAAAATATACCACCAGCCATCCCAGGTAAAAGAAAAAAGCGCTATACTAATCCCGGTTAAAAAAGCAAATAATATCTTTCTTTTTAATGAAAAACCCGGATTTATGCTTAAATAAAATAACCAAACTGTCAATAAGGAGAATAAAATCACGTAGGGGTCAGTATCAAACCATCCTGCCATGCTCCTGCTAAGTAAAATAGGGGATAACCACAAAGTTATACTTGCAAAAAAACCGGCGATATTAAGATGATTTTTACTGATACTGGAGCATAAATAAAACAATATAACCAATAAAAAAGCGGTAATTAGCACCGGTAAATAAAAAACTACACTTATCAAAGATACTCCGGGAACTAACAACCGAATAAACTTATAAATATAAGCGCTAAGGTAGACATGAAAATTTTTATGCATGCTCACTCTAGCCTGGAATCCCTTAGGTGCTAGCATATAATCATCATAATAAATTTTATTTTTACTGCTTGTTTCTATTTTTCCGGTTTGGACTAAATTCCTGGTCAATCTAAACCAATGGTAGGGGTCAATTTCAAGCAAATACGTCTGGCCGCGATCATCTTGCCAATAAGACTTAAATTCTTTTTGTTTATTTACAACCAAATCTTTAATTTTATTTTTTTCGTTCTTTTTCTTATCATCTAAGATTTTTTGCACTAATATATTTTTCTCATCCAAAGAAACTAAACTATCGCTGCTATTACTTACTTTATTGTAAGCATCTAAAAACAGCTCTTGATTAACTTTACCAACCGCCATATCTTTTGTAAACGGCAGCCAACCAGGCAGTATTCTAAAACCAATATTCACAACAAGAATTACTGCCAGAAAAACTAAATTTATATGTTTTGTTTTAAGTTTCATGTTAAAAACATGGCATCGCCATAGCTATAAAACCGGTATTTTTCATCAATCGCTTTCTTATAAGCTTCCCGCATAAGTTCCATCCCGCCAAAAGCAGAAACCAACATAAGAAGTGTGGTGCGCGGCAGGTGAAAATTAGTAATAAGCGCATCGGTAAACCTAAATTTATATCCCGGATAAATAAAAATTTCTGTAGATCCGGAAGCCTTACCTTCTGCGAAGCTCTCAAGAACACGGCAAGCAGTTGTACCTACGGCAATAACCCTGCCGCCATTATTCTTAGTGCGGATAATTTTTTCTTCTGCATCCTTACTGATGAAAAAATCTTCCGCTTCCATACGATGGCACATTATATCTTCATCCTTTACCGGCTTAAATGTGCCCCATCCGACATGTAAAGTTACAAAAGCAACCTGAACACCATTTTTTTTTATTTTTTCAAGAAGGCCGGTAGTAAAATGTAACCCTGCGGTAGGAGAAGCCACAGCGCCTTCTATCTTAGAATAAACAGTCTGATAATCAAGATCGTCAGTTTCACAAGCAGGACGCTTAATATACGGCGGTAAGGGAATAACCGCGTACTTACGAATAAGTTCTAAATCTGAGCTAGAAAATGATATTTTATTTTTTCCTACAATTTTAGCAGAAAGAGCTCCCTCGTTAAAAAATATCTCCTCTTTCTCTTTTAACCTTCCCGGCCTCAATAATGCTTCAAAAACAGGGCCTTTTTCCTGCTTAAGTAAAAAAACTTCTACCTTACCTCCGCTTTTACGCCGGCCAAAAAGCCTACACTTAACCACCTTCGTATCATTAAGCACCAGGAGATCTCCCGGACGCAGATATTCTAGTATATTACTAAAAATATCCTGGTTTAAATCTCTATTTAAACGATTTACTACCAGAAGCCTTGCCGCATCGCGCTCTTTAAGCGGATGCTGAGCAATCAGTTCCTTAGGCAAATTATAATCGAAGTCAGATAGTTTCATAAGTCGTCTTTTTAGGGACACTTCTTACAGGGACATCTCTTGACAGGCAAATTACTTGTTAAGAGATGTCCCTAACGTTAAGAAGTGTCCCTGACACTCAATACGCCGTACTAATTTATTATTTTAAATTTGTAATCTCCGCGCCCGGATAATAATATTGTAAAATCTTGTGATAATCAAACCCGGCTTTCGCTTGAAAATATGCTCCCCACTGGCACATTCCCACTCCATGGCCCCAGCCTACACCTTCAAAAACAGCATCTTTTCCCACTACCTCTACGGTAAGATGAAGGCTCTTTATATAATTCGGCCCAAGTGCCGCACGCAGATTTTTAGCAGAAATATCTACGGGGTTACCTTCGCTTGTAATCCGTAAATTAGCGGCTCTAGAGGAAGCAGTTTTATCTAATATAGCCATAGATTCAATAGGGCCTGTTTTAATTCCGTAATCAAGAAGCTTTTCTCTAATTTTACGCAGAGAAAAACTCGCTTGCCAATAATAATGCGGAGAGTTTGTGCAATAATTACAAACTACTCCTTTTAACGGCGCTATATCTATACTCCATAGAACCGAGGCATCTTCAGTATGGCCTCCGCAACAGGCATGGTAATAAGTAGGAAACCCCTGGCCGTTAAAATCTAAAACTTGTCCACGCGTCTCTCCAACTGCTTTGTTGGTACGATAACGCTCAGAAGTTTTCCCGCCGTAAACTTGCGAATAAATATCTGCGGTGAGATCATAATCTTTATTTACAGGGTAATTGACCTGATAAACGGCATAACTTCTACTTACCACTGCTTGAGCCTTCAGGGCCTCAAACGGCCAATAATGCGAAACTTCATGATATAATATGCCTTTAATATAATCTTCAAGACCCAGATGATTTACAGCTAAAAGCTTACCCGATGTTTGCAAAATAAACTCTATATCCCCTCTAAAATAACGATTATCAAGAGCTAACGAACTTAAATTAGCATCAGTACGAATTCGCAGGCGCTTAATAGGAAAAAATTTTCCTCCTACAAAAATACCTCCTTCCCCAATAGCAACCGCGCTATTTAGATCTTTACCGCGCAAAAGAATACGTTCGGCTTGTGTATCTTCTATTTCATATAGACCTCGAATTTTAAGTTGAACGGAAGAAAAATCGCGATTTACCGCAATCCTTACCTGGCTAGATTCTTGAGCATAAAGATTGACTAATAATCCGATGCTACAGAAAAAAATTACCAGAAAAAATTTTCGCATACTTACCGCTTAAACCTTTCAACCTCTGAATAAATACAACCACAGTAGTTTTGACAATAAATACCTTGCTCTTTTGCTTCCTGATGCGCTTTGCGAAATCCAGGACGAAAATCCGTATAATAAAACTCTACCCCTACCTCTTTTGCAACATCCTCTCCTATATCCTTAATTGCTTCTTGATTTTGATATGGACTAACTAACAAAGTGGTAGAAAAATGGCTAAAACCTTTATTTTTTGCCTCTAGTGCGGTCATGCCCAAACGCAGTTTCCAACATATACGGCAGCGGCGTTCCGGGTCTTCTTTTAGATATACAGCGCGGAAAAATTCAGCAGGCACATATTCAGGCACTTGCACCTGCATCTTATTATCTTCTGCCCATTTAATCACCGCTTCTTTTCTGCGCTGATATTCACTTAAAGGATGAATATTCGGATTATAAAAAAATCCCTCAACCGAAAAACCCTGCTCGCACAAATAGCGGTAAGGATAAATCATGCACGGAGCACAACAAGTATGCAAAAGTAATTTCATAATAGGTTGCAATGTCACAAAACCAAAGTGTTAAATTTCTTGTGTAATTCTGCTCATATTAATAGATTTTCCAGGTCAACGTCTGCCTGGACAATTTTGCTCGGGAACGCTCGCTTTTTCCCGGCGTGAAAAAGCTTCGCTCGGGGTAGGCTGCGTCGCTCTCCTATATAAGTAAAACGAAGGGAACCATGCCCGCTCCTTGCCTACACGTCCCGCTCAAAAGTTGTCCAGTCACCCGTTGACTTATAATATATATAATCTCCTGTCAATTCTAGCGAGCGAATGTAGATTTTAGCCAATGCAGCTTGAGCAGTGAGGGCATCCCAAGGCCACAGAGTGGCAATCTTGGGATGGCTGATATTGTCTGAGCCCCGCCGCCAGAAAGCGGCGGGGCGAGTTCATCAGCCACCGAGATGCGAAAGATCATTGGCGAGCCCCGAAAGGGCAAAATCTACTTGAGCGAGCAGAATTGATAGGAGATTATATAGTAGAACTAAGTGCACGGCAAAAATAATCCAGCACGAAAGTACAATATCCTGAAGGCATAATTTATAAGATTATTCCTTAAACAACTCTTCTTGTTTATCTTTATTATAGGTTAACCCGAAGTGCTCAAAGGCAAGCTTGGTTGCCAGGCGGCCGCGAGAGGTACGTTTAAGGTATCCAGTTTTCAAAAGATACGGCTCGATAGTATCGGTAATAGTATCCACTTCTTCGTTAAGGCTGGCAGCAAGAGACTCTGCGCCAACAGGCCCTCCGTCAAAAGAAGTAAGAATGAGTTTAAGCAGTTTCCGGTCCAGCTCATCAAACCCGGCTTTATCAATACCCAAATCGCTAAGTGTTTTTTTTGCCCCCTCAAGAGTAATTTTTTTTACTCCTAGAACCTGGGCATAATCACGCAGGCGCCTTAAAAGCCGGTTAGCAATACGCGGAGTACCGCGGCTTCGCCGTGCCGTTTCTTCTGAAGCATCGGTATCAATTTCTACACCGAGCGTCTTTGAAGAAGCTGTAATAATTTTGGATAGGTCTTCGAAAGGATAAAAATCAAGGTAACAGAATATTCCAAAACGGCTACGCAGCGGAGAAGAAAGTAATCCTGCGCGAGTAGTAGCGCCCACCAAAGTAAAAGGTTTTAAATTAAACTTAATGGTTTTTGCGTAAGGCCCTTTATCAATCACAAAATCAATCTGAAAATTTTCCATTGCAGGATAGAGAAACTCCTCTACCACCTTTGATAAACGGTGTATCTCATCGATAAAAAGAATATCGCCTTTTTCCAAATTTGTCAGGATTCCTATAAGGTCACCGGCGCGTTCAATGGCAGGCCCTGAAGTAGCGGTTATTTTTGTTCCCATTTCATGGGCAATAATATGTGCAAGGGAAGTTTTTCCTAATCCGGGAGGGCCGCTTAAAAGCACATGCTCTAAAGGTTCCTGACGCTGCTTTGCAGCAGTAAGGCATACTTTTAAATTTTCTATTGTTTCCTTCTGGCCTACAAAATCACCCAGTTGTTGCGGACGTAAAGATAGGTTTAATACAACCTCTTCCTCGGTTTCCTGGGCTTGGCGAAGGTAAAGATTCTCATCCTGCAGGCCAGGTTCTTTTGGGCTATTCTTTAAGAGCTTCTTGGTTATCTCTTCGGCCATAAGGTAAAATATTATTGATATTGCGGCTAATCTCTATTTCTCCGAAAAGGCCTTTCTGCTGGGCAACAATTTCCTTCATGCGGATAAGCTCTAAGGTTGATAGAAATATTACCACTATTTCAAGCTTATTTTTTGCACGAGTAAAAAGCTCAAAGATTGATACTGAAGGCCGGATAAGCAAAAGATGCAATATCTCGTGAATTTTCCCTTCAATGCTGAATTCATCTTTAATTACTTCATAAAAAAGCTCTCTGGGGATATCCTTCATTGCCTGGGAAAAAGCATTGATAAGGTCAAAAATACTTGCCTCAAAATAAACCTCTTGTTTTTGCTCTTTCTCATCTACTTCAGAAACCTTTTCTTGTATTTTAGGGCGCGTAAAAATATCTCTTTGCTTCTGTTCGCGCTCTTTAAGCGTCTGCGCGATTTCTTTAAATTTTTCATATTCAAGTAATCTGCGTATCAATTCCGCACGCGGATCTTCTTGAAGCTCTTCCTGCGCAGTCTCGACGATCGGAAGAAGCATCTTTGATTTAATTTGCATAAGGGTAGCTGCCATTACTAAAAATTCACCCGCGATATTAAGATCCATCAACCGCATCAATTCCAAATACTGTAAGTACTGTTCGGTAACTTTTGATATCGGAATATCATAAACATTGAGGTGATCTTTTTTAACCAAATATAACAATAAATCAAGCGGGCCTTCAAAAATCTCAAGCCTTATTTTATAACTCATATGCCTATTGCCTCTTTTACTTCCTTCATGGTGTTGCTTGCAAAATTGGAAGCATTTTCTCTTCCGGCTTCTAATATCTTTTTTATTTTGTTAGTATCCCCGGATAAAGCTTTACGCCGTTCGTGAAAAGGTTCCAGGGCTTTGATCAGGCCTTCGGCAAGTTGTTTTTTACAAGCAGTACATCCGGTTTTAGCATTCCTGCACCAATCAAAAACACTTTCTTTCATACTAGGGACAAAAGTCGCATAATATGAATACACATTACAAATATCAGGATGTCCTTTATCCATAAGTTTGATGCGCTTAGGGTCAGTAAACATATTTGAAATTTTTTTATTGATTGCCTCGGCAGTATCGGAAAGATTAACGGCGTTATCATAGCTCTTGCTCATCTTCCGGCCATCAAGGCCAAGAAGCCTGGGAACTTTAGTAAGCAGAGCCTGAGGATCAGGAAAAATCTCTTGCTTATAAAGGCCATTAAAACGCCTAGCGATTTCACGGGTCAACTCAAGATGCGGCAGTTGATCTTCACCTACCGGCACAGCGTTAGCTTTATATAAAAGAATATCTGCGGCTTGCAAAACCGGATACCCCAAAAATCCATAAGTATTCAGATTACGGGTCTCTACTTCTCTTAATTGTTCTTTATAGGTTGGGCAGCGCTCAAGCCATCCAAGAGGAGTAAGGCAAGAAAAAACCATATTTAATTCCAGGTGTTGGAAGACCTGAGATTGCACAAAAATATTTGATTTCTCAGGATCAAGGCCAGCGCAAAGCCAATCAATTACATTCTCGGTAATAAATTCACGCATTTGATGGCTACGCTCATAATCTCCCATAAGAGCATGCCAGTCAGCCACCATAAAATAACATTCATATTCATCCTGCAGCTTAACCCAGTTGTCCAGAGCACCAACCAGATGCCCAAGATGAAGCTTTCCCGTCGGCCTCATCCCGCTTAGTATGCGTTTTTTCATTCAAGTTTTCTGATAATTTTCTGCGTCTCAAACGCTTCAATAATATCGCCTTCTTGAAGCTGGTCAAATCCACCAATACTTATTCCGCATTCATAACCTTCGCCAACCTCGCGCACATCATCCTTAAAACGTTTAAGCGATGAGATCTTCCCCTCAAAAACCGGCTGCCCGTTACGCAAAACCGACACCGATGAACTACGCATAATCTTACCTTTTGTAACATAACTTCCGGCGATTATTCCGGATCTGGATAACTTAAATACTTTACGCACCTCAATCCTGCCTAAAAATATTTTTTTAAGTTTAGGCTCAAGCATCCCTTCGATCGCTGTTTTAATATCATTTGCTAATTCATAGATGATGTTGTAAGTGCGGACCTCAACACCCTCGCGGCCAATCAGATCTTTTGCCGGCTCATCAGCTTCGACATTAAAACCCAGAACCAAGGCATTCGAAGCAGCTGCCAAGATTACATCCGATGAATTAATCGCCCCCGCTCCTTCATGAATAATATTGAGTTTTATTTCAGTAGCTTCTATTTTTTCCAGAGTATTACGGATAGCCTCAAGAGACCCCTGTACATCTGCTTTAATTACAAGCTTAAGCTCTTTTATTTTTCCTTCTTTAATCTGAGAATAAAGCTCTTCGAGGCTTATTTTTTTAACAGAATGAATCTTTTCCTGACGAGCATGCTCCTGGCGCTTTTCAATTAATTCACGCGCTTTCTTTTCGTCTTCAATAACAAAAAACTGCTCACCTGCTGAAGGAATCCCGGACAAGCCCAAAATTTCTACCGGGACAGACGGCCCAACCTCAGTCATTGCCTGTCCATGATCATCAAACATAGCGCGAATCTTAGCATAATATGTATCTAAAACAATTGTTTCATTTAAGCGCAGAGTGCCATTTTGCACAAGTAATGTTGCAACAGGGCCTTTGCCTTTACTCATCTTTGACTCTAATACAATCCCTCGGGCAAGCCGTGCCGGATTAGCCTTAAGCTCAAGCATTTGAGCTTCAAGGATGATCATTTCAAGAAGATTATCTATTCCTTCCCCGGTTTTTGCAGAAACTGGAACAGCAATAGTTTTTCCTCCCCAATCTTCCGTTTTTAAATCTAAGTCCGCAAGCTGCTTTTTAACTTTATCAATATTCGCCTGGGGTTTATCAATTTTGTTCATCGCCACAATCAGCGATACTCCTGCAGCACGGGCATGATCAATAGCTTCCCGTGTCTGTGGCATAAGCCCATCATCTGCTGCAACCACAAGTACGACAATATCAGTAACACTGGCCCCTCTTGCGCGCATAGCAGTAAACGCTTCGTGTCCCGGTGTATCTAAAAATGTTATCTCACCGTGATCTAAAGAAACCCGATAAGCTCCGATATGCTGGGTAATGCCTCCATGCTCTTGCTCGGCAACTTTAGCTTTACGGATAGCATCAAGCAAAGATGTTTTGCCATGGTCAACATGCCCCATAAAAGTGACTACCGGTGCACGAGGTTTAAGCAAAGCCTGATCATCTACATCTTTATGTTCCTTAAGCAACTCTTCTTCATCAGATAAAGCTTTTTTTACCGTAACACCCAATTTAACGCAAAGCGCTGAAACAACCTGTTCATCTAAAAATTGGTTAATCCCTGCCATTATCCTCATATCCATAAACAGCTTGATAATGTAAGAACTTTTCTCCTGAAGTTTAATTGCTAAATCTTTTACAGTAATAGGAAATTTTAACTCAATAACTTTTTGTTCTACTAGTTTAGAGGCTACAGGAGGAAGCTCTATAGGAAGTTCTACGGCAACTTCTTTGGGAACGGGTACCTCTTTAATCAAAACTACAGCTTCTTCCTTAACTTCAGATAAAGGCTTTTCCTCATGTTTCTCTATAACGGAGGCCTTAGTTATTTTTTTACTTACAATAGCCTTACGCGGTGCGCGCAAAACTTTAGCTTTAGTAACCGTAGCTTTTTTCTTCTCAACTTCTTTAGCCGCTGCTTTATGAATAACCGTTTTCGCAGGAGCTTTTGTTTTAGTTTTCTTTTCCTTAATCATATTTTATTTTTTGACCAGCTTCTTTGCTTGAGCAATTAATTTTTCAGCTTTTTTCTGGCCAATTCCTTTCACCTGTGTTAATAGTTCAATATCTGCTTTAGCAATATCTGTCAAATTTTTAAAACCTGCTTCTTTGAGGCCTAGGAGAGTCTTTTCTCCTACTCCGTCAAGCTCATTAAGCCCCTTAGACTTATCTACTTTTGGAGCCTCAACGCTTGCGGCAGCTAATTCAATTTCAGCCGGAACCTCTGGCTTTACCTCTTCCTTAGCAAGTATCTCACGCGTACGAATATCCAGCTCCCAGCCAATCAGCTTTGAAGCAAGGCGCACATTCTGCCCGTGTTTACCGATAGCAAGCGAAAGCTGATCATTAGCTACGATTACCTGCGCCTTCATCTTTTCTTTATCTAATTTTATCTCCGCAATCTCAGCAGGAGATAAAGCAGCTTTCACGTATTCCCGGATATCTTCATGAAAACGCACAACATCAATTTTTTCGCCGTTAATCTCACTGACAATATTCTTGATCCGGTTACCGCGCATGCCGACACAAGCCCCCACAGAATCAACTTTTTCATTTTTTGAACAAACCGCGATCTTTGTGCGCTCCCCAGCCTGACGGGCAATTGATTTTATTTCAACTATTCCCTCATAAATTTCCGGAACTTCAAGCTCAAAAAGTTTTTTTACAAAATTGGGGTGGCTGCGCGAAAGTATTATTTGAGGCCCCTTTAATTCTTTTTTTACCTCTAAAGTAAAAGCGCGGATACGCTGGCCCTGGCGAAACTCTTCCCGCGGAGACTGTTCACGCTTAAAAATTATACCCTCTGCTTTACCCAAGAGATCAACGATGATATTTCCTTTTTCAAAACGATAAACTACACCCGATACAATCTCACCCACTTTTCCCTGAAATTCAATAAAAACAACATCTTTTTCCGCTTCACGAATCTTCTGAATAATCACTTGCCGCGCTACCGAAGCAGCAATCCGGCCTAAATCAAGAGAACTAATCTCTTTTTCATTTCTATAAGCCTTAAACTCTCCGGATATTTTGTCTAAATCAACTCTGATTTCTTCTCCGGGCTTAGTATCAATAACTTTACGCACTGCCGTTAATAAAGCCGACTGCACTGCCTCAATAAGAACCTCTTTTTTAATCCCTTTTTCCCGCTCAATCTGTTCTATTACTGCAACTAATTCCTGATTCATTGATTCCCCCTAAATTTGACCTATTCTATTAACTGTTTTCCTTTTCGAATATTGCTAAGCGCAAAATTTATACTGCGATCATCCTCCAATATACCCACTATTTCATCCGTTGTTACTTCACTTATAACGGCATCCCATTCTATTTTACCATTAACCTGCTCTTTTAGGAAGAACTTTACTTTCCTTCCGATACAACGCAAAAAATCACTGCGCAAGGTTAAAGGCCAGTCTAAACCGGGAGAGGAAACTTCAATCACATAGCTCTGTGATATAATATTTTTTTCATCAATAATTCCTCCTAATTCACGGTTAAAACGCGCGCATTCCCCAATAGTTATCCCACCATCAGGCCTATCCGTAATAATACGTAGGGTATTCTGATGATCCTGGAATATATAAGATAACTCAACTAAAACCGCTGCGTGCGCGCTTAAATAATTTTCTACAATTTCTTTTAATTCATTCAGCAAGCTTTCTCTATCCATGATTTTCTCCTGTGAAAATATTTGCTACAACACAGGTAGGGCAGGTTTAAACCTGCCCTACTTAATTAGCCCTAATATACGCCCCACCACTTCTGCGCTAGGAGATGAGATTTTTTCTCCTGTGCGGCGAACTTTTATTTCAAAGGCATTATTTTTTATCGCTTCTTTTCCTACAATTACCTGCACAGTACACCCAAGAAGATCCGCGTCTTTAAATTTTACTCCTGCGCGCTCATCACGATCATCTAAAAGAACCTCGATGCCTTCTTTTTCTAAAGATTTATACAGGTCGTCTGCCATTTTACTCATATTTACGTCAGCAGTATCTAAAACTAAAATCTCTACCGCATAAGGGCTGACTTGAGCCGGCCAGATTATTCCCTGCGCATCATGATTCTGCTCAATAATAGTAGGAATAAGCCTTGAAACCCCGATACCATAGCAACCCATAATAATCGGATGATTCTTACCCTGGGCATCAAGGAATTTTGCTTCAAGGATTTCGGTATATTTAGTTCCCAATTTAAAGATATGGCCTACTTCAATAGTATTAGTTTTTTTCTGTGGAGTATTGCATTTTACACAGCATGAGGCCATCTCTTCTTTATAGGATATGGTATGGCTGCATTTTGGGCATAACCATACGATATCTTCGCCGCTCTGCGCAGGGATCATAAACTCATGCGAAACTTTACCACCCATAACCCCGGAATCTGCAGAAACTGAAAGATACTTTAACCCCATACGGCTAAAAATATTTTGATATGCTTTATGCATTGCCTGATAGTTTTTATCAAGCCCTTCTTCATCTTTGTCAAAACTATAGGCATCTTTCATGATAAATTCACAGCAGCGTATCAGGCCAAAACGCGGCCTCATCTCATCGCGAAATTTAGTCTGGATCTGATAAAGTAACACTGGTAGCTGCTTGTAACTCGATACATAAGCTCGCAGGAGATCAGTAATCACCTCTTCATGAGTCGGCCCAAGACAAATATTTCTGCCGCGCCGATCAACAAAACGGATCATTACCTCTCCTATATCTTTATCTCTACCGGTTTTCTGCCATAATTCTTTTGGCTGAAGCGCAGGAAGCAAAACTTCGTTTGCTCCACAAGCATTCATCTCTTCACGGATAATTCTTTCAATATTATTTAAGACTTTTAAACCCACCGGAAGATAGGAATAAACACCTGCCATAAGCATACGCACAAGCCCTGAGCGCAGCATAAGTTGATGACTGATGGTTTCTGCTTCTTGCGGAGCTTCTTTTAATGTAGGAATTAAAGTTTTTGTCCAGCGCATTTGATTTTTCCTTACTGTCATTGCGAACCCCGAAGGGGTGAAGCAATCTTATTTTTTAGATTGCTTCGCTTCGCTCGCAATGACTTAATAATTTTAATAATTCATCAACGCAACGATCGTAAGAAACCTTGCGTAAAAGTTTTCCTTTTTTAAAAAGCACGCCTTGATTTTTCCCGAAAGCTATCCCTAAATCCGCTTCTTTGGCTTCTCCGGGACCGTTGACTACGCAGCCCATTACAGCAATGCTTGTAGGCGCGTATAGCGTATAGCGTTCGCCCGCCAAAGGCGGACAGGCGGATAGTTTTTTTTCAAGCTCTTTTACGATAGCAATTAAATCTACTTCGCATCTTCCGCAAGTAGGACAGCTTATAATCTCCGGGCCGAAATTACGTAATTTAAGCGCTTCTAAGATCGCCCTTGCTGCTTCTATCTCACGCGTAGGAGAATCAGTAAGTGAAATGCGAATGGTGTCACCTATTCCCTCATAAAGTAATGTCCCCACAGCGATACTTGATTTAATCGCTCCGCTAAACGGTAAACCTGTTGCCGTAACTCCTAGATGTAAAGGATAATCACAAACATTCGCCATCAACCGATACGCCTCCACTGTTTCCTGTACATCAGAGGCTTTAAGCGATATTACGGTGTCAAAAAATTTCATCTTCTCGACCATGTGTAGATATTTTGTTGCTGCCAACACCAAACGCTTTGGCATGGATAATTTTGAATTTACGCCTGATCCTTCAACAGAACCGGAATTTAAACCAATACGTAATGGTTTTTTTGCAGATTTTAACGCACTGATTACTTGAGCAACCTCATTTTTCTTATAAATATTTCCGGGATTAAGCCTGATTTTATCAGCTCCCGATTCAATTGATTCTATTGCCAGTTTCCAATGAAAGTGAATATCTGCCACAAGCGGAATAGTAATACTTGGTTTGATCTGCCTGATCGCCTTAGCATCGGCAGAATCTTTTACTGCCACGCGTACAATTTCACATCCTGCTTTAGCAAGCTCATTAATCTGGGCAATGGTTTTTGCAATATCGGCAGTCTTGGTTTTAGCCATAGATTGGATCGCTACAGGATGTCCGCCTCCAATAACAATATTACCAATCTTAACATTTCGTGTTTTTCTGCGCTTAATCATTAGTGAATAAATTTATCTATCTTATCTTTAAATATTCTTAAAAAATCATTATAAGTAGCAAAAATTGCCAGCGTAACCATCAAACTAATCCCTATGCGCGTAATAACTAACTCTGCTTTCTGGTTTAAAGCTTTTTTACGTATTTTTTCAATTCCCAAAAGAAATATATGGCCCCCATCTAATACCGGTAAAGGCAAGAGATTAAAAATTGCCAGGCTTATGCTTAGAACTGCTAAAAGCTGCACTAAAGCACCAACTCCTAAAGAAGCGGTTTTAGTAGTTACATAATAAATTCCTAACGGCCCAGACACAGAATCACGAAAAGACAATTTTCCGCTTACAATACGCCAAAGCGCTTTATAAGTAAGTATCGTTAAATCATAACTTTTCTTTACTGCAAGGCCAAAAGAAGTGATGGCACCATGACGGACTACTACGGTTTCATCAGACGGAGAAATCCCCAGCATCCCTACTCGCTTCTTTTCGCCTAAAATATTCTTTACTTCATTATTGGTCAAAGAAACATTTACTGATAAAATTTCCTCACCGCGTTTGAATTTTACCTCTACTGTTGATTTATTTTTAGATAAAATCTCATCCTGCAGCTCTTCCCATAATTTTATCTCTTTATTATCAATTGCCAAAATACTATCTCCTGCCTTTATCCCAACAGCCTCTGCGCCATAACCTTCAAGCACCTTTCCGACTTTAGTGGTAAAAGTTGGATAACCGAAAGTAAAAATCAACCAAAAACAAATTATCCCCAATATATAATTAGCTGCCGGCCCTGCTAAAACAATCAAAGCTCTTTTACCCGGGGCTTGAGCCAAATATTCCCTTTCCCCACCCTTAAATTCTGCGCGTTCGTCTCCTGACATCTTTACATATCCGCCGAGAGGAAAAACACTTAACGAATACTCGGTTTCACCTTTTTTTCTTTTTAATAGTTTTTTACCAAACCCAAGGGAAAACTCCTCAACTTTTACTCCGATTTTTTTAGCCACCCAAAAATGCCCGAATTCATGGATAACGATCAGAATTCCCAATACTAACAAAAATATTATTGGCGCAAACATTAATTTAACCTCCGATTATTTTTTTTGCCTCACAACGAGCCCAGTTATCTGCCTCAAGAATTTGAGGTAGGTCCGGATGCAGGAAATTTTTATGCCTAGTAAGCACCTTCTCAACAACTTGAGGTATCCCCAGAAATTTTAACTTCCCACGCAAAAAACAATCTACGCATATTTCATTAGCAGCGTTTAATACGCAGGGCATTGTACCTGCATCCTGCGCAGCTGTATAAGCAAGCCCAAGACAAGGAAATTTTTTCATATCAGGTGCTGCAAAATTAAGGGATTTTAATTTAAAAAAATCTACAGGCTTGAGATTATTTGCCATCCGTTCAGGGTAAGTGAAAGCGTACTGAATAGGAAAACGCATATCAGTATCTGAAAGCTGGGCTAAAATTACCTTATCGCGAAACTCTACCATAGAATGTATTATAGCCTCAGGATGGATTACCACTTCTATATTCTGCGCCTTTACCTTAAAAAGATGCATCGCTTCAATTACTTCTAACCCCTTATTCATAAGAGTAGCAGAATCCACAGTGATTTTTTTCCCCATTTTCCAGCGCGGATGCTTAAGCACTTCTTTAACAGTTATTTTTTTAAGCGCTGCAAAAGATTTATTCTTAAGCGAACCGCCGGAAGCAGTAAGGTAAATCTTATTTAAATACCGCTCATCATGACCTCTTAAGCATTGCCAGATCGCTGATTGCTCGCTATCAACCGGGATAATCAAAGATTTAAACTTTCGCGCTTCTTGCATCACCAGTTCTCCGCAGGCAACCAAAGCTTCTTTATTAGCAAGCGCTACGATTTTACCCTGACGGATTATTTTTAATAGCGGCAGGAGCGCCTGCGCCCCACTTATTGCCAAAAGCACCCGGTCAATGCGCTTATCTTCAAGCATGGCAAGTAAACCATCCATTCCCTCATAAACCTTAACATTAGATCGCCCTTTAAGCAGTTTTTTAAAACGCACAACAGCTGCTAAATCATTAATCGAGACGTATTCCGGATTAAACAACTTTACCTGCTTAGCAAGTAATTCTACATTAGCGCGCGTGCTTAGCCCCAAAACTTTAAATTCCCGAGGGAAATCTTTTAGCAGCTTTAAAGCACTTTCACCAATTGAACCGGTTGAGCCTAAAATTACGATATTCTGCATATTTATAATACTTTATGTAAGTACGCTACCAGGATAAAATAAAACACGGGAATAGCAAAGAGGAGGCTGTCTACTAAATCTAAAACCCCGCCGATTCCTGGAATAATATTACTTGAATCTTTTACCAGGCAGTCACGTTTCATTAAGGATTCGGATAAATCTCCTAATTGGCCAACTAACCCTATTAGAAATCCCATCAGAGCCATCTGCCAGGCAGGCAAGCCAATTAACGGCCTAAATGCCAAACCAACCAACGCGCTTGTAATTAATCCTCCGAGGGTCCCTTCTACTGTTTTATTCGGGCTAATTCTTGGAATCAATGGAGTTTTTCCAAACCAACTACCAAAAAGATACGCTCCGATATCCGCAGATTTTGTCATACTAAGCACTGCTGCCAAATAACCTATACCGTTTTCCATATAACGGATCTTTATGGCAAAACTTAAAGGCCATGCCACATACATCAGGCCAAAAAGAGTGGTAGCAATACCGACAGTAGCCCCGGAATTCTGCCGGCGCTTAAATTGCATCATAAATAAACATATGAGCGAACACACAAAAAGTAACAGCTCCCAGTTACGGGTAAGCTCAAAACGGCTAAGCACTGAAAGCGGGATTATTACACCTATAGTTATCCCAAAGTATTTATAGATCTCGATTTTTTTGTTTTCAAGCATAGTAAAATATTCATACAACCCTAACGCTACAAAAATCATTACCACAATCCCAAAAAACCAATCTACTACCGCGCTCAATGCAAAAAAACTTACTAAAACTATAGTACTTAAACTCCTTTTTAAAAGGCTAGACATCTTTAATTCGCCCCTCCAAATCGACGCTCTCTATTCTGGAATTCTTCGATTGCCCTGGCTAACCCTTCTGCGCCAAAATCAGGCCAGTAAACTTTTTCAAAATAAAGCTCAGCATAAGATAACTGCCATAATAAAAAATTACTGATGCGTTCTTCTCCGCTTGTGCGAATAAGCAGATCAGGGTCAGGTAACCCCGCTGTATAAAGATACCGGTTAAAAACATCAGGGCTAAGATCATTAATATTTTCTTTGCCTTCGATTACCTCTCCACACCATGCCTTGGCTGCATTGACTATTTCCTGGCGGCTTCCGTAATTAATCGCAACGACTACAGTCATGGCAGTATTTTTCTTAGTCTGCTCCTCGGCTTTACGCAGTTTTTTTATTAACTCTGGCGGAACAGGATCAACTTCACCGATAACAAGAAAACGAATATTTTTACGCTGCATATCTTTGACCTGGGAAGCAAGAAATCTATCAATAAGGCCCATGAGCACTTTTACTTCAAATTTAGGCCTGGACCAGTTTTCTGAAGAAAAAGCATAAAACGACATCACTTTAATTCCCAGGTCATTACCTGCCGTTATAATTTTACGCATGCTTTCTACGCCAGCGCGATGCCCGGCAACACGCGGCAGGCCGCGTGCTTTAGCCCAACGCCCATTTCCATCCATAATAATAGCTATATGCCTAGGTAATCTTGTTTTTATCATAATTAAGCTTGTTTGCAAAAAAAATACAAAAAAACTCCCCTATGCATACTCTCCCAAACTTAAGCAGCATACTTAATAAGCAAAAACTACTGGTGCACCCGATAATCGATTTCAGGAAACAAATTGTCTTTGCTTTCAATATCAGCAAGCCATGATTCATCAATCGCATTAGACCTGATATCTTCGTAAAGCCGACTGAAACGCAGAATATGCTCTTTGGTACGTTTGACAGCGTAACTTGTGTGAGTCCCCGTACCAAGAATAAAAGCCCAATCGGAACTCTGCGCAAGCAAAAGTTCGCGAAGAGCCTGGTTAAGGGCACGCCGCAACACGCCGTTAGGATGGGTTTCTGAATAACTGCGGGCAAGTTCAGACATTCGTTCGCTGGCCTTGTGTAGATGGCGGTAAATCCAGTCATTGGGGCCTTGTAACCACATCTCACTGTAACCTTTCCATCCCCAGCTAGACATTGACGGCGTAACCACTTGGTTACGCGGATTTTCCGCCAGATACTCCGAAGGCGTAATCAAACGAATTGTTTTCTGGTCAAAATGAATTTTGCGAAAAAGATATTCCAGCCACATCGGGCCTTCATACCACCAATGCCCAAGAAGTTCAGTATCATAAGGAGAAATAATCAAAGGTTTTTTATGCATAAGGCCATACAAATACTCTACCTGTCTCTCCCGGTTAAACATAAAATTCCCCGCATGTTCTGCAGTCTTTTCACGAGCAAGAGCAGGTGAATAAGGCTGTTTCTCATCGCTTCCGGTAATGCGAAAATATTTTATCCCGGTATTAATACGTATGCCATCAGGATGAATATAAGGTTTAATATATTCAAAATCCAGATCAAAACCGATATCTCGGTAAAACTCCCTGTAACAATGATCTCCCGGATATCCTTCGACAGAAGACCAAACCTGCTTTGAAGATTCAAGGTCCCTGCCAAAACAGGCTACCCCGGACTTACAATACACCGGAGCGAATACTCCGTATTTAGGCCTGGGAGTTCCGTGCAAAACCCCGTGCGCGTCGGTAAAGAAAAACTTTATCCCTGCTTCACGTAAAAGCTCATCCTGCCCCGGGTAATACCCGCATTCAGGCAGCCATATCCCTTGAGGCTTACGGCCAAAAACACTCTCATAATGGCTTACCGCAACCCTTAACTGCGCGCGTACTGAATCACGATGAGTATCCATGAGCGGGAAAAATCCGTGTGTTGCCGCGCAAGTAACTACTTCGATTTTACCGGCGTCCTGAAAGGCCTTAAAAGCAAGAACAATATTTCCATGATAACGCTCAAATATTTCACGTGACCTGCAAAAATTATTCAGATAAGTTACTGCCAAGTGTTGAAATTCCGGCTGCCAACGGGTACGCTCTACTTCTTTATGCGCTAATTCAATCAACCTATTAATATGTTTTCTGTACCGGTTTTCAAGAAGCGGATCTGAAAGCATGGATATAAGCGTAGGAGTAAGAGACATCGTCACCCGAAAATCAACCTTATCATGCATAAGCTTCTCAAAAGCATCAATAAGAGGGATATAAGTTTCGGTGATCGCCTCAAAAAGCCAGTCTTCTTCCAGAAAATTTTCGTGTTCCGGGTGGCGCACAAACGGCAGATGGCTATGCAACACTATACATAGATACCCTTTATTCATTAAATTTTCCTTTATTACCTGTTCGACCTACGCGGTCGAATTTTCGACCGCGTAGGTCGAAGAAGGTTATTTGGTTTCTCTGGTTACAATGGGAGTAATCACACGGTAATCAATATCATCGGCAGAATTTGCCTCAACCGGTATTACCTGTTTCCCGTCAGGAAGCGCAAATCTTAATGTAAATGTACCGTCGGGCCGTAGTTTTATTGCTTTTCCCTGAACCTTCACCTTTGCATCCGGCTCAGTCGCGCCATATACTATTAATTCAGTATTAACAATAAGCCAAAACTTGCGTTCTTTTGCCAGTTGTTTTTTTGCTCCGGTCGGGCTTGCCATTGAAGCCATGCCAGGAGAAGCAAGTATCCCCGAGAAGAGCTCTCTTTTTACGCGCTCCTGCCACGCCTTACCAATAGGGGAACTTTGACCTAGACCAAAACCCATACCATACAAACGGGCAAACATCTCTTCAGGAATCATCCATTCTTCTTCACCCGTTACCAAAGAAGGCCCATCAAGCGGAGTTAAAACAACGTTTGATCTCAGGAGCGTAATAAACCTACCATCAGCTAGTATTAGCCCCAAATCCACACACCATGAACGACCGGCTGCCTGTGCATTAATATACCAATTAGTTGCCGCTGGGTGTATTTCAATATCATAATAGCTGTGGGCATTACGGCCGTTAAATTTGATATGGCTTACGTCATAGACGCGTAACACTTTTTTGGCATGATATACCACGTCACCATATTCATGTCTTAATTTTTCAAAAAGTTCCCCCGTTGTCTCCCAATATGTATACATCCACCATGGGTCTCTTACCAAAAGTACAATCTTGTTTTCGTTATATCCCCCGGGAAGATCCTGCGGCATAGGCCTTGGAGAAGATTTTATAATTTCAGGAGTAGAAAATTTAGTCGTACCAACAGCTACTTCGCGGGCCCCGAGAATTTCATTTTTAAATCTTGATTCCGGCAAAAGCTCTTTTTTTCTGCTTTTTGTTTCTGTAACACGCTTTACTGCACTCCGGCCTCTTTTTACTTTGGTTGCTCGATCCTTGATGGCTTTGATTTTGTTTTTAATTTTACGCAGTATTGCCATTTTAAATCACCCCACTTTCCTAAAACTATTTATTTTTTTACCTGTTTTACTGCCACTAATGCTTCTTTAAGATCCTCTTCCAGGGTCAGCTTAAGTTTGGTCACTTTCTCTAATTCCTCATTTATACTTTTATTCACTAGTTGTTCTTGTAAAAGCACTTTTTTTGTAGAGTCTAACAGCAGCTTTTGTTCTTCCAACTCTTTATTAAGTTTGGTACTCGTTTCTTCGGCAGAACTAACTTTTTTTTGCAACTTCTCAAAACGTTCCTCTGCCTCAAGCCGGGAACTCATTTCACTATTCCATTTTTTTCTCATCTGCGCAGAATCCGAACATGACTTTACGGAGATGACCAATAAAAGCATCACCAAAACAGAGAGTATTAAAACTATGTTTATCTTAACTTTTCCGCCCATTTAATTCCTCCTTGCCCGGTGCTAAAAATATTATTTCAAATTCCCTTGATCCACGCCTTGCTTAACTTTTTTTGCCTCTTTTGCTTTGTTCGCAGGCGGTAAAATAACAATCTCTACGCGGCGGTTAAGTTGACGGCCTTCATTATTATCATTAGGAGCTACCGGTTGATATTCTCCGTAACCAATTGCGGCCAACCTCTTTGGATTTACTAATGCTTCCTCCTGCAAATAATGCAGAACGCTTACTGACCTAGCAACAGAAAGCTCCCAGTTGCTCTTCCAAGAAGAATATTTTATCGGCTCATTATCAGTATGGCCTTCTATACCTACTTTTAAATTCGGTACAGTATCCTTTAAAACAGTAGAAATCTTTTTTAAAATTGACAAGCACTCCTGACGAAGCTTATCTTTACCTGAATCAAAGAGGACATCGCCTAACACCGTAATTACAAGGCCACGCTCAAGCATCTGAAGCTTAACCTGCTTATCGCTAATCTCCTGGCTTAATTTATCTTCAAGCATGGTTTTTGCCTGAGATAGTTCATCCAGCTGACGAGAAAGAGTTTCAATTTTTTCTACATCAGAACGCCTACCGGTCTGAAAAATGAAGGTACATCCGGAAACCATACTTATAAAAACTATAATTGTCGCAGAAAATAAGATCTTCTTTTGCATATTTTTGCCTCACTTTCTTAATTTTTAATTGATTTTAGTTGGGATTTAACTATAACACGGGCAAATAGTTTAGTCAAGAAAAATAGTCTCTTCTCTGCCAGAGCCAACTGAAACTAAAGATATCCGCGCGCCTACATTATCTTCTATGTATTTTAGGTAGGATCGCGCCTGCATAGGCATATCTTTTAGTTGATTTACCCTGCAGCTTTTTCCGGGCCAACCTGCCACTTTTTTATACACCGGCTTAGCCTCTTTAATGACTGTAAGATCCGCGGGAAAACTCTTAAAAATTTTCCCCTTATATTTATAACCCATGCAGACAGAAATTTCTTTTAAACCGTCTAGGATATCCATTTTGGTAAGCGCAATCTCTGTAATCCCATTTAAAGCTACAGCTTCCTTTACCATTAAACAGTCAAACCAACCGCAGCGCCGCGGCCTTCCGGTAGTAGCTCCGAATTCCTTACCTTTTTCACGCATAAATTTCCCAAAAGTCAGGTCAAACTCTGTAGGAAATGGGCCTTCGCCAACTCTTGTAGTATAGGCCTTGGCAACTCCGATAACTTTATTCATCGCAGCAGGAGAAAGACCGCTTCCCGTACAGGCTCCGCCAGCAGTTGTCGAAGAAGAAGTCACGAAAGGATAAGTTCCAAAATCAATATCTAAGAATGTTCCTTGTGCGCCTTCAAAAAGTATGTTTTTCCCACAGCGGTTTGCCTCTTGTAATTCGGTATGCACCGGACTGATAAAAGGGGTTAATTTTTTACCAAACTCAAGATACTGACGCCTGATCTGCGCATATGAAAAACCCGGATGATGGTAAACTTTTTTAAAAATTTCGTTTTTCTCTTTTAAATTATCCTCAAGCTTATAGGCAAATAATTTAGGATTAAGCAAATCCACTACGCGTATCCCACAACGGTTAATTTTATCTGCATAACAAGGCCCAATTCCACGGTTAGTGGTTCCGATTTTATTCGCCCGCTTATCCTCTTTTAATTGATCAAGAATTTTATGATACGGCATGATCACGTGAGCAAGCGGTGAAATCTTTAATCTCCCCTTTACGCTTATACCGGTATCAATAAGGCTGCTAATTTCTTCAAGTAATACCGCAGGATCAATTACAACGCCATTTCCGATACAACAGATTTTACCAGGATGCAGAATCCCTGATGGTAAAAGATGGAATATATATTTTTTATCTTTAACCACGACAGTGTGGCCGGCATTATTACCGCCCTGATAACGTACAACAAAATCTGCATGTTCAGTAAGAATATCGATGATCTTGCCCTTACCTTCATCTCCCCATTGCGCACCAACTAAAACTGTATTCATTAATTTTCCCTCGTTTTCTTGTCTGAAAATTTACGGAGACATTGTAAATATTTTACGGGCAATGTCGGGATATTTAGCGATAAATTTCAACTCTTCATCAACCAGCGGCTTCTGATTATGGACATTGGCATAACGCACTAGCTCTAATATCTCTGCTGCCTCTAATTCGTTCTTAAAAATAATTTCGAGCTTATCGTAGACATTACGAAAACCCTTGATACCGGAATATTCCCCTACGGTGATTTTACGCCCGGTTTCAATGATATCGGGTTCTCCGCGGCCAAGCTCTTCATAATCATAAAGCTCATAGTTTCTGCGGTCCTTAAGCGCTCCGTCGGCATGAATGCCTGATTCATGTGCAAAGGCATTAGCTCCAACTCCCGGTTGATTTATTGGAACAGGAATACCAAAGGCATATGAAGCGTATTTTGAAATCTTCCATGCTGTCTTAAGACTGACCTTACTATCTAAATAATTTGGAAATCCGCTTCCATATTTAATAGCCAGAATTACTGAAACCAGATCCGCATTTCCTGCCCGTTCACCCATTCCATTTACACAAGTGTTGATATAAGTATCTACTCCTGCCTCAACAGCGGCTTTTGCCCCGGCAATGGAATTAGCTACCGCAAGCCCTAAATCATTGTGCGAATGAATTTCAATGGGGATTTTTACAGCTTCTGCCAATACCTTAATACGCTCATAAATGGAAAATGGCGTATCGCAGCCAAGAGTATCACAATATCGGACCCGGTCAGCGCCTGCATTTTTTGCCGCGCCAGAAAACTCAACCAAATAATCCATATTTGTGCGCGAAGCATCCTCGGCATTAACACCTATACTTTCTGCTCCATGTTTACGCGCAAGCTTAACTGCTTCCTGCATCTCCTTGATTATAGAAGCGTGATCAAGTTTTCCTTTAAACTTATGCATAATCATCTGATCAGATGTAGATATAGAAAGATTAAGATGTTTAATCTTTGGAACAAACTTATAAGCAGTAGAAACATCCTCTGTAGTTGCGCGCAACCAACCTCCCAATCTAATTGAAGAAAGAGCCCCTTGCTCAACTAATTCCAGGTTTGCGTTAAGATAATTAGTTTCATGCCGGGTTACCGGGAAACCAAACTCCGACTGAAAAACACCAATCTCATTTAAATAAATATTGAGCATGGTCTTTTCAAGCTTTGAAAGGCAGATACGCGAAGTCTGCACTCCGTCACGATTGGTTACATCAACAAGATAAATTGTAGGTTTTGACATAATAGGCACCTCACGAGTTAATAGTTTTAACGATTCTCAATCAACTTCTTAAAATCTTCCTGTTTGGGTATGCCTCTTGTGCCGAAAATCCGCTGATTTTCTAAAAGATAAACTGGCCCTAACATAACTTTTAATTCTGAATTAAGACGAATATTTTCTTTTAAAAGAGTACTACCCTCTTCTCCTCTTGCGCAAGCTTTAATCAGATCCTGGTTTACAATAGGTGCGCAGTCTTCCCACCAAGAATTATTGATATTCTTTTCCCGGCAGCTAATATAATCAAAAAAACTCTTCGGATAATATTTTTGTATACATAAAGCGCGCTCGTAATCCTGAATTTCTAGATCTCCATAAGAAGAGGTCAACTTACCATTTTCTTCCTTAGTAAGAAAATGAACAACAGGATTAAACGGCCTTAACGCCTCAAGTATGCCTAATGAATTCTTATCATATAAACTTAAAAAAACATCAACCTTCCCAGGAATTAACTGGCGGTCAATAAAATATGATACCCCGCCAAACTCCTCTTTAAGAAAATAGTAATTTTCCTTTTCAACTACTTTATCTTTAAAATTAGTAAAACCAACATCGTCTGAAAATTCTTTGTCAAACAGGAAAACCGGCAAAGACTTAGCAACAACTTCTTTTGCTAATTTTTTGGCTTCAGCTTGCGGATAATAAAGATATTTTACCTTGAGTCCTGGTATCTGCGCTTTAATTGCCTGCACAACAGAGCTGGCATCGCAAACTTTACAAACACGAGGCAGGACCACTTTTAATCCAATTTTGGGCGCTTCTTTAAATATACATTGCGCCTTAAGTGTGCCAGGATTAAGACAATTTACTGTCATTGCTTCTTTTTTACACTGCAGGTCAGAAAAACAACGCGGAAGAATATTTAATATCTGCGTATCATCGCTCGTTTTGTCTAGAAGGCGTATTTCTTCATACTGATAAGAAGAAATTTTTTTATCTTTCATGGAAAGCGTAAGCTTACATAGTTTCTTCCCTTGCCATGACGGATAACAAATAATAGTGTTACCGATATTACGAATATTGGAATCTTTTCTATGGCCGGTGTGCCCTGAAATAATTATATCAATACCAGGATTATCTTTTGCTAAACGTTCGTCTTCAATTTCGCCCAGATGGCTTAAAACTATAATGATATCCGCGCCATTTTCTTTTGCATCTAAAACAGCCTTTTGCACTGCAGCGTGAGGCTCATTTAAAATAAATCCCGTAGCTACGGCCTTTGCTTGAGGCATAACTACGCCTATCAATGCAAATTTTACCTCTCCGGCTTCTTTAATAATATACGATTTAAGATTTATTCTTTTATCTAAATTTCGGTAATCAATATTAGCGCAGACAAAATTAATACCGGGGTTGGACTTCATCTGCTCCTCAAGAAAAGTTTTACCAAAGTTAAACTCTTCATCTCCAAGGCCTACGGCATCATAGCGCATGATCTTCATCGCCTCTACCTGAACTCTTGTGCGCTCTTCGTCAAGCTCTACATTCTGTGCATATTCATCAAAAACTCCTCCTGCAAAAAATGCGCCGGAATCAATAAGCAAGGAGTGAGGATTTTTTTTACGCAGTTCCTTAATTAAAGTAGCTCGCCTGCTAACCCCACCATCTGGTTGTATCGGACAAGTACAAGGATAAAGCATGGCGTGAGTTTCGCCGGTATATAGAATGTCGATATTTTCAGCATAACAAGAGAATAGAAAACTTAATAAAAATATTATACTACTTATAGCCACCTTAGCGGATAGCGGATAGCGGATAGCGGATAATTTATACGCTATACCCTCTACGCTACACGCTAAAAATTTTGTTTTTTTCTTTTTACTCATAACCTAATCACTTTCGCTGCTTTTACATTTTCTGTTTTCTGTATTTTTCCTAGTAATTCTGCATCAATAACGCTATCTACATTAAGAATAGTTAACGCCATACCTCCTGGCGCCAGGCGGCCAAAGGTCATTGCCGCAATATTTACCTGATGCTTTCCCAAAATAGTCCCCAAGTTTCCTATAATTCCCGGCCGGTCAACATTGTTTACTACAATCATTTCTCCTTGAGGAGAAACTTCCATAGAATATTCATCAATTTTTACAAGGCGCGGCTGTTTATTAGCAGAGAGCGTGCCAAATATTACGCGGGATTCTTTATCGGTTTTAAGCTCTACCCGCACAAGATTCAAAAACTCTTCTTCACGATTAGATTTAACTTCCTGAATCTTAATCCCGCGCTCTTTTGCTAAACTTACAGCGTTAATAAAATTTACCGTTTCCTTTAAAATAGGAGAGAGCATCCCTTTAACTAAAGACATGGTTAACGGACTTAAATCATGCTTAATAATTTCTCCGCTATAAGTTATGGAAAGATCCTGGAATCTTCCTTCTGCTAACTGGCTTAAAAAACCCCCCATTTTTTCACAAAGATTTATATACGGCTCTAAGGTTTTACAAGCATCCGCCTCAAGGCAAGGGTAATTTGCGGCATTGCGTATCCCGCGGCCAAGAAGAGCGTCACGCACAATCTCCACTACTTCAATGGCAACGTTCACCTGGGCCTCTTCTGTTGATGCGCCAAGATGAGGGGTAACTACTACATTTTCAAATTTCAAAAGTTCATTATCAGCAGCCGGCGGCTCTTTTTCAAAAACATCGATAGCAGCTCCTGCAACTTTTCCTTCTTTAATTGCTTCTACTAAGGCTATCTCGTCAATAATCCCGCCGCGGGCGCAATTAATGATCCGTACGCCTTTTTTCATCAGCGCGAATTGATTACGCGAAATCATATGCCGGGTATCATCAGTAAGCGGAGTATGCACGCTGATATAGTCCGCACTCTTAAAAAGCGCTTCAAGTTCAACTAATTCTATTCCCAGGCTTGCAGCATTTTCTCGCGATAAATAAGGATCATAGGCAATAACTTTAACCCCGAAAGATATAGCGCGTTTGGCCAATTCTTTTCCAATACGGCCAAAACCAACAATCCCCAACACTTTTCCGTAAAGCTCAACCCCCATAAATTTAGAGCGTTTCCATTCACCGACCTTTGTCGATTGGCTTGCCTGAGGGATGTTGCGCGACAAAGAAAGCATCATACTTATCGTATGTTCAGCAGTAGATATAGTATTTCCACCCGGCGTATTCATGACAATGATTCCCTTTTGCGTTGCTGCTTCTAAATCTACATTATCAAGCCCCACACCTGCGCGGCCAATGACTTTAAGTTTATCTGCTGCGTTTATTATATCTTTTGTAACTTTAGTAGCGCTGCGCACAATTAAAGCATCATAATCCCTAATAATTTCTTTTAAAGCATCAGGCTTAAGATCTGTCTTAATATCAACCTGAAAATCTCCTACCTCTCTGAGTAACTTTATCCCTTCTTCTGACAAAGCATCGCTAATCAAGATTTTTTTCATTTCGTCTCCTATTTATCTTTGCTGTATTCGTCATAAGTTTCTGCACTTATTAAACCCTGTTCAAAAAGCTTATCAATAGAATCCTGCATTAAATGCATTTTATATTTTGATCCGGTTTGAATTACCGACGGTAATTGCGTAAAATCTCCGCTACGAAGAATCCTTCGCACAGCGCTATTTGCCACGCACACTTCGGTAGCAAGAGCTCTTCCAACACCATCCTTATGCACTAAGAGCGTCTGAATAATTACAGCGCGCAAAGAATGCGATAATCTTGAATATATAAAATCCCTTTGCGAAAACGGAAAAAAACTTATAATCCGGTCAAAAACCTGCACCGCATCAGTAGCATGCATAGAAGTTATTACCAGATGGCCTGTTTCTGCAGCCTCAAGGACAGTTTCTACGCTGTCTGAATCCAGGATCTCTCCTACTACTATTACATCAGGATCCTGGCGCATAGCTGCTTTTAACCCCTGAGCAAAACTTTCCACGTCCGTACCAACTTCCCGCTGTTTAACTATGCTTTTAATATTTTTATGCATATACTCTATCGGTTTCTCTAAAGATAAAATAACTCCGGCTTTCCTACGATTTATAATATCTACCATCGTAGATATGGTAGTAGTTTTACCGGATCCGGTTGTCCCTCCGATAAAAATTATACCGTCTTTAAACTGACAAAGATCTTCTATTATTTCCGGCAAACCCAATTCCTGCCTTCCCTTGATATTTGCAAGAATATTACGAAAAACTACCTCGGTTTTGCCGCGCTGTTTATAAATACTTACCCGGTAACGTGATTCAGAAGTAGGAGAAAACGCAAAATCTAAATCTTTTTCTACTTCAAAGCGCTTCTTCTGGGCATCGCTTAAAATACTATAAATCATCTGGCGGATCTGCTCTTCGGTAAGCGTATTTTCTTCAAGCGGCTTAATCTCTCCGCAATAACGCATCATAGGCGGAGACCCAACAGTCAGGTGCAAATCAGAAATATCTTTTAGTCTTCCTTTTTCAAGCAAGCGTAATATATCTATGCGTTCAATAGACTGACGAAGCTGCTCTTTTTGCCCTTCTAAAAGATCATTAAAATATACACCAATATTAAAACGTTCGGCGGATATTTTTTCAAGCCGCACTACTTTTGCGCCTATGGCCAGAGATAATTCTTCAACTCCGGGAAGTTTGATGAAAATCTTAAGTTCTTCATCAATAGGAATTTGCTTAGGATTTTCAAATAGCATCCCGGAAGCACTGATGTTTTTTGTTATCGCTTCACAATTTTCAGAATCCTGCTTTAAAGCGTAAAAAAACTTAATCGCAAGAGGAACTCTGGGGGCTAAGCGCCTTTCATCAGGATTACCAACTTCTTCTCTTATTTCCATGCGGAGCCTCTTTAATTCATTTAAGAAAAACTTCCTGCGCAGCACGCACTCCAGAACCAAAATTAAATTTATACCCCATCTGAGTTAAAACTTTTTCAAGACAGGATAATCCGACGATAATATCAAACTCTTCAATAAAACCCATATGCGCGAAACGGAATACTTTTCCTTTAAGTTCGGATTGCCCTCCGGCAATAGTCACGCCAAATGTATCACGCATTGTTTTTACCAGCTTTTCTCCATCAAAGCCAACAGGGAGTTTAACCGCTGTTACAACATCTGAATAAGCATCCGGAGCAAAAAGCTCTAAACCAAGCGCTTTCATCGCCGCGCGTGTTGCCTCCGCCATTTTACTGTGGCGTTTAAAGATATTCTCAAGGCCATCTTCTTTCATTATACGCAAACTCTCATTAAGCGCCATAACCAAAGTAATCGCGGGAGTAAACGGAGTATCAGTGCTTTTAAGCGCTTTCCTGGCTTCCTTCATATCAAAATAATATTTCGGGCATTTCGATTCTTCAGCTAACTTCCATGCTTTAGGGCTCAAAGAAATAAAAGCTAAGCCGGGAGGAAGCATCATGCCTTTTTGTGAACCTGACACCACTACATCAATACCCCAGGCATCGGTTTTAAGATCTATTGCACCCAAACCGCTGATTGCGTCTACAACTAAAACGGTTTCTGTGTCTTTGGCCACTTTTCCTAACGCTTCTATATTTGTAGCCACACCGGTTGAAGTTTCACATAAAGTGGAAAATACCGCTTTAATTTTAACTTTAGAATTTTGGATTTTTGACTTAACCAAATCAGGGCTAACTGCCTTGCCCCATTCAACTGAAATTACTTCTGTATTTATCCCATAGGCTTTACATATTTCTGTCCAACGCTCTCCAAATTTTCCCGCTTCTATGGTAATTACGGTATCTCCGGGCGAAAGAAGATTGATTACTGCCGACTCCATTGCACCCGTGCCTGAAGAAGTAAGAATAAAGACGTCTTGTGTAGTCTGAAAGATATATTTTAATCCTTCAGTTGCTTCTTTTAATGCTGCCTGAAACTGCGGAGTGCGATGATGAATTATAGGACGCGCCTGCGCTTCCATTACCTGCGGTGGAAGCGGAGTCGGCCCCGGTGTCAATAAATAGTTCTTTCTCATTAAAAACCTCCGTTTATTTATTTATGCTTGGCAATCACTTCATCTACTAAACCGTATACCTTGGATTCTTCAGCAGACATAAAATAATCGCGATCAGTATCTTTAACGATCTTTTCGAGCGGCTGATTCGTATGCTTTGCGATAATTTGATTTAAATTATCCCGCAGTTTTAAAATCTCCTGGGCATGGCGGGAAATATCTTCTGCACTTCCCTGCACTCCCCCCCAAGGCTGGTGTATCATTACGCGCGAATTCGGTAAAACATAGCGTTTGCCTTTTGTGCCGGCGCATAATAGCACTGCCCCCATGCTTGCAGCTTGCCCCACACAATAAGTAGCTACTTCGGGTTTTAAAAACTGCATCGTATCATATATGGCAAGCCCTGCGGTTACCGAACCTCCGGGAGAATTAATATAAATGCAAATCTCTTTATTCGCGTCTTCCATCTGCAAAAAAAGCAGCTGGGCAATTATAAGATTAGCGACCATATCATCGATTGGGGTGCCGATAAAAATAATCCGGTCTTTTAACAGCCGTGAATAAATATCATAAGCACGCTCATAACCCCGGCTAGTTTGCTCGATTACCATCGGAACAAGTGTTTGGTTTTTTATACTCATAGTAATCTCCTTAAACGTTATGCTTCCTGTTCCCACTTCGCTTCCCTTAATAAAAATTCCATGACTTTGCGCGTCATATGCTCATCAAGCGGAATATTTTCTTTTTTAGCGACTTCTTGAAAAACTAAATAGACCTTTACCTGTTGAACCGCTTGCGGCTCTAGCTTTTCACGCAGCGTACTCTCTTCCTTTTTAATTTCTTCCGTAGGAATTCCTTTTAATGCCAGGTCCATCTTCGTCTGCCTGACCAAATCTCCAAGCTGCCTATTTACTATTGACTGTGGAATTTTAAAATTCAAATCTTTATTTAGCGCATCAACTACCGTGGTTTCTGCTTTTTGCCTGCGCTGGTTATCCTTTTGCAAATACAATTGCGCCTCAAAAGTTTTCTCAAGATCGCGAAGTGCCGGATATCCTAAAGAACGCGCCACAGAATCATCAAGGTTCTCTAATTTACGCGACTCTTTTAAAGAATCAAGGCTGCGTTTAACTTCATCGGCAGTTACTTCTGTATTTTTATAAAGAATTTTTATGCCTTTGTAATTATTTAATTTAATCTCCGGAGCTATCTCCACCTTTGCTTTAAAAGTCAAGAGGCCGTTTTCAAGTTTTACATCAGAAACTTCCGGTAACTCAATTGCTGCAATGTTTTCTTTTTCAAGCGCCTGGTCATAAGCTTCAGGAATTAGCTCTTTAATTACCATTTCCTGGGCATGGCCTGAAAAATTCTTTTCTAAAATATCTCTTGGGACATTACCCTGTCTAAAACCTTTAACCTTAGCTTCTTTGCTTAAACGGCCGAATACATCAGTAAATTTATTTTTTACGGTTTCTGCCGGAACTTCAATAGTTAATTCCCGAGTTGATCCATCAATTTTTTTCACAGCTGTTTTCATCTCTAAAAAACCTACCTTTCTATAGTTGATTTGTTAAATTAGGGACACTTCTTACAGGGACATCTCTTGACAGGCAAATTTACTTGTTAAGAGATGTCCCTAACGTTAAGAAGTGTCCCTACAATTTCTCACATACTAAACTTCTCACCCAAATAAAGCTCTCTTGCTTTAGGGTTATTAATCAGGTCACTGGCAGTGCCTGAAATAAGGATAGTTCCTTCGGTTATCAAATAAGCGCGGTCTGTAATTGAAAGCGTTTCGCGCACGTTATGATCCGTCAAAAGAATCCCCAAGCCTCTCTCCCTAAGTTTACGTATAATTTCCTGGGCTTCATTAACCATTATCGGGTCAATTCCGGAGAATGGCTCATCTAAAAGAATAAACGATGGATTAGTCACAAGCGCCCTGCTTATTTCAAGCCGCCTACGCTCTCCTCCGGATAACGTATACGCTTTATTCTTTGCTAAACGGGTGATATTAAACTGTTCAAGCAAACTTTCCAAGCGGCGCTTTCTTTCCTGGCGGCTTATGGAAAGCGTCTCAAGTATTGCCATAATATTATCCTCGACGCTAAGCTTACGGAAAATTGACGGTTCCTGAGACAGATAGCTTATTCCAAAACGGCAACGGCCATGTATAGGAAGCTTAGTGATATCTTCGTTATCAAAAGTAATCGTCCCCTGATCAGGGGGAATAATACCGACTACCATATAAAAAGTAGTAGTCTTACCGGCGCCATTGGGCCCGAGCAATCCTACGATTTCACCGCGCTTGACAGTCATATCAATTCCTTTAACTACCTGCCTGCCGGCATAGCTTTTACGCAGATCCTTAATTTCTAGAAGATGCATCTATTTTCTCCGTAGAGTTGATCACTAATTTAGGTTGCCCGGAAAGAGTAATCTTTTTGCTTACGGCGTCATAAACAGCTTCGTTACTAAAAGAAGTGTTTTCCCCGCGTATGATCTTAACATTACCCCTGGCAATTATCCGGTTGATCTTATTGCTTATATCACTAAGGGTTTCCCCGGGATTTCCGGAAGATTTCCCCCCAGAAGATTTAACAAAGTGCACTTCCATGGTATCGCTCATAATTTTCATATCCGGACGCTCTACTATAACATTCTTATTGAAGTTAGCGATATTACGCTCGTAATCGATATCTAACGGCCCATCGCAGGTAATAATTGTTTTTCCGGTTGAATCATTATCTGTTTTTTTCTCGGGAGTAATTTCAACTGTAATATCTTTTTGCAGCTTTACCTTACTTAAACCGGACTCAGCAACAGCACCTTGTGCCACGGTAATCATATTATTCTTAGTTATATCTACACGGTCGTTTGTAGTAATAGTCTTTTCTTTTCTATCCCAGTCAAGCGAAGAAGTTTTAAGCTCTGCTCCTGATGCAGTGGTAATTATTACATTATCTTCAAGATGGACTTTACCTTCATTTTTAAGAAAATTTCCTTTATCCGCCGTAAGTTTCACCTGTTCCTTCTCACCGTAAAAATTACCTACTACGGTTTTAAGGTTCACGGTATCAGCCAGTATATCCGCACTCTTTGCGGATATATCCCAGGCTTTCTTCCCGCGGTCGCCAAATCCGCTTAAAGAAAACTCGTTTATCTGCTCATTACCGGAAGGAGATTCCCCCTTTGCAGAAACAGAATAATACCCTAAAAAAAATATAATCGCAGCCAAAAACAAAAGTTTACGAATCATAAAAATTAATAACCTCTTTCCATTTCCCTTGAGTCTTTAAAATCAGCTCCGCCACTTCACGCACTGCTCCGTGGCCACCTTCTCTTAAGGTTATATAATGGCTGACACGCTTAATTTCAGGACAAGCATTAAATACTGCTACGGCAAATCCTACGCGTTTAAGCAAGCAAAGATCTACTAGATCATCTCCTACAAAACAGAGTTCTTCAACGCTTACCCTATATTTTTTGAGGATTTTATCAAGAACTACTGTTTTTGGGGAAATATTTTCATAAACCACATCTACCTTCATATCCCTGGCACGCGGATGGATTGCCTTTGAACCTTTGGCAGTTATTAAGACAGTGGGAATACCAACTTTTTTAAGCATATACACGCCAAGGCCGTCGCGAACATTAAAAAATTTTGAATCGCGGCCGCGGGAATCATAAATAATCTTCCCATCGGTAAGCACACCATCAACATCTAGAAGCAAAACCTTTACTTTCTTTGCCCTCTCTAATATATATTCTTCCATTGTTTTTTACATTACCCCGGCTTTAAGCAGGTCCTGGACATCTAGCAAACCGACCGGAGAACCTTTTTTATCTACCACCGGAACTTCATCAATATGCTTTTCCTGTAAAATCCGCATTGCCTCTGCCGCAAGCATTTGTGAACTAACAGTAGTAGGATTTTTTGTCATTACTTCTTTTACCTGGCGATGCGCAAGCTGAGGGTCGTTCTCAAGATGCCGCCGTAAATCTCCGTCAGTAAAAATACCGACGAGCTTACCTTTTGAGTCTACAATGGAAGCGCTGCCGGCACGAGCACCGGTAATTTTAACTAAAACTACCGAAACCTTTGTTAATTCATTTAATACCGCATGGGACTTCCCGCTGCGCATAATATCTTCCACTTTAAGCAAAAGCCTTTTGCCTAAAGCCCCGCCCGGATGATAAAAAGCAAAATCTTTTTCCCTAAAACCTTTTAATTCTATGAGGCATACTGCCAATGCATCTGACATAGCAAGCATTGCAGTTGTTGAAGATGTTGGCGCCAGGCCCAAAGGACAAGCTTCTTTTTTTACATAAGTATTTAACACCGCATCGCTATAGCGGGCAAGCACTGAATCAGGATTACCTGTAATAGCAATAATCTTTGCCCCGATTTTTTTTAAAAGCGGCAGTAGCTTTTTTATCTCTTCGGTTTCTCCGCTATTAGAAAGCATGATTATCACATCTTCCTTTGTTACCCTGCCTAAATCTCCATGTATTGCCTCTGCCGAATGTAAGAACAGGCTGGGCGTACCGGTTGAAGCCATGGTAGCAGAAAGTTTTTGCCCGATGATCCCGGCCTTGCCCATACCGGTAACTACGACTCTTCCCTTACAATTAAAAACAATCTCTGTGCTTAAAGAAAAATCTTTATCTAACAGTTTTTTTAAATCAAGAATTGCCTGCGCCTCAATATCAAAAACTTCCCTAGCTCTTTTAAGCACATCTAAATTCATAATGAAGCCTCAATTTTTTTGATCTGTCTAAGTAAAATTTCTAATTCCTTAAAATCAATCATATTCGGGCCGTCACAGAGCGCCTTATCTGGAGTCAAATGCACCTCAAGGAAAAGCGCATCGCAGCCAAAAGCAACTGCTGCACGGGCAAGCCCAGAAACAAATTGCCGCTGGCCGCCGGAACAAGTTCCTTTTCCTCCTGGAAGCTGCACGCTATGAGTAGCATCATAAATTACAGGATAACCTGAATCCCGCATTATCGAGAGGCTGCGTAAGTCCGAAACCAGATTATTGTAACCGAAACTTACTCCCCGCTCAGTAATCAGTATTTTTTTATTACCGCTTGATTCTACTTTCTTGATAAGCGGCTCTATATCCCAAGGCGCCATAAATTGGCCCTTTTTTATATTAACCACTTTTCCGCTATGGCCGGCAGTAACTAAAATATCCGTCTGACGGCAAAGAAACGCCGGTATCTGGATAATATCTAGAACAGCCTTTGCCTCTGCAATATGGCTTTGGCAATGCACATCGCTTAGAATAGGAACTTTAACTTTTTGCTTTACTTTATGCAAAATCTCAAGCCCTTTTTTCAGGCCAGGGCCTCTATAAGAGTTAAGAGACAGCCGATTTGCTTTATCATAACTTGATTTAAAAATAAACGGCACTTTAAGGCTTGCCGTCAGCTCTTTTAAGCGCAATGCTACCTCAAGGCAGCTTTTTTCGGATTCAATCACACAAGGCCCGGCGATAAGGGCAATGGGCGAATTTCCTCCGATATTAATTGAGCCTACGGGTATAGTTCTAGTAATCATTTGATTTTCTCCACGTAAATTTTTACCTGCTTGAGATCTTCCGGAGTATCAACCCCTATTGTATCATAACGAGTTTCAAGCACTTTTATGCGGTAGCCATCCTGAAGGATACGTAATTGTTCAAGACATTCAGTCTTTTCAAGGCTAGAAGTAGGAATATTTTTATAAATAAAGAGAAAATCTTTTGTGTAGGCATATAAACCGATATGTTTATAGACCGCCGGCTCCCCGACACTGGAATTACGCGCCTTAAATGGAATAGGAGAACGGGAAAAATAAAGCGCGAAATTATTCTTATCTACCACAACCTTGACTACATCGGGGTTAGAGATCAGGGCAGGGTCTTCGATTTTTTTCATCAGCGTTGCCACAGAAAGAGTTTTATCCTCAGAAAGAGCACGAGCCACCGTATCAATCATCATCGGATGTACCAGCGGCTCATCTGCCTGAATATTTACTACGATTTTTACATCGATAGGGTTTACTACTTCGCAAATCCTGTCTGTGCCAGAGGTATGGCCCTTAGCAGTCATCACGACTTTCGCCCCGAACTCCCGGCATACAACAGCAACTTTTTCTTCATCACAAGCAATCAAAACTTCATCAAGAAGCAGAGATTGTTTTGCCCTCTCCCATACATGCTGTATCATCGGTTTACCTAAAAGATCAGCTAATATTTTTCCTTCAAAACGGGTTGAAGAATAACGTGCAGGGATCACTCCTAAAATATCCATATTATTTTATCCTTGATAGAAGTTCCGGACGCGTTGTAACAGCGGTTCCAAGTTTACTTACTACGATTCCGGCAGCGAAGTTAGCGATATGAGCCGCCTGAAGCTTACTTGCTCCTAGACATAAAGCAAGCGTAAAACAAGCAATCACCGTATCACCGGCCCCTGAAACATCAAATACTTCCTGCGCCACTGTCGGGATATGAGTAAAGTTTTTGCCTTTTTCAAAAAGCCGCATCCCCTGCTCTCCCAAAGTCACTAAAACCGACTCCAATCCAAGATATCCCATAACTTCAAAAGCAGCTGTATTGATTTCTTTATCAGTAAAAAGCCGTTCGCTGTTAACGCGGAAACTATTGGTCATATCCTTAATTTTTAAATTTCTTACCGCATTCTCAAGTTCTTTCCGATTAGGAGTAATAGCTGTTACCCCACGATAACAAAAAAAATTCTCTTCTTTCGGATCTACTGTGAGGATCTTTTTATATTTTTTGGCTAACTCAACTAACCTCTCAAGAAGGCCGGAATTAACGACACCTTTACCGTAATCTTCAATAACTAGACCATCGTAACCAGGAAGTTTCTTTTCAATAAATTTAAGAATCTTTTCATTTACTTCTTTACTAAGAGGGTCCCGATGTTCCCAATCTACGCGCACTACCTGCTGATGCCCGGCAAGGATACGCGTTTTTAAAGTAGTGTGGCGCCGAGGCTGTACAAATACTCCGCTTATATCAGCGCCGCGTTTTTTAAGCTGCCCAACCAGGATTTTTGCGTTCAGGTCATCTCCTACTACCCCGACAGCAGAAGCTTTGGCATCCATAGCTAAAATATTATTTACCACATTAGCGGCACCGCCTGGAACATAATGACGCTTATCTGCCCATATTACCGGCACAGGTGCTTCCGGTGAAATTCTTTCCGCGCCTCCTGAAATATACTCATCAAGAATAAGATCTCCTATTACCAAGACCTTTGCCCGGTTAAAATTTTTCACTAATGCTTTAAGAGATTTTAAATTTTTCATATTCCCTCAATAATTGCTTGGGCTAACATTGGAAGCATGATCTCATGATGCCCGATAATATAATGGCCTTTACCTGAGCTTTGAGTAGGCCGAGCCACAATATTCTGCTGCGGCCGATAATGATAAATCATATCGAAATTGGCGCTGGTAAAATTTTCTACTCGGTTACCCAGATTACGGCAAAGATTAAGCGCTTTAAGGAATACCTCCGGCATAATCACTGCCGAACCAAAATTTAATACCACCCCTCCGTTATTTAAACGCGCAATTTCCATAGAAAGCTTGCGAAAATCTCTTGAGCTGCCAAGTCCGGCTGCTGCTGCATCAAAAGAAGGATGCTGATGAATAATATCTGTGCCAATTGCCACAAAAACACAAACTGGAATATGGCTCTCTTCGGCCTGAGATAAAAGACTAAGCTTCTTAAAGGGAAGCTTTGCGGAATAAATTTTATTGCTTACTGACTCTCCTAGGCCTAAACCTTTATTTACACCATCTTTTACCGCTAGATTTATAAATTCCGCGGTTTCTCTGCCCATCCCAAAACTGCCATTTTTTAAGCTTGCGGCAACATCTTCGGAAGTTTTACCCAGAAAAGCAAGCTCAAAATCATGAATCAATCCTGCGCCGTTAATACAAAGGCAGGTAATAATTTTACGACGGATGAGCTCGTTAATTACCGGGTTCAGGCCGCATTTAATCACATGCGCCCCACACATAAAGATCACTGCGCGTTTCTTATGATAAGCCTTAATTACTGCTTGGCTTACTTGGCGAATATCCGCGGCTTTAAGTATATTTGGAAGCGAAGTATAAAAACCCTTAAAACTCTTTCCTTTAACAGGAATAGAGGCAAAATCACCTGATTTTACCTTGCTTAGGCGCTTTTTTATAGAATATGTTTTAACTTTATCCCAGTTTCTCATAAGAAGATTAATTGTAACATAAAAGACGGTGAAAGCAAATATTTTAAAAAGTGTCCCTGGCTATATTCACAAAAATCGAACTCGCTGCTTCTAAGACATCACTAACTTCTATGGCCTGAAGACAAAGAAATCCTTTTTGACAGCGATGCGCAAGACATTTTACGCAGCCTACCTCTTTATGAAGCACGCGGTCAAGCGGCCCCACCGGCCCCCACCTGCGGGGACTAAGCCCTTTCTGGTTACGTCCAAAAATAGAGATTACCGGCGTGCCAACTGCTGATGCTACATGCACAGGCCCAGAATCATTAGAAAGAAAAAGTTGAACTCGCCAAAGCAAGGCCGCCAACTGGCGCAAATCGGTCTTCCCGGAAAAATCCACTGCCAAATCACCTAAGAGGCTGCTTACTTTTTCTGCAATTTTGATATCTTTTGCCCCGGCCAATATTAAAACTTTTTTAAAATTATAACGGCCAGACAAAGCC
>ERZ1292640.40-Hain-H43-02um-R1-40-length-96401-cov-22_pt1 | contig 74397 bp, 69 predicted proteins | sample MGYA00564404_ERZ1292640 | MGnify/ENA primary metagenome ERZ1292640 (study PRJEB36523, sample SAMEA6512636) | groundwater metagenome | collected 2019-01-08 | study: AquaDiva: Metagenomics assemblies of 32 groundwater samples
CGTTGATCACGACCCCCGCCGTCCCGCCCGCCACCGGCCCGCACGTCGTTCCCAGTGTCGCGATCGTCGGCGCCGCCGTGTACGTGAACGCGCCCACGCCCGTGACCGGCCCACCGCACGTGGTCACCACCACGTCCTGCGCGCCCGCCGTCCCCGCCGGCGTCGTAACCGTCACCGTCGTCGCCGTGTTGCCCGTGATCGCCGCCCCCACACCCCCGATCGTCACTCCGGTGGCGCCCGCGAGATCCGTCCCGTTGATCACGACCCCCGCCGTCCCGCCCGCCACCGGCCCGCACGTCGTTCCCAGCGTCGTGATCGCCGGCGCCGCTGCCGAGGAATACGTGAATCCACCCGCCTGGGTCGCCACGCCGCCGCACGTGGTCACCACCACGTCCTTCGGTCCGACAGTGCCCGCGGGGGTCGTCACGGTCACCGTTGTAGCCGTGTTCCCCGTGATCGCCGCCGCCGCACCCCCGATCGTCACCGCCGTGACCGCCGAGAGGTTCGTCCCGTTGATCACCACCCCCGTCGTCCCGCCCGCAAGCGGGCCGCAGTTCGTGTCCAGGACCGTGATCGTCGGCACGTCCGCATACGTGAATCCGCCCGCTTTCGTGCCCGAGCCGCCGCACGTCGTCACCACCACGTCCTGCGCCCCGGCCGTCCCCGCCGGCGTCGTCACCGTCACCGACGTCGTCGGAACGCTCACCTTCCGGACGCGGTAGCTGAAGCTGTCTCCGATATACATATTCCCTGCCCCGTCCACCGCAACGGAATAGCTGGTGCCGATCCGCGCCATCGTCGCCGCGATGCCGTCCCCGTTGTAGCCGCTCACGCCCGTTCCCGCCACCGTGCTGATCAGGCCTGTCGCGACATCCACCTTTCGGGTGCGATAGTTGGAGGAGTCCGCGATATAGAGGTTCCCTGCCCTGTCCACCGCCACCCCGAAGGGCAAGTTGACCTGCGCCGTCGTCGCCGCGATGCCATCCCCGTTGTACCCCGCCGTCCCTGTCCCCGCCACCGTGCTGATCAGGCTCGACGAGACGTCCACCTTCCGGATGCGCTGGTTATCCCTGTCCGTGAGATAGAGGTTGCCCGCCGGGTCCAGCGCCACCCCGTAGGGCCAGTTGAGCTGCGCCGTCGTCGCCGCGATGCCGTCCCCGTTGTAGCCCGCCGTCCCCGTCCCCGCCACAGTGCTGATCTGGCCCGTCGCCACGGTCACCTTCCGGATGCGGTTGTTGTTCCTGTCCGCGAAATAGATGTTGCCGGCCAGGTCCACGGCCACACCGCAGGGCATATCGATCTGCGCCTTCGTCGCCGCGATGTCGTCCCCGTTGTAGCCCGCCGTCCCCGTCCCCGCCACCGTGCTGATCCCCCCCCCCGCAGTCACCTTCCGGATGCGGGCATTGGTCCTGTCGGCGATGTAGAGGTTCCCCGCCCCGTCCACCGCCAACCCGAAGGGGGTGTTGATCTGCGCCGACGTCGCCGTGCCTTCCCCGTTGTAGCCCGCCGTCCCCGTCCCCGCCACCGTGCTGATCTGGCCCGTCGCCACGGTCACCTTCCGGATGCGGTTGTTGGCGGAATCCGCGATGTAGGCATTACCCGCCCCGTCCACGGCCACCCCGTAGGAGGCGTTGATCTGCGCCTTCGTCGCCGCGATGCCGTCCCCGTTGTAGCCACCCGTCCCCGTTCCCGCCACCGTGCTGATCAGCTCCTTCGCCGGGTTCCTCGTGATCGTCGCCGGCGCACCGCCGATCGTAACCCCCGCTGCATTCGCCAGGTTCGTCCCGTTGATCACCACCCCCGTCGTCCCGCCGGCCGCCGGACCGCAGGTCGTGCCCAGGGTCGTGATCGTCGGCACCGCGGTATACGTGAACCCGCCGACCAGCGTCCCCGAGCCTCCGCACGTGATAACCACCACGTCCCGCGGGCCCGCGGTCCCCGCCGGAATCGTCACCGTCACCGTCGTCGCCGTGTTCCCCGTCACCGTCACCGGCGCACCGCCGACCAGCACTCCCATCAACCCCGCCAGGTTTACCCCGTTGATCACGACGCCGGCCGCTCCATCCGCCTCCGGCCCGCACGTTGTGTCCAATGACGTGATTATCGGCGCCGACGGATGCGTTATCACCACGGCCTTCGCCGTCGACCACCCCGACTGCGAGCCGCCTGAATCCTCCGCCTTTACCTGCAATGAGCAGGACCCTTCAGCCATCCACGAATGAACCCGGCTGTCCCCCACCCCGCTGTCCACCAGCCCGGACCACTCATCCACCGTGCCATCCGCATTCCAGTCCCATCCGTATCTCACCTGGTCGCCATCGGCGTCGGTCGTTGACGCGGAGTAGGTGAGGTTCTCGCAAGGCACTCCCCCCCCGGGCCGACCGGCTGCGACGGGGTATCGGGCTGAACCGCGTGCACGGCGACCGGAAGAAGCGCCAGGATGAGCGTCAAGGCTGCGTTCCGTGCCCGGCCCTTCATTGGCAGATGCTACCACATATGTGACTCATTGGGAATGATGCGGGTTGGACCCTCCCGCACGGCCACCAGCGTCGCTATCGGTCGTAACCTGCGACGTTGATGACGACCTTCCCCCGGACGTGGCCTTCCAGGACGTAGCGCATGGCGTCGGGGACGCCGCTCAGCGGATACCGGCGATCGATCACGGGCTTCAGCTTCCCGGCCTCGAGCCACTCGCCCAGGCACGCCAGGTCCTTCTGCGTGGCGGCGGCGGGCGCGAGGCCCAGCTTCCGCGACCCGAAGAGCGAGAGGAGCGGGCCCCAGAGGATGGCCTGCCGGATCTGCGGCCACTCGCCGCCGGCCATCAGGTACGTGCCCTTCGGCGCGAGCGCGCGCCGGTAGTCCCAGATGGACCGGAAGCCGTTGACGCCCAGGATCAGGTCGTACCGCTGGCCACTCGTTGCGAAGTCCTCCTTCGTGTAGTCGATGACATGGTCCGCCCCGAGCGACCGGATCATCTCCACCTTGTCCGTCCGGCACACGGCGGTGACCTCGGCCCCGAGCACCTTGGCGACCTGCACCGCGAAGGTGCCGACCCCGCCCGAGGCGCCGGCGATCAGGACCTGCTGGCCCGGCCGGACCTTGCCATGGTCGCGCAGGCCCTGCAGGGCGGTCGTCCCGGCCATCGGGGTGGCCGCGGCGACCTCGAACGTGACGCCGGCCGGCTTGCGGGCCAGCCCCTTCTCGCTGGGACAGACGTATTCGGCGAACCCGCCGTAGCCGAAGTGCGCGAGGTCGCCGAAGACCTCGTCCCCGGCGCGGAACTGCCGGGCGTCCGGACCGGCCGCCTCGACCACCCCGGCGATGTCGCACCCCAGGATCCGGAACTTCGGCCTGCGCAGGCCCGAGTGCAGGCGGATCGGGAACGGCATGGCCAGCATGAGCCGCCAATCCGGGGCATTCACGGACACAGCGCAGACCCTGACCAGGACCTGGTCCCCCTTGGGGCTCGGCCGTTCGACCTCCTCGAGATGCAGGACGTCCGCCGAACCGTACCGGTCGTACACAATGGCTTTCATGTGGTATTCACTCCTTATGCAGTTGTCGGCTCGTCATAGAGGGCGAACTCCTCGGGGGTCGGCGCCTGGAACTTCTCGAACCACTGCGACACCATCTCCCGCGAGATGGGCGGGGTCTCCATCCCCCGGCGCTGGATCCGGTCGAACAGGACATCCGCCGACGCGGAGAGATAGTGCAGTTCCACGGCCGCGCCCAGCGCGCGGGCGCCGACGCGCAGGATGTCCCGCTCGGAGCGCCCCCACGTCCCCCACTCGATGATGGCGATGTGGCCCTGCGCGAGCAGGTCCTGGGCCAGCTTCCACTGCAGGGCCTCGATCCGGGCGCGCATGGGTTCGTCGTAGAGATTCACGGCCAGGGCTTCCATCCACTCGTCGGGCGCGAACCGGATGGCGTGGAGCTTGGCCTCCAGCCGCTTGGCTAGCGTGGTCTTGCCCGACCCCGGCAGGCCGCACACGATGATCAACCTCGGGCCCCGGCCCGCCGCGGGATCCGCCTTGGACACCCCTGCATTGTACTGGCTATGAATCGCGGGTTAGCATGGGAGCCGGAACATGAAATACCGGAAGCTGGGGCGGACGGGACTCCGGGTCTCCGAGATCAGCCTCGGCGGGCTGTTCTTCGGCAAGCTCGCGAAGGGCCGCGACACCGCGGCCACGATCGCCGCCGCCGCCGACGCCGGGATCAACCTCATCGACACCGCCGCCGGCTACACGGACAGTGAACTCGACCTCGGCCGGGCCTTCCGAAAGACCAGGCTCCGCAAGAAGTTCATTGTCGCCACCAAGTGGTGGCCGTACGACTCGACGGGCAAGAAGATCCTCCAGGACCCCGCCGCCCTGCGCCGGTCGGTCGAGGGCTCCCTCAAGCGCCTGCGCACCGACCGCCTCGACGTCTTCCAGTTCCATTCCGTGACCGGCCCGGGCGACACCGAGGCCATCCTCACGGGACCCCTGCGCGGGGAGGTCAACCGGCTCAAGCGCGCGGGCAAGATCCGGTTCACCGGGATCAGCAACTCCGGCGAGTGGGACAAGAACGACGACCGGCTCCAGGAAGCCGCCCGGAGCGGCTGGTTCGACACGGTCATGCCCGAGTTCCTGCTCTTCCGCCAGCGCCCGGTGAAGACCCTCTTCCCCGTCTGCCGCCGGCGCCGCGTCGGCGTAATCACGATCATCCCCCTCGGCCAGGCGGCGTGGGGGTACGGGCTCCGCGACCGCACGTATCTCGTGGACTCCATGAAGGCCCTGATCAAAAAGAAGAAGCTCCCCGACCAGCCCCGGTACCGGCGCGCCGACGTCCTCGATTTCCTGCTCGACGGCAAGACGACCACGATCGCGGGGGCGGCGCTCCGGTTCTGCCTCTCGTTCCCGGCCGTGTCGACCGTGTGCTGTGGCACCAACGACCCCGCCCACATCCGCGAGAACGCGGCCGTCAGCGACTTGAGGCCCTACGGCCGCCAGGCCCTGGCCAAGGCCCGCGCCCTGTTCGGGCGGATCGCGTAGGTCGAAGCCGGGGATACGTCCCCCCGCTTCCCTGTATCGTATTCATATGAGCGAGCCACCATCCCGTCGCGACCACTGGAAGACCGGCAAGCCGGGCCTGTCCACGCGCTGCATCCACGCCGGGGATCATCTCGACGAACGCGGCGGCATCCACACTCCGCTCTACAACCACTCGACCTTCGCCTTCCGGAGCACGCAGGACCTGCTGGACGTGGTCGAGGGCCGGGCGAAGGGCAATCTGTACACGCGGTACGGACTCAATCCCACCATCCGTTCCGTCGAGGAGAAGCTCGCGAGCATCGAGGGGGGCGAACAAGCCTGGGTGTTCGGATCGGGAATGGCAGCCGAGTCGGCGACGCTGCTCGCGCACTGCAAGTCCGGGGACCACGTGGTCTGCATCGGAGACGTCTACGGGGGGACCTATGACCTGCTCGCGACGAACCTGCCGAACCTGGGCATCTCGACGACGTTCCTGCTCGGCAGCGAGCTCGGCCGCCTCGATGACGCGCTGAAGCAGAACACGCGTATCGTCTTCTTCGAGACCCCCACCAACCCCAGCATGGAGATCTTCGATATCGCCGCCATCGCCGCCGCGGCTAGGCGGCGGGGAGCGCTCACCGTCGTCGACAACACGTTCGCGACGCCGGTCAACCAGAACCCGCTCGCGCTCGGTGCGGATCTCGTGATCCACAGCACGACCAAGTACCTGGGCGGGCACAGCGACCTCACGGGGGGCGCCGTGATCGGTGCGGCGAAGCTCCTCGAACCGATCTCGGCCTGGCGCAAGAACCTGGGCCAGATGATGGCGCCGGAGGTGGCATTCCTCCTCGCGCGGAGCCTGCGCTCGCTCGTCGTCCGCGTGCGCGCGCAGAACGCATCCGCCGCCCTGCTCGCCGAACGCCTCGCCCGGCACCCCCGCGTCGGGAAGGTGAACTACCCCGGGCTTACGGGCTTCCCCGGGCACGCGCTCGCCAAGTCCCAGATGAGCGGATTCGGGGGGATGCTCAGCTTCGTAGTCAACGGTGATATGAAGGCGGCGGTCGCGGTCGTGGACCGCCTCAAGCTCTTCTCGATCGCGCCGAGCCTGGGCGGCGTCGAAAGCCTGGTCACCCAGCCCGTAACGACCACGCACCACGGCCTCACCCCGGAGGAGCGGGCACGCCGGGGCATCGTGGACGGCATGGTGCGCCTCTCGGTCGGGCTCGAGGAGGCCGAAGACCTCTGGGCCGATCTGGAACAGGCGCTGGACACCAGCCGCTGAGGGGAAGGTGTCAGATCATGAGAGGTAAGCTGCGGGCGAGAGGACTTTGACCCCGTGCCTGCGGCACGCCTCCGGAGGGTAGTGATTCAGGTTGCCGGTCACTAGCGCCTCGGCCTTGACGGATGCGGCCACCTCGAAGAATGGCGCATCGTCGGGGTCGGGTAGACGAACCGCCAGCCGCGCCGGGGCGGCCTGAAAGCCGTCCCGCTCGATCACTTCCAGGATGGCCCGACTTTCCTCGGGGTGAATGCCCAGCCGGGGCCGCGCCAGCACTTCCCGGTATTCGTCCAGGATTCTCCTGTCGTGCGCCAGGCGGATCGCGCCCGCCGCCACCATGCGTACGATCCTTCCCGGCGGACCATCGTGCCGGAGCAGACCCGACACCAGCACGTTCGTGTCGAGAACGATCACGCCCGGCGGAGCCGCCGTCTGGCCGCCCTGATTTCCGCGCCGATCTCTGCCGGTGTGAGACGGGCCCGGCCGGTCTCGGCCGACCGCTTCTGAACGGCGTCGACCGCGGCCAGTGCCCTGGCCCGTCTGAGCGCCGCCAGATCGTCCTCGATGCTCGATTCGCCCGCGCTGGAGAGAATGGCCACGGGCTTGCCGCGGGACGTGACCACGAGGTCCCGTTCCCGCCTGAGCCGCGCCCATACCCGGCCCGGCCCCAGTCTGAACTCGCGCACGCTCACGAATTGCATGTTTCTTTGTCCTACGATCATCCTACAGCAACGCCTTTCCCCGGGACAAGCCCCGCCGGGTCGCCACGGCCTGAGTCGTCAAATGTCAAGACATGACCCTCGTCTCAACCGGCGAACCACGCTCCGACTTCCTGCTGCCACTTCCGCATGTCCTCCGCCCTCTCCGGGTACTCGAAATGCCCGGCGGTCGCGACGTGCAGGCGCTTCACCCCCGGCAGCGCGTTGTAGATCGCGAACTGGCCGGCCGGCGGGACGGTGGGATCAAACAGCGCGCACGCGACCATCGTCGGCTGGACCAGGTGCGTCGCGGCGGTTGCCGCGTCGAAGTAGCGGAGGACGGGCAGGACGTCGCCGTGTTCCTCGTGCCATTGCCGCACCGCCTCGCCGGCTCCCTTGCACCGGAGCGTCAGGCGAAGCGGGTGGTGGCCAAAGCTCGGGACCTCGAGGCAGGCGCGCGTGAACCGCGGGTCCCACGGAAGCGCGAGGGCCCCGAGCCCACCGCCGAAGCTGGCGCCGTAGTAGAAGAGGCGTGATCCGGCGGCCGGGAAGAGCTCCCGGAGGACGGTGGCCGCCGACCAGATCTCGGCGACGTTGAATCGGTGGATATAGGTCTCCCGGGCCCCGATCCCATGCAGGACGTGTTGGCCGGCTTTGGACGGCACGTCCGGCTGGGCGGACCGGTGGAAGCCTCTGGCGCACGGGGAGAGCACGGCCACCGAGCGATCCTGCGGGAACGTGCCTGCGCTGGCCCGTCCGCCGTATCCGTGGCCCATGACCATCAGGCCGGTTGGCGAGCCGCCCGCGGGAACCGACAGCCAGCCTCCGCACCGGCCGGCGAGCGATGAGAACTCGATCTCGTAGAGGTCCTGTCCGGCTTCTGCTGACTCGATCCTCCGCCGCTCGATTGCCACGGGAATCCGGATGGTCTGCTCGCGCGTGTCCAGCCAGAACCGGGCGAAATCCTCCGGTCCAATGGGTGGGGTTACCTGAAGCAGTGTTTCGAGCGTATAGCCGTGCGTCGGGTCAAACGGAAAGTCGTGTTGCACGAGCCTCATCATAGCTCCGCGGTATGGAGATGGGGACATCCTTCGGATCAACGGATCCTGGCCCGAATCCGTTGATCCGAAGGATGTCCCTCTTCCCGATGCATCTAATCGTCCCGTCGGCTTCCGGACAACCGGGTATGCTGGATTGATGCCGCCGCCCGCTCGATTCATGCCACCCGCTGGACGGGTCCTGCACATGGCCGGCCAGTCGGAGGCGCAGTTCAGCGACTACATCCGGCTGGTAACCGAAGATGGCGCCGCGTGCCCCCGGCCCGCCGGAGGCGCCGCCTACACGTCGCTGACCTGGGACTCGTTCAACGAAGCCTCCCCCGACTCGCGTCGCGAGTGCGGCGAGGTTCCCTGGCTCCTAGCGCGCCCCTGGCCTATCGCGCTGAATCTCGCCCTGTGGCTGGGCGCGGACCAGCTCGAGCCCATCGCGCGCGGCGAGTTCGACCCCGCGCTGGCACGGCTGGGCGCCGGCATTGCCGCCGCGCGCCGCCCCGTCTACCTCCGCCCGGGGTACGAGTTCGACCACCCAAGCCACGCCTTCCCGCCGGACGCCTTCAAGGCGGCGTGGCAGCGAATCGTGGATGTGATCCGCGCCCATGATGCGGGCGGCACGGCCTTTGTCTGGCATTCGTTCGCCTGGCGGCCCACGCACCAGGACCGGGACCCGTTCGACTGGTACCCCGGCGACGATCTCGTCGACTGGGTCGGCGTCTCGATCTTCACGCCGGCGCCGAACCAGCTCAATGCCGGCCGCATGGTCGAGATCGCCCGGGAGCGGTCCAAGCCGGTCACGATCTGCGAGTGCAGTGGCACCCGCCATGGCGACCGGGCCGGCCAGTCGGGCGCCGACATCTGGGACGGCTGGTACGCGCCGCTGTTCGCCTTCATCGAGGCCACCCCCGAGGTGCGCGCCTTCTCGATCATCAACTACGACTGGGACTCGAGCCCGGGCTGGAAGAAACTCGGCTGGGGCGATGCCCGCATCCACGCCGACCCCGAAGTCCTCCGCCGCTGGCGCGCCCGGATGCTGGACCCCCGGTTCCTGCACGGTGAACCCGGGCTCTACCGCCTGCTTGGGTGGGGTGTCGAGGGGGCGTAGGCCGTGCGTGACCTTTCCGTGCCTGTCACTTACTGGGGCCGAGAAACTTCTCTCCGTTGTAGTGGATCATGTGGTCGGGTCGCTCGGCAATCCACACCTCGGTTTCCCAGGCGATGCTCCCCAGATGCCTCTTGAATTCCCCGAAGTCGGGAAAGGCGCTGACATACACCCTCTTGGCTCGGCAATTCTTGAAGAATGTCTCCAACTCATGCAGCCTCTTCGGAGACACCGGACCATGCGATGTGACCGCCTCAATGAGAAACACCCAATTCCTCTCTTCCCAGTGGAGCAAGATATCCGGGAGCTTGTCATGCTCGGTGATCTTCATCCCGATCGCCCTCAGCCCTTCTTCATCTACCTGCAGGCTCTTCTTCGCGGCGTCTCCCAGGTAGAGCAACCTCGCCCCGGGTGCAAAGTGCCCGCGGAAATCCTCAACGATACGCTTCTGCAAGAGATTGTGCTTCCCCGGAGAGAGGGCAACCAGCCCTGAAGGCGTTCGCACACGGATTGCCTGCATCTTCCTTTCGGCTCTGTAGACATCCGCGAGCCTGCCGTGGCTCTTTTGAAACGCCCTGACCTCAGCCTCGAAGTGCGTGCTCCCGAATGTCCGGACAACCGCGAGGGCATCCTTGCCGAGCGCGTAGCAGGTTCGTGGGCTGTTGGTCGGCAGCGATGGATTACCGGGGTTGCGCAACACGACGTTCGCCTGTTCGAACTGGTGCAAGACTTGCCGGCGAAACGTCTCGCGCGTATTCTCCGCGTAGGTCTTGCGGTAGTACTGCTTCACAAAGACTATGATCTCGTGTATGCGGATGGGCTCGGACTTCGCCTCCGCCCACCTCGATCGCTTCTCCATTCCCGCGAGTGCCAGAAGCGTGTACGCAGCGATGTCGTTCTGTTGCCCCTCCGGCAATCCCAGCGAGCAGAGAACCGCCTTGGCCTCAGCCAGTCTGTGCATCATTCCTCCTCTCCAACGAGCGCCTGATGGACTTGGGGACTTCGAGCGTTTCCATTACCAGCCGGTCCAGATCCTGGCTTCCCGGGTTGCTCTTCAGCAACTCGCGGCCCAGCCGCAAGATCATCTCGCTGCTTGGAAAGCGCAGTGAACGCAGTTCGGTCGCATTGACCTGGGTGTGCCCGTTTGAGATACGGAAGTACTGATCCAGAAGCTCACTGTCGAGGACGGCTGAAATCCCCATTGCCTCTGCCTCGCTCAGTTCGCCCCCAAGGCGGTAGAGGTAGTTCAGGTGATTCTCCAGTCCAATGACCTCCCCCGGGAACTGACCCCGACGCAGCGGCGCCGCCACAAGGCGGTGCGGTTCTTCTTTGGCCGTGAAGCGCCGCATGACCACGCAAGTCCCATTAGGCACAAGCAATCGTGCCGAATCCGGACTCCTGACTATGTATTGCGGCTTCCCACGAGCGTCAACGGGCCAGGACAACTTCATGGACCGGACGTTCTGCAGCCAGAGGAGCGGCACGCACTCCTCCCGATCAACCGGCGCGCGCCTTAGATACCCGGTCGCCCTGAATGCCACCACCGGTCCGGTCGACACTCTCACCCCCAACGCCATCAAGGTGCCGGGCCAGGAGCTGACGAATCGCGATATCTGATCGTCAAGATCCTGCGTCGGGATCTTCATTACCGCGTCGCGCGATTCCCAATCCACGATAGAGGAGAGCTTGTAAGTCCTCTTCTTGGCATCCCCCAGATCATCCGCCCCCACGCTCTTGGTCACAACGACACTTGCCCGCTTCGAAGGACACGCCTTCCGAAGCCGCAGGATCACGTTCTCCTGAAGCACACTGTCTTCCCGAAACGCCTCGTCACGAGCTCCAAAGACGTGGATGTGCTCGGGCTTCATTTCTGCAAGCAGGAACCGGCGGAAGTGCCGGAAGTACTCTCCGGCAGCGAAACTGCGCGGCGTGATCGAGACCATTCCCCCACCGGGCTTCAGAAGACCTGCCGCGACCGCCATGAACAGGGCATAGATGTTCGGTTGGCCATGCACGACCTTCGAGAGCGCCACGACCCGCTCATCGGATCCCGAGAGCTTGAAATAGGGGGGATTCAAGATCGCAAAGTCGAATCGCTCGGCATCCTCCCGGCTGAAGAGGTCCGGGCTGACCGCCCACGTGTTAGCGAGCACGAAGTCCTCCTGCCGAACCTCGAAATCGAGCTCGACACCGCGCCCCTCAAGCCACTTCCTGGCATACGCCAGGGCCGCTTTGCAGAGCGGTACCAGGTTGGGGTCCACTTCGTAGGCCACGATTCGGTGGGGGCCCCCCCCTTTGCCTAGAAGCTCACTGAGCGCGCAAGCCAGTACCCCCGTTCCCGCACCAGGATCCAACAGGCACAGGCTACCCGCAGGCAGCCAGGCGAGCGATGTCATATACCGCGCGATCTTCACCGGGGTGAAGTACTGAGCCAGAGCCTGCCGGCCTTCCTCTGGCGCCGTCGCCGAGTACCGCGCGGCGAGGCGCCCGGCATAGTCAGCAGGATATTCTCCCTCCCGTGGATGCACGTCCAAGGCAGACGGGCCCGTCTCAGCGGGCCGCGGCCGGAGGATGGCCTTGTTCCTAGTGGCCGTGACGGTTCCCACCAAGGGCAGGCCGATCGGAGCCGTCAGAGCCTCATCAGGGCCTTTGCGTCCCATTTGCGGGTCTATTCTACTTGTTTCGCTTTCCATTCCGAAGGTCCTCCTACCTTCGTTCTACTCGCCTTCGGCCAAGGCGGGAATCCCCCCACGGGCTCCTTTGCCAGATGCTGGGCAAGCGGGAGGGCCGAGGGCGCCCTCCCGCGGTTGCCTCAGGCCCTGGCCAGCGGCAGTTCATGCGGTTGGCCCATCTTCTTGATGGCGGCCACCCGCTCCTTGATCTCACGGACGAGGTCGTTCGCCTCCTGCATCAGCGCGCCCGCCTCCTGCTGGAGCTTCGCCGTCCGCGCCCCTTCCGAGGTCTTCGTCATCGCCAGCTTGCCGGTCGCCTCCAGCACCTTGCCCAGCGCGACCGCGACCAGTCCCCGCGCCGCCGTGATGGCCTGCACGAGCTCCGCGTGTTCCGTGGTCAGGGGCTTGAGCCGCACCACGTACGAATCGAGAGTCTGAAGGGCGTCGAGCACGCCTCCCGCGTTCAGCCCCTCCACGACCCTTAGGCTCTTCACCGCCCCGAACCCCGACCACCAGCCGTCACCCGCCACCCGGGCGGCGAGCTCCATGTACTCCTGGACGCCCGCCCAAACCTTGTCCCAGTCCACCTTCCGCCCCGAGCCCGGCGGCGGCACCATGTCCTTGATGTCGAAGTCGAATTCCTGCTGGAACCGCTGGTAGTCCTCGAGCGTGAACCCCGGCGCCTCGGCCGCCTCGCAGGCCAGCAGGCACTTGGCGAGGTAGCCCGGGTTGGTCTTGTCCTCCGCGGCGGCGCGGCGGATGCTCTGCTTGATCGTCTCGATCTCCTGAGGGGTCGCCATGATGTCCTCCTGGTGTCCGGTCGGGCCGTTGGCGGCGGTGTCCACCTGCCGCTTGAGGGCCGACCAGCTCTCGAATCCGTATTCGCGCGCGATCACGAAGAGCGCGATCGCGACCTTGAGATCCCGGGGACCGGTGGCCGGCGCCAAACCGGCCGGACGAACCGCCTTAACGCGTTCCTCGGCCCCGGGTTCCCCGTAGGCGAAGTCGCGCCGCAGATCGGCGGCCTGGTCCTTGAGTTGCCGGAGATTGGGCCGGTCCGGGAGCCGCTTGGCCGGTTGCACCCTAGCCCCGCGCTGCCTTCCGGAACTGTTCGCCGAGCCGGCGCACCTCCTCGGTGCGCTTCCTGATCTCGAGGACCGTCCGGGACGCCGCGTCGCGCAAGGCGGCCGCCTCCTTCCGGAGACGGGCCGACTCCTTGCCGCCGGACCCGGCCAGGGCTTCCTTGCCGGCCGCTTCGAACGCCTCGCCGAGGGCCTGCGCCACCAGCGCGCGGGTCCCCCGAATCTCATTCACCAGGTCGGTCTGGTTCTCGGGGAGATTCCCGAGGCTCCCCACGTACGTGTCGAGGGCCTGGAGCGAGTCCAGGATCGCGTCCGCCCGCAGGTCCTTGACGACCCGCAGGTGCTTGACCGCGCCGAAGCCTTGCCACCAGCCGGCGCCCCCGATCTCGCCGCCCGCCTGGGAAGCAGGCGAATTGCCATTGCCGGAGTTGCACGCCATGCAGAATACGACCAGAACCGCGAGGGTAATCATCTTCATCTCGGCCTCCTTAGTGGTTTGCCCTGCGGTCCACAACGCATAGGCTGGAAGAAGGTCCGAGGCAAGTTGTGCGGTCGACTGCGGGGGGCTTCTACCCTTTCCGTGGACTGGAGGTCGCCCGACGACCTGTTCTCAAGATACCACGGACGTCAACCGTCCCCGATCCGGCCTAAGATGGGCAGGGAATCTCGCAATGGTCTACACGGAACTGAATGAAGTCACCGGGCGGCATGAGTTCGGCTGGAAGGGTCCCCGGCCGGACGTCCGGGGCGAGGCGGAGGCGCTTCGGGAGTACGTTCGCCTCCACGACCTTCGGCGGGCGATCGTGAGCGGATGCAGTCCGGAACTTGGCGCCGAGCTGTTGTCCAGCCCCGGATGGAAACTCCTCTGGACCGGCTACGAATACGCGGCCTCGATGTCAGACGTACGCGTACCCCAGCCCGCACCTCTCGCGGATGAGCTCCGCATCGCAGATCCCTCGGATGCGCCGAAGGTTCAGGCTCTGATCAACGATGCACGCGCGGGCATTCCCGACCTCCGCGTCTCCCTCGCCTCGGTCAAGGACGATCTCTTCAACCCAGGCTGCTACGGTGTCCTCCTGCGATCGGACGGACAGGACGTTGCGTTCGGTCATGCAATGGTGGAGGAGGATGCCGGCGAGATCAACTGGGTCTGCGTGAGGCCGGAGCACCAGGGCCGCGGATTCGGCAGGCGCGTTCTCGACTGCCTCATTCGCCACCTGGCGGAGTCCCAGGTAAAAGAGGTCAATCTTTGGCTGGTGTCTGATACCCCCTGGGCCGCCCATTCCTACGAATCTGCTGGATTCACGAAGACTGGCAACACGATCTGCTTCATCACCTACGACCGCGCCTTAGGCGACGGCCCACCGCTTCCCCCTCTACCGGCGGGCCACCGCGATGAGGCCGGCCCGCTGTCTGGTTCCGGGACCGCCGGGCATCAACCGGTCGAACTCCTCGCAGAGATCGAGGAATCTCCTGTAGATCCGCCCTTTGTCGGGTAGTGACTCCACCTTCTGCTGTTGGCAGAGATATGCCAGGGACCCCAGCCCGCCACAGCGAAGAACCCGCAGGCCGCACGCCGAGATCGCCTTCTCGAGCTCGTCCGGGAGGAACGCCTTGAATGCGCCGAAGTAGTCCTGGGTAGACCCCTTCCCCAGCTTCCGGTTCTCGGCAAACTGGTCCTGGTGCCAGAGACCCTCCTTCACCATCGGCCCGAGAGCCTTGTACATCTTCCGTGGAAGGCCAGCGACGGCCATGATCGGTATCATCAGCAGCCGGTTGGCGACCGCGGCGATGAGCGTCTTGCGCGTGACCCGGCAACTCTCGCGGATCGCCCGGCCCGCCATCGATCCGCAGAACGTGATCGCGCCGTCCATGTTCAGCACGAGGTCGAAGGACCGGTCCGGGAACATGGACAGGTCCGTCGAGTTCGCCTCGACAAAGCTGAGGTTCCTGACCCCGGCCGCCTTGCGCCGGGCAATCCGGATCATCTCCGGCGAGAAGTCGACGTGGACCACCTTGAATCCGCGACGGGCCAGCGGAATCGAGAACGCTCCCGTCCCTCCCCCCACATCCAGGATCGACCGCACCCCCTTCAGGTGCCGTTCCAGTTCCCGCCACCGGAGCGCGCGGTTGATATCACTGCCGCCGAAGTCGACATTCTCCTTCGGCGCCTTCGCGTCCCACCACGCCCGTTCACGGTCGAAATCCACTTGCATGTTCATAGGCTAGCATGGAAGTGCGGGGCACCCTTCATGCCGTTGGCTCTTCCCCCGGGGAGCCACTCCGGGCCCGGGGACACTCTTTGGATCATTGGATTCTCCGGACAATCCAATGATCCAAAGAGTGTCCCTCTCCTCCTCTTAGCTTCGTGAACCCATCCGTCCGCGACTATCTCACGATGTACATACTCGGTCACTCGGAACGCCTCTGCAGACTCCTAGACGGCATACTCTTCTTCAACCAGTGCTTGTCCGCACGTGTGGTATTCGCTGGCGCCCCCGAAGTCCCGACTTTCGCGAACCGAGCCGTTCGAAAGAGCTGGGAGGCGGCGGTTGAGCGCACGATCCTCTCTGATGAGATCACGGCGGATCACGTTGAGCTCAAGCGGGATGCGATCGAAGGACTGCCGCGGCACTGCATTTCCCGTTTTGGCAACCTCCTCTCGGTGGATTGCGCGATAGGCTCGACCGCCGTGACTCCTTTCATCTCGCACATTCGGGACCAGTTGCTCGACGCTCTGCTCACTCGCCCTTGGATGACCAACTTGACGAGCCGCGAGAGCGTCCTGGGGGAACTTGCCACCCTCTACTTTGCGGAACACCGGAAGCCCACAGCACAGCTGTTTACCACAACAGCGTGGAAGAGCTTCGTATTGGCGCAGGTTCTTCAGGGAGAGCGCACCGGGATTCGCGACTTCCTCTCTCTTGCTGAGTACATCGAAGCGTTCCCTGACGCATTGTCGAACCATGACGTTCTTGTGGCTCGGACACGGCTGGAACAGTATCTGGTCAATGCGCTCCCCGAATTGTCGAGCCTTCCATTCGATGACCCGGAGAGTGGAGCGCGATTCATGGGCCGGTTTGGAGAGAACGTCTTGCGGATTACCTCGGCCCTTGGAACGGCAATGCCTCTCGTCCTCGAGCAACTCCTCTCTCTTCAGAAGGAATATACAGTCGCGGTTGAACGTGAGGCAGAACGGGCAAGGACACGTCACGAAGAAGGCGATGATGTGCCCGATGAGCCAGAGTACGGATATGATCCTGATCCCTACGACGACGAACCGCAGGACGCGGATGACGAAGAGCTCGAACAGCTCTTCGACACCCTGCCGGTTGACTGATGGTGTTCCGAACGTTGCGGTGAGACCAATCAAAGGACGCAGTGGGCTAGGCAGTCGCAATCGTCTCCTTCCAACTGGGACCAGTCTCCTCAGGAAGCTCGCGCCGTCCTGTCCGTAGCAGAGAAGGGACAGAGGCCCGAAGACCGTTCCTGAGAAGGAGCTCCGGGCCCGGGGACACTCTTGGGATCATTGAATGCTCCGGATAATCCAATGATCCAAAGAGTGTCCCTCTCCTCCTACCAGCACTTCTTCCCAATGTCCCTTTCGGCTATCTCCTTGATGAAGTCTGCGGGCACAACCAGCGAGATTCCGGAGTTCTCACCGGTCAGTGGTACTGGCGCTACCGGCTGAAAGGTTGGTGTCTTGCCCCCTCCCACGACAGGAGCATACTCTTGATACTGGAACTTTTGAGTCACGATCCCCAGAAGGATGCAATCGGTAATGGCTTCCGTCTCCCCCACGCTCTCCATTGTCGGCCTGACGAATACTGGCGCTCCGCTACTGCCCCCAAAGGAAAAGGACTCGATGAGAAATCCTCCAGCACCGTCAATCATGTCGGAGTCCAAGCAGGATATCGTGCCAGAGCGAACGATGACGCGCTTGGTAGAAATCCCCTGGATGAACGCTGGAAACCCAACCACGAAGACAGCGTCACCTTCTGCAACCGGAGTTCTGGGCGGGCCGCGCACTTCCGCCATCTTGTGCGGCCCTATCCTCTCCACATGCACGCCGGCCCGCTCCAGCACCCTAGTGTTGACGGGGATCAGGACGATATCGGCGTTCCTATCCTTGCTCTCCAACCATAGGTTGTTGCCCGCGGCATCCTGAATCGCCATCTCAAGAGGGTTCCTGAGGGAACCCCTGTTGAATCGGAGATGAACCACACGCCGACCGCTCTGCAGTGCCGCCAACAGCACATGGCGTGCGGTTACCAGATAGACCCTTCCGCTCACCGTCCGCCCTGCGACCTCTGGTTCTGTGGGAAAGATGACCATGAAACCCGTTCCAAGAACAACGTAGGCAGGCTCCCTCAAGCTGGCATCCTCTACCTTCTGCTCAATCGCAACCACTGCATTCAAGAACTCAGGCGGCAGAAGGGCCATGGGCCTATCTTACTCTTGGGGAAGACCGAGGTCACCTATAGGTTCATTGGATTCTTCACGGCACGACATGATCCCAAGGATGACCCTCACCTCCACGGGGTTCCAGTGTTATCATCCCCAAGGAACCGGACGTGAAGACAGCAATCGACAATAGCGCGCTGGCGAGGATCGATTCCTCGCTCAACGACGAGACGCGGGCAGTACTGCTCCAATCCTTCTCCACCAGGAAGCATTCCTTCTACGCAACGAACGAGCTTGCGACAGAAGTTCTCGCTATGGATGCGAGCACTAGTCGGGCACTCTTGTCGCGGCGGACAGGCCTCCTGTTGCGCCTGCTCGCGTCCGGTAGGGTCCTCAACCACTACGGACAGATCATCCAAGGAGAACTGGAGGCGGAGAGTCGCCTGTTTGCCGATTCCGGAGAGGTCACGTTGCTAAAGGAGCATCTGGGAACGGTGTCTGCGACCGGCTCGCTCGGTGACCTCAGAGCATTTGTGGACGCCGCGGCCGAGAAGAAGCGGAAGGCCTTTGCCCATCGCCACGTTCATCAGGATCGTCTCAGAAGGGAACTGGAGGAGCGCGGTCTGCATGGTGATCTGCAGGAGAAGTACAGCGTCTACGAAGCATTTGAGGCTTTCATGCTGCCTTTGGTCTCCCGAGATCTCGCACAGGACTACCTGAAGGCTGAGACGCGTCCCCTTGCACGAAGGAGGCTCGAGACACTCCATGAGCATCTCGATGACTTCCCCTACACCAAGACACTGTTCCGAATCACCACGGCAAGGATGTTCTGGAACTGGGTCATGAATCGCAGAGTGGATTCTGGAGATCTCTGCGATGACGAACAACTTGTCTACATGGCTGGCCTGGACCTAATGGTGACGGAGGATCAGAGACTGCAACAGATAGGTGGCATCATCTTCCCCGACAAGAAGATCATCGGCGTAGAAGCCTTCTGCGAACTACTGTAGCCCGCCGAGGTCATCCCTAGCCCGTTGGATTCGCCTCAGGATCCAATGGACCCATCCCCCCACCTACCTCCCCGTAGCGGAGAATGCGGAGATGCCGAAGGCACTCCACTCGTTGTCGACGTCGTCGTAGAGGCCGTTGTGAAGCCCCAACGGCCTCTGCAGGCAGCGGACGGTTGTTGAATCGCATTGCCTGTAGAAGCCGATGCCGGGGGCGCCGGTCGGCCACGGGCCGTAGGACTTGCCGTCGCTGAACTTGAAGACCCCCCGGTCCTCGACCTGGAGGACCTGGACGCCGTTGATGTACATGGTGATGAAAGGGTGCCGCCCCAGCTCGCGATGTGGAGGTAGGGGTTGTTCGACGGAGAGCCGGGCTTCCGTCTTCGGGAACGTGGTGGCGTATGAGCGGGCTCCATCCGCGGTGGTGCTCATGTCCCGGACTGTACCATGCCGGCATCCCAGGAGGCACAAGGCCCCCAGCGCGGCAATGATAACCCGAGAGGTTACTGGAATAGCTTGGCGACGGGCAGGCTCAGTCCGGCCAGCAGGGGAGAAACCACCGTGTCCCGCTCCTCGAAGTACCCGGAAGGCTCGTAGCGGCCGGAGGCGTTCAACCCCAAAACCTCCACGCTGCGGGCTTCCGGATCGACGAGCCAATACTCCTTGACCCCATTTCGGGCATACAGGTCCCGCTTGACCATCCGGTCGCGCTCGACGCCCTCGGGCGAGAGAATCTCGACGAGGAGGTCGGGAGCTCCCCGGATCCAGTCCTGCATGATGCCGGCGTTGGCCGTCGCCACGAACAGCACGTCCGGTTGAACGATGTCGCCAGAAGGCAAGTGGACGTCCATGGGCGCGTACAAGGCCTCGCCGAGCCCGCGCGTGCGCACGAACGAGTCCAGATGCACGAACAGATTCCTGGAAACGACTTGGTGCGACAACTTCGGCGATGGCGTCATCAGGATTTCCCCCTCGATCAGCTCGGCCCGGGTTCCTTCGGGAAGCTTGAGGTAGTCGTCAACGGTCCGGCGGGGCCTGGTCTTGAGCTGGCTCATGGCATTCCCATAATACCGCACTCCAAGGCCCTGCCGAGCCCGTGAAATGGGATGCAGACATCCTCCATATGCGGATGCGCACGGGAATCCGGCTCAACTGCCTCGTTACCGCTCGTCGCCCCACCGGGCGAGGAACCGGCCGATGAACTGCCGGGAGGGTTTCTCGGGAGGGAGGTAGCCCGCGAGCACCCACGCCAGGCAGAGCGCGAGGTGGTAGTCGCCCTCGCCGGTGTCGTGCGCGCGCTGGAACGCCGGGTGGGCGCGGTTCACGATGAGCGTGTCCTCCTCGAGCCGGGCCAGTTCCTCGCGGCCGGCGTCGTCGGCGAACGCGACCTTCATCGTCGGCCGGCGCGACCGCGGCGCGGAGGCGGAGGGATCCTCGGGTCCGTCTGGCGGCGGCTCCGGCTTCCCGGTCACCTCCGGCGGCCCCTCCGGATCGGCCGGAGGCGCCCCCAGTTCGAGCGGGACCCGCTCCCCGAAGGCGTCCCCCTGCTCGCCCCGCACCGCCACCGCCCCCGGGCGGCCCGCGAGCCGCCGCCCCAGGAGGGGCGAGAGTTCCGGGAACTCGGGGAGGAGGTTGTCGAGCACGCGCTCGAACCGTCGTCCGAGGTCGCCCGCTCCCCGCTCACGCGGGGCCGCGGACACGGCGAGCTCCCCCAACTCCTTGAGGACCGGCTCCACCGCCGTCTGGATTCCCTTGCGCAGGCGGTAGTACCGGGGCAGGTTCCGGCTGTCCTTGAGGAAGTCGGACTTGCTCGTGTTGAGCAGTTCCACGAGCTGGGGCACCTCGACGAGCCCCGTCACGAGGCCGGGGTTACGAAGCGAGATCCCGAGCCACTCCCAGCCCCGCTTGATCGTCTTGCCGTACGCGGAAACCGCGATGCCGGCGAGCGCGTCCGGCAGGGGCGCGGCCACCCTACCGACGAACCCGTACCCCGCCAGGCCCCGGATGCCCGGAGCCCGCACCCACAGCGGCTTGCGGTCCGCGAGCTCGCCGGTCTCGGGGGGAGTCAACGTCCTCCCGTTGACCGAGATCGTGACGCCCTGTGGGTACACGATCTTGAGGATCTCGTTCATCTGCGGGATCAGGAGCGCCTGGAAATGCTCCTGGACGGTCCGCTCGACGAACGAAGCCTTGAGCAGGGGGGACGCGCGCTCCTTGAGCGCGATCACGACGGCGGTGCCGTTGGGCCCCGCGACGAGCCCCCGCGGCGGCACGTAGCTCCACGGCGCGCGCCGCGGGTTCTCGAGCTTCCAGCGCGTCGCGCGGTGGTAGGCGCCGTGCCGGGTCTCGGTCACCACGTGGTCCGCCGAGAGGAGCGCGAGCTTCGCCCCGACGCCCGCGAACCCGATCCCGCGGCCGCGCGTCTTCGTGGTGGCCGCGATGTCGTGGTAGCCCTTGAGCCCCTTGGCCGTCATCCCCCGGCCGTTGTCCGCGAGCGCGAACGTCTGCGCCGCGACGTCCACGGTGAAGGCGAGCACCGACGCCCTGGAGTCGAGCGCGTTCGCGATCAGCTCGGTGACCACGATCTCCTCTTCGGACCACGGGTAGGCGTCCCGCAGGTCCTCGAGGAGGTGCCGGAGTTCGATCCGGGTCTCACCCATCGAGCCCCATCATAGCCAACGCGAGTGCAGGGGTCATCCCTTTGTCAGCCGGTGGGGAACGCTCTGCGTCCGTTCGCGCCGTTCACCACCGGTCGAGCCGGACCACCTCGCCCGGCTTCTTCCGCGGACGCGGGCCGGGATGCTCCGCCGGGTAGCCGAGAGGCGTGATGCCCACCACGGTCGCCTTCCGCGGGATGCCCAGCAGGCGCTTCACCGGGGCCTCCCGATACGACGCCAACCAGCAGGTCCCCAGCCCGAGCTCCGTGGCCGCCAGTGTCACGTAGGACATCGCGATGGTGACGTCCACGGTGGCGGCCCGCTGGCCGTTCGTCATCACCCCCCGGCCGTCGGTGCCGCAGAAGACGAGGGCGACCGGCGCCTGGTCGACGAACGATCCCCACCGGCAGGCCCTGGCGATCTTCCGGAGCTTCGCCCGGTCGCGCACGACGATGAACCGCCACGCCTGCTGGTTGTTCGCGCTGGGCGCCAGCCGCGCCGCCTCCAGCACCCGCCGCAGGGCCGCGGCCGGGATCTTCCGGTCCCGGTACTTCCTGATCGACCTGCGCCTGCGTATCGCCTCGAAGACGGTCATGAATCCTCCTTGGCGGTCTTCGTTTCGTCCTCCCTATCCGAGCCTGGCCAGCAAGTCCCCCACGGCACGAAGGCGCTTCTGGCCCGGTTAGTTCAGGTTCCGACCGCGACGCCAGGACTGCTCGCGCGTGATCTCGCCCACGTCGCGCGCGCCGTGGATGAATGCCAGGATCAGCGACTCGCCCGCGCCGACCCTGTAGATCATTCGATAGCTACCCACGATGAGTTCGCGGACATCCTTCCGGCTCAGCTCTGGAACGACGCGCCCCCTCATCGGGAACCGGGAGAGCGAACGTGCCGCATCTCGGGCCTCACGGACGATTGCCGCAGCATAGACCGGGGAGTCCTTGGCGACATACTCGGCCACGCTCTCAAGATCCTCCCAAGCCGCTGTCAGCCAGGCTACTTTCCGAGCCATCTCCTCATCCGCCGCTCGACTTCCTCTTGACTGACCACGTTGCCGTTCCGCTTGACCGCGAGGCGGTTCTCAATCTTCTCCCGGACGTAAATCCGGTACTGGATCTCCTCGAACGACGCGCCGGAAGGAACCCCCGCGAGGATCTTCACCACCGCCTGCTTCGCCGTCGGCATCATCCGCCTCCTTCAATCAACGCTGTCCATCATTCTAGGACACCGTCTGAGCTCCTGCCAACCCGCGGAACCGCGCGATCGCTCCCTTCCCCAGGACGGACTGCCGGGGCGTGCCTCCCGTTTGCTCAGGATCCTGAGTACATTTGCTCACAATACCGAGCAAACCGTCAACCCCATCCCCTCGCGTTCCCCGGGTGACGGGCTACTTCGCCCTCTTCTTCGGCAGGGCCTTGACGAACGCAATGGCCGGGGACATCCAGCGCCTGACGGACGCCGCCGTCCACTTCCCGCCGGAATCCGCGTAGACCATGCCCTTCAGGGGTCGCCCGGTGAAGGTCATCGGGGCGGCCCCCTTCATCTTCAGGACCGCTTCGTAGGCTTCGGGTCCGACCCGCAGCATGAGCCGAGTGCCGATGATCCCCCCCACCATGTTCCCGTTCAGGAGCACGCAGAGCCCCCCGAACATCTTCTTCCGGGTGACCGTCCCGTTTCCCTTGAGCGCCGCCTCCACGAATCCCGCCAACTGCTCGTCTATCTTCGCCATGGCAGGATTATCACACATCCCCGGGAACGGGACGGGAACCGCATGCTTGCCCTCACGAATCACACGATCGAAAGAGTGTCCCTCTTCTTCTAGCTAATCGTCCTCTCGGCTTCCCAGAAACGAAAGGTCAATGCATCCCCAGTTCATTCAGCATCTCCCTCATCAACCGATCATATGCCCCGGACGATGCCACCATGTGAGGATAGTGCGCCTTCGCATGATCGCACACGTCCTTCACGTATTGATGCGCGCGGTCGAGAAGCGCTTGCCTCTCCTTCTGGTCGGTGTGCTCGTTCCATGTGAGCCATCCCCAATCACCGTTCACACTGAGAAGCCGGTTGAACGCGCTCTGGCCGTAGTACCTTATGCCGTCGTGCTCATTGCAGTACTGGCATGTGTACCTGAATTCCACGAGAAGCTTCTCCATCGTGCTTTTGCACTGACCGTACCAGTACCTTCCACGGAGAATGCACTTCAGGTTCCTGAACCTCGGCCCTTGAGCGAGCTTCCACTGGACGTCTCCCATGGACATTAGGGCATACGCTCGCGATTCCTCCTGCCTGCTCGTTCGGTAGATCTCGCGCAACAACGGAAGGACTCTTGGCGTGTCGTGGCGGGAAAGGATATCCGCAACCCCCACTTCGAAGTGTTTGCCCGCGGCGAAAGCATAGTCTTTGTCCTTCGCGTATCTGTGCAACGCCCGCTGCGCCCGCCTACATCCCGACGCAATGTCGCCCTTCTTGAACTGGAGCTCAATGTCGTACAGCGCGCCATGGGAGTCGCCTCTACCCGAGCCGTAGATGTATATCGAGCACACTCGCACCTTCTGCTTCCCATAGCGTGAGCAGACGGCTTGGAGGCACTCCTCGGCGATCCGGATACTCTCGTTCTGGGAGATCACGCCTTCGCCACCGTAGACGCCCGCATAGTGCGCAATGGTGAGTAGGACCGATCCGCCCAGGCTGCACTCGGCACTGCTGTTGATGGGAACAACCAACTGGCCGAAGTGCTTCTCCGTGAGGTAGAGGATGCGGTAGAGGTGGTCCCACGGAATCCTCGCCTCTGCGTACTGACCCACACAGCTCATGTTCGTCAACGCGTCCGCGAGAACGACTGCCTTGCCAGTGGAAGAGTACGTGGTGTCAGCGAGAAGCCTGGCGGGGAAGGCCCTGTCTCGCGCCATCTGGGACACCAGGCGAGATACGGCCATGGCGTTGTCTCGTTCCATGTTCATCGGCGCCTTGCCAATCAGCTCGAGGGCACGGCAGTACCTGCCCTCACCGACCATCCGCTCAGCCTCCTCCAGTTCCTTGTCCAAGGCCCATGCAGGGGCAGAGAACATGACCAAGAGGGCTGACGCCGCCGGAATCAGTGCCGTGAGTCTGCGGTCAAGCACTTGCGTGTCCCCGCCGAACTCTCACGTCATTGCAGGCGCGAGAGCAAGTCCCCCGCGGCACGGCGGACGTTGAGCATGACGACCGGGTTCCGCGTGTGGCGGGCGGGGTCGCGGGCGACGTCGTCACGGATCTGCCGCAGTAACTCTCTCGCAGGAAGCAGGGCAGAAGCGGACTTGCGCTTCGGATGCCGGCAGGCCGCGTCGAGCATCGTCAGCAGGGCGTGGTCCTCGTACCCCTTGCGGATGACCTCCCAGCGGATGGAGGAGCAGATCGAATGCCTACCCGGATAGACGATGTGCGTGTCCCCCGCCGGGAGCGGCTGGACGTCGACGCTGTAATGAGAGGAGCCGGTCAGGTCGAACCAGGGCGAGAGCGGGACCTCGCTCGGGAAGCCCCAGACTTTCCACGCGCTGTAGGCCCAGTGCAGGAAGCCCTTGAGATTGAGCGAGTACGAGAGCCACCAGATCATCCGGTGCCGGACCGAGGGGTAGTCCAGGAACCGGTTCGGGTAGATGGTCTGGGGGAAGAGGCAGACGTAGCTCCAGAGCTCTTCCGGATACGGGCGGGTGGAGCGCTTGTGGATCTCCTGGATCTGGGGCACCTGGATGTCGCAGTAGCCGCGGAGGCCTTCGCTCTCAATGGCATCAATCGTCCGGACGCCCGGGATCCAGCGCCGGACCTGGGAGGCGATGGCCTTCCAGGACTTCTCGTTCGCCGGGATCGGCTCGTCGGCGACATGCTGGACGAACGTCTTCCCGAGGCCGCGTTCCTTCAGGTGCCGGTGGACGGCCTTGAGGAGGCCCTCGGCGTAGAAGGCGAACTGGCGGTCGGACATCTTCCGGCGGGAGGTGTCGATAGCGGCGCCGTGCTCGTCCCGCGGGCTCCAGCGGCCGAGCCCGATCTGGGAGGTCCAGTCGCCGACGCGTCCGGCCACGTGCATGCCTTCGATCCAGTCGATGCCCTCCGCGGTGAAGATGTCGAGCCAGCGGTCGAGCTTCTGGAAGTTGAACTCGAGCGAGCCCGCCCGGGTCCGGGTCACCCCCACGAGGTCGGGGAAAGAGGTCCCGATCATGTCCTGCTTGTGCGCGGCCATGTCCTTGGCGACCTTCGCGATCCACTCCCAGTGCGCCTCGCTCCACGGGGCGATGTGGTACCAGTCGGCGAGCGCGCCCGTGTCGAACCACTCGGTCTGGTGCATCATGGGCTTGGAGGGGAGGGCGAAGGGCCAGACGTGGATGAGGAGCGGGATCCGGATGGTCTCGGTGGAGCCGTAGCGGAAGTCCATGGAGATCGTGAGCGTGCCGCGGTACTCGCCGGCGGCGGCGTCCTCGGGGACCTGGACCGAGACCCAGAGCGGCTGGGTCACGCCGCCCTGGAGCGTGGGGGCCGGGTCCTCCTGGAAGGCGTCGGGGAAGAAGGCGGGGGCCTTGCGCAAATACGTGGAGGGGTCCGTGTTGGCGGGCGGGTTCGCGTGGACGTAGATGAACCACTCCCAGAAGGCGCGGCAGGACGAAGCCGGAATCGAGTGGCCCCGCGGGCCCTTGAGGGGCGTGAACGCGAAGGTGGCCCGGTTCACCCGGCGGTCCTTGGGAACCGCGATGGCGACCTGGGCGTCCTCGGTTTCGTTGCGGCCAGCCCAGAGCTCGATGGCGGCCGGGGCGTCGACGGGGCGGGAGGAGTCGGGGAACACCTTGTCGAGGTTGTCGGTCACCCACCAGGGACTAGGCATGTTGGATCACCTCCAGGCCATGATCATACCCCCTGTCGGGCCGGAGAGAGGTCGTTCGGGATCGCTCGGCGTCACGCCCAAGCTGCCTCGCTGTGGCGCCGACCTTGGCTAGCGGCCATTCTCCGTCGCCAGGGCGTCCCGCAGACAGTCGCGTCCGGCCGCCGATGGGCAGTCCCTGCCTGCCAGTGGGCCCATGTCGGCCGTCCGCGACCGGGCCGCCCGGCGACTCCGAATCGGTCGGCGCAACTCCCTCACGACCTCTCTCCGGCCCGACAGGTCCACCTACGCCGCCGCGATGTCGGCCATCTCACCGGGGTCGGGTCTTCGTGTAACTCCTCAGGGGTGCCTTCTTGGCGGCGAGAAGTGACTTCCGCATTCCCGGAGCACCCAGGAGGAAGGCCGTGTCCTGGAGGGCTCGGTAATGTTCCCGTGAAAGCAGGACAGCGTTGCGACGGCGACCCGTGATCAGGACCGGCTGGTGGGAGTCGCCAACCTGGTCGAGGAGTTCGGGAAGGCTTGCGCGAGCCTGGGTTGCCGTCACGGTCGTCATTCGTCTCACCTGCCAACTCAGAGCTTGAGGAACTCGTCCAGAGCGAGACCGGCCTGTTCGATGATCGCGGAGAGCGTGCCTTTGGGTAGAGTCCGGCCCGGGTGGTTGGGTACGACGGTGCGACGCTTGCTGGCGGGATGGTACCAGATCTCGTGGCTGCCCTTGGCCTGACGGTCGAACACGAATCCAGCCCGCCGCAGCTTCCTCAGGACCTGGGAAGCGGTGAGGGCCGGAAGCCGGCTCACCCTCCCGCGGCCACCGGGATGACGAGTTTGACGGATGCCTTCCGGGACCCGTTGCGTGGCAGTCCGCGAGGCAGCGGATCGCCGTGCTCGAGGCAGGACTCGATGAGCTTGCGGGCGACATCCTGCGCGATCTCCATGGTCTCCGCGATGGTGCGGCCTTGCGCGACCAGCCCCTGCAGGACATCGCTGGTGGCCAAGAAGCCGCCCTCTTCTAGCTCCTTGATCGTGATGGGGATGAGGTACTCGTGCATCATCTCGATCGTATCACACCGAAATCACGATTCCGCCTAGAGATTACCCACACGGAGGATCTTGGGGCGACCGAGGGAGCGGGGCCAGGGGAGAACCACGGGGATGCCGGGCCAGATGTCGAAGAAGTTGTCGGGGAGGCGCGTCTCGCCGTCGAGATCAAGGCAGACGCGCCAGGCGAACGAAGAACAGGAGAAGATGGCCTTGCCACCGGCAAGACGGACGGAGACGCGGGGGCGGGACCATGACATCTCGCGGAAGAACGGGAGGAAGAGGCGGTCGCGGGCGACTTCGCGGTCACCGTCGGAAAGACGGGCAAAAGCAATATGGGACTTCACGCCCAGCCGGTCCCAGCGCTTGCCGTCGAACTCGGCGAGGAGCGTGGAGGCGTTGGGCTTGAGGAGGAACGGCCGGGACTCGTCCATCGGGTACTTGCCCTTGAGCGACATGATTCCGTACCGGAGCGTGCCGCCGGCTATTGCCTGGGTCTCGTTGATGCCCCAGACGCGGACACAGTCGTCCTCGCGGGTCACGGCCACGGCCACGGGGGCGAAGGCGCGGCGGACGGGGTGGAACGAGGGCGTCCGGCGCTGGTAGTAGTCCAGGATCGTCCAGCTCCGGACCGCGGGCCAGCAGTCGTTGTACATCCAGAAGATCGCGGAGGCGGAGGAGAACATGCGCCGGCGGAAGTTGCGGATGTACTCCGAGAGCCCCTCGCCCTGCACGACGCCGCCCCAGTAGACCCAGTCGTCGAGGGTCATGGCGGCCCTTCGCTTGCCCAGCCACTGCTCCAGCATCCGGTCCACGGGCTTGGGGGTCTCCCAATCCGAGATCGCGTTCTCGTGCACCTGCCAGCCCGGCGAGTCCGGGTGCGTGAGCTTGCCCCCCGGCAGGCAGGCGGCCACGGTCGGGCGCGCACAGGGGCCCATGATCCCGCCCTCGTTCGGGAACCGGTCGATCATCTTTCGATAGCCCCGGAAGTCGGTCTCGTTGAACCCGATCGACCACGGGTGCTGGTCCCCCCTGTCCGGCTTGTTGGGAATCTGGCCGTCCGGCGAGAACGGGGACGAGGGCTGGTAATAGCGGGTGGGGTCCTCCTCGTGGAGGAGCCGCGGGAGCGCGTTGTGGAAGAAGGCGTGGTCGGGCATCGGGGTCGGGCCGGTGTCGTACCCCCACTCCCAGTTCCCGGCCTCCATCTCGTTGTTGCCGCACCAGACGACGAGGCTGGGGTGGGAGGCCAGCCGCCGGACCTGGTACCGGGCTTCCCGCTTCACGTCCTCGAAGAACGCGCCGTCGGTCATCGGGTACTTGGCGCAGGCGTAGATGAACTCCTGCCAGACCAGGATCCCCTTCTCGTCGCAGAGGGCGAATAGCTCGTCGGCCTCGTACAGCCCGCCACCCCAGACCCGGAGCATGTTGAAGTTCGCCTCGAGGGCGCGATCGACGAGTCCCTGGTACCGCTTGGCGTCCAGCGCCGCCGTGATCATGTCAGCCGGGACGAGGTTCCCGCCCTTGACGAAGATCGGGCGGTGGTTGACCTCGATCACGAAGTACCGGCCGCCCTGGGGGTGGAGCTCCTGGTTGACCCGGACGTGGCGGAACCCGACCTTGGCCGTGCGCACGCCCACGGACCGGCCGCCCACCTTGAGCTCCGCACGGAGGGGGTAGAGCGGCTGGTCGCCGTGGCCCACGGGCCACCAGAGCTTGGGGTGGGGCACATCGACCACGACCTCGACCGGGTGCAGACCCGACTGGATCGTGACGGGCAACGTCGCGGTCCGGCCGGCGACGGAGACCGAGAGGGTCCCCTGCACGGGCTTGGGGCCGAGCCCCTCGACGAAGACCCGGGTCCGGACGGCCGCGGAGCGCAGGTCCTCGGCCACGGTCACGAGCGGCACGAGCTGGTCCACGCGGACGGGAGCGGTCGTCCACTCGAGCCGGACGGACCCCGTGATCCCGACGTTCAGGAGCCGCGGGGACCAGTCCCACTCGAACTGGCTCTGGGGCTTCCGGAGCCAGTGGCGCTTGTGGAGGGCCTGGTCGCGCGTGTACTCGTACCCACCGTTGAGCTTGTCGGAGACGGAGAAGAGCCCGGACTCGATCTCGACCTCGAGGACGTTGCGGCCGGGCTTCAGCTTCCCCGTGACCTCGACGCGGCAGAGGTAGAAGGTGTTGTGGTGCTCGCCCACCGTCTCGCCGTTGAGCATGATCTTCGCAGCCAAGTCCAACCGATCAAAGACCAACCACATCCTGCCCCTTCGGGCCGCCGCAGGCACGGACAGCTCCCGCCGGTACGTCCAGACCATCTCCTCGACCCAGCGGGCGGCGAGGACGTTCGTCCCGACATACGGGTCCGCGATCCAGCCGGCCTTGAGGAGGTCGAGGTGGACCTCGCCGGGCACGGTGGCGTCGAGGTAGCGGTCCGCGACGATGCGGCCGTCGACGACGAACCGGGTCCGGCCGCGCTGGCCGCTGCGCCAGCAGAGCTTCCAGGCGCCGTCGAGGGAGCTCGAGGAGATCATCCCGGGGATTATCGCAGAGACGAGAGGGAGACTGCGAGTCCGGTGCCGGCCAGCCGGCGGACGAAGTCGGCGTCCGCCGAGACCACGGCGCACCCGGACCGCTCGGCCAGCGCCGCATACACGGCATCGGCGACCCTGAGATTGTGCTCGCCGGCAATGCGGACGGCGGACGACGCCAACTCCGCCGTCAGCGGATGGAGCGTGATCCCGAGCACCTCGAACCGGGCCATGTCCGCCTGCACGCTTCGCCAATCCGGGCCCCGGACGCGGAGCAGGGCACCAGCGAGCTCGACGCGCACCAGCTCCGGCGCCAGGAGGACGGTCTCCCCGGTGACGATGCGGCGAGGAAGCTGACGGGCGAGGTCGCTGCCCACTTCCTCCAGATAGATCTTCACCGCGACCGAGGCGTCGAGCACGAAACGCGAGCCCCAGGGGGCGGAGGACTCCGCCGCCGCGAACCGGCAAACGCGGCGTTTCAGAGCCGGATCTTCCCGTCCCGGTGCGCCCGGATGAGCGCGACCGGGTCCCACGTCGGGTCGATCTTCTTCATCTGCCTCCCGGACTCCTTCATCTCCTCCAGCACCCGGTTCACCCTCCGAAGCCGCTCCTCGACCGACTCGACGGGGGCTTCCTTGCCGGACACAAACCGCGCCAGGGCCCGGCGGACCACCTCGGACCGGGACACGCCGAGACGCTTGGCGGCGGCATCCGCCGCGGCCAGCTCATCCTCCTTCACGTTCACGAGAATGCGTGTCATGACTTCATGCTAGCGCCGGGGAGGACAGATATCAATGGCAGATATCTTATTTCGTCACAGCTTCGAGAGGCGCCAGAGGCCGTGGACGACCATGGCGGTGATGGCGGTGAGGGTGACGCCGACGTGGATGAAGGTGATGGTGAGGAACGGGATGGAGCCACGGAAGAACCAGGTGGTGACGAGGGCGGCGAGCATGGCGGAGCCGGCCCAGAGGAGGTCCCAGCCCATGATGCGGTTGGCTTCGTACCAGACCCCGGGGTTGGACATGGTTTTCGCGGTGCGGAAGCCGGCGACGGCGTTGGGCGGGATCTTGCCGAGGATGAACGGGATCGAGAGCCCCACGAACAGGAGCGCGGCCCAGACCTGCACCACCCAGTAGACGACCGGCGTCTTCATGTCCGCCATTATTGGCAAGGCGGCGAGGCCCGTCAAGCGTCCTGACCGCGGGGTTGCGGCGGGAAACGGCGAGCCGTAGAATGAAAAGGAAGCAAAGTGAAGCAGGAGGGGACGGGATGCCCAAAACGATCACACTGAGGTTGAGCGACGCCGACTACGAGCTGTTCCGGTCGCGGGCGCAGGCCGACAACCGATCGATCGCGAACCTGATCGAGACCGCGGCCAAGCGCCGCCTCAAGGACGAGGTGGTCTACGCCTCCCCCGCCGAGATGCGCGAGATCCTGTCGGACCGCAAACTCATGGCGGACATCCGGGCGGGTCATCGCGCCGCCAAGAAGCGCCATGGCCGGCTCGTCGCCTGACCAACCATGCCAGAAGGCTACCGGATCTTCGAGACGTCCCGATTCGAGGACGTCTTTGGACGGATCACCCCTCCCGGCTTGCGTGAGCGCCTCGAGGAGACGCTCCGTGACCGCATCTACCCCCGTCTCTCAGCACAGCCGCATTATGGGCCGGGGATCAAGAAGCTGAAAGGTATCGTACCGGACACGTGGAGGTACCGGCTCGGAAGTTGGAGACTCTTCTACGCGATTGACGACGCCGCGCACGTCGTCTCGCTCCTCACGATCCGACCGCGCAAGGACGCATACTGAATCGCGAACGGGGCTTCCGCAGGTGCGGAAGCCCCGTGGCGACGGAACGGAGAGAGAAGATTACTCGGCGATGGCGCCCACGGAGATCTTCATCTTGCCGCGCTCCTCGACCTTGGCGATGGCGCCGTCCCGGATCCAGAAGATCCGGTCGGAGACGTCGATCATCTTGAGGTCGTGGGTGGCGGAGATGATGGTGACGCCCTTCTTCTTGTTGAGCGTCCGCAGGAGGTTGATGATCTCGCGGCCGGTCTTGAGGTCCAGGTTGCCGGTCGGCTCGTCCGCGAGGACGATGGCCGGGTCGTTGGCGAGCGACCGGGCGATGGCCACGCGCTGCTGCTGGCCGCCGGACAGCTCCGTCGGCTTGTGGTGCAGGCGGTCGCCGAGGCCGACCTGCTTGAGCACGGCCGCGCCCTTGGGGAGATAGTCGTCGGGCGTGAGCCCGGCGAAGATCATGGGCAGGGTCACGTTCTCGAGCGCGGTCATGACCGGGATGAGGTTGAAGGTCTGGAAGATGTACCCGATCTTGCGGCACCGGAGCCACGCGAGCTCGTAGGGGTCGAGCTGGGCGATGTCCACCTCGTCGATGAAGACCTTGCCGCCGCTGGGGTGGTCCAAGCCGCCGATCATGTTGAAGAGCGTGGACTTGCCGGACCCCGAGGGGCCCATGATCGAGATGTACTCGCCGCGCTTGATCTCGAGGGAGACCCCGCGCAGGGCGTGCACCATCTGGGTCCCGAGGGAGTATTCCTTCTTCACGTCGCGGCACACGACCGTGTACTCCGACCGGCCGGACGGCTTCTTCGACACCACGGGTTTGAGTTTACGAGCCACTGGAAATCACCTCCTTCATAGTGTTCATCAGACTTCGGTCCGCATGGCTTCCGCCGGCGCCATGCGCGCCGCCCGGAAGGCCGGGTACAGGGAGCCCAGAATCGTGAGCGCGAGGCCCGCGGCGACGCCCAACCCGAAGTTCTCGAGCAGGGCCTTGACCGGCAGGGCGACGTGGTCGAGCTCCTTGGCCCGCGTGAGCCAGGGATAGATCGCGTGGACCATGCCGCAGAACGCGCCCGCGACGGAGCCGACGGCGCCGAGCGCGAGCGACTCGAGCAGGAACAGCTCGACCACGAACCGGTCGAGCGCGCCCAGGCACTTCATCGTCCCGATCTCGCGGTAGCGCTCGGCCACCGACATGTGGAGCGTGTTCGTGATCCCGACCACGGCCACGAGCATGGACACGATCACGACCCAGAGGTCCTGGGCCCGGCTCTCCTTCGTGATGATCTCGCCGATCTCGAGGGCCGCGCTCACGGGCCCCGAGCAGAGCATGAGCGTCAGGAACCAGATCGCGAACATGACCACGGCCGAGGTCGCGAGCGTGCGCGTGGTGCGGATGCGCAGGCTCCTGATGCTGATCTCGATCGCCCGGCGCAGGGGCAGGTTGACCTGGCGCGTCATCGCGGTCACGCCGCCGGTCCCGGAAGAGGCCCCGCCCCGGCTGTAGTCCGACGCGTGCAGGAGGGCCTCGATGTCCTTGTGCGGCGCGTCGTCGTTGAACGCGAGCCCGGCGGAGGTGTCGGCGAGCCGGCTGCCCGGCTCGCGGTGCACCCAGCGCACGACCGTGTCGAGCTCGATCGCGCCGCGCCCGGGCACCGTGAACTTGAGCCGCACGGCGTCGCCGGCCCGCACGGGCTCGTTGAAGTGGACCTGCATGCCGCCGAGGCTCACGTCCTCGGCCACGACCTCGAAGGCCTCCTTCTCGTGGAGCCAGCGCGTGGGCACGGAGAGGAAGGTCCCGCGCCCGTGGAGCGTGAGCGAGTACCGGCCGTTGGCGCGGCGCTCGGGGCCGTTGTACGGCGCCGGCACGTGCCGCAGCGCCGGCGCAATCCGCCGGTTCCGGGAGGGAGCCCTGGCAGCCACTAGAAAGGCTTAGTCACAACCGTCCCTTGGACGATCGTGATTCCCACCGCGAGCATCGAGACGAGCCCCATGCCGCACGCGAACCCGGCGCACAGCACGGGCACCCACCGGTACCAGCGCTCCTCGCCGTACCGCGGCGCCAGCCAGAACTTGCCCAGCAGCGCCCCGATCATGGACAGCATGGGCCAGCCGCCGATCTGGTTGTTGATCCCGCCGACGGCGCCGTAGAACAGGAAGATCGGCCACTTCATGATGTCCACGATCCAGTAGAGGACCCACCCGAACCCGAACCCGACACCGATCCAGTTCGGCTTCAGCAGGGCCTCGAGGAGCCACGCCCGGCCCTCGCTCGTCGCGGTCATCCACAGGCTGCTGGTGCGGGCGTTGAACGGCCAGACCTTGTTCGCGAACGGGAACGCGTACGACGGGATCGTGGTCAGGTGCCAGATGAAGGCCCAGAACAGGAAGCTGAACCCGATGCTGATCGGGAACATGAGAATCTCGGCCTTGATGATCGACGTGAACTTCGTCTTCGTCAGCTCGAGCTGCTTGAAGAACGCGGCCACGCCCCCGAAGTCGTTGAGCGGGATCGGCGCGAACCAGATGTCCACGCCCTTGTAGCCGGAGAGCACGAACGACCCTTCCTTGACGTACGGGAACCAGACCCCGTTGCCCGTGAGCCCGATCATGCGCGCCGAGATATACGACGTGATCGGGGTCCAGATGAACCCGAAGAAGATCAGGATCCAGAGCGGGAACCGCGGCACCAGGATGTGGCAGACCCAGACGTACCCGGCCGTCGAGACGAGGAACATCGCGATCGCGATCCAGACCGGGAAGTCGCCGCGGCCCTTGGGGATCACGCGCGGGCCGGTCTGGGGCTTGCCGAACCGCAGGATCCCCTCCTTGCCCAGGAGCAGTTCCATGTCGGCCGCCATGACGGCGGCCTCCTTGCGCTTGAGCATCCGGACGAGCTGCCAGACGCCGACGCCGGCGACCGCGAGCGCCACCCCGAAGCCGACGGGGAGCCAGAAGTCGAAGGATGTCGCGAACTGGGTGTCCAGGACGCTCATGCCCTTGCGCCACGTCGGGAAGAACCCGAGATTGTAGAGGATCGGGTTCGCGACCAGCGTCGAGACCACGCTCATGACGAACGTGCCGACCACGGCCCAGAAGGGCACGACCATCCCCCAGAGGACGGACCCCAGGTCGAACGAGATCGCGAGGGGCGTCGCCGGCAGTATGTTCTGGAGCGCCGGGGTGAAGTCCTTCCACGGGATCGGGAGCAGCGCGAGCGGCGAGGCGAAGATCAGGTACGTGATCGCCGGGATCCCGACGTAGACCATTCCGAAACCCAGGCCCAGCATGCTCCCGATCGAGAAGACCCGCCAGCGCCAGCTCTCCTTCTTCTCCGGGGACTCCGCGAGGGCGACGGCGCCCTCGGCCGCGACGGTGGCCATCGGGAACGGCAGCCGCTCGACGTCGGAGGTGAGCCGGAAGAGCGCGTACCCGATCCCGAACCAGTTGAACCGCGAGAGGACCTGGCCCACGAGCACGAGCCCGATCGCGGGCAGCCAGTCGGGGTGCCACAGCTTGCGCTCGAGCAGGGCGGGCGAATCCGCCAGCGGCGCCGCCCAGGTGGGCATGTTCTGCGCCACCCCGAACGCCGCGGCCTCGCGGGACTGGCGCAGGAACTGGTTCCAGACGAGCCCGGCGAAGACGCCGCCGCCCGACAGCCCGGCGGCCACGTAGTAGAGCAGGTACATCTCCTGCTTCTTGAGCGCGCTGACCGACCGGCGCGCCAGCTCGGCGAAGAGGATGATCGTGACCCAGATCGCGGCCTGGTCGAGGCCCTGGCCCGCGAACAGGGAGACGTAGATGGCCGCGGGCATCATGACGAGTCCGACGAAGAACGCCCCGACTACGGTCTTCCAGTCGAATGCGTCGACGTACTCGCCCTCCGGTTCAGGCTTCGGGGGCATGCGCGACCTCCTTCGCCCGGGCGGTCATCCGCCGGGCCTCCTTCTGATAACCGATGCGCGCGACCTCGCCCAGGGCGCGCCAGATCAGGAACTGCTTGCGGATCGTCTTCAGGAACCGGTTGTTGACGCGCCGCCACGAGGCCTGGTCGCCCGACAACCGCGTGATCTCCATCGTCGCCGAGGACTCGTCCCCGATCCCCTCGCGGGTCGTGAACCGGATGTCCTGGCTCACGCCGAAGTCGTATGGCGCGAGCCACACGCGGACCCCGAGGATGCAGTCGGGACCCATTCGCTCGAGGCGGATCAGCCCGGAGGAGAACTCGCCCGCCGACGCCTCGGCGTGCGCGTCGAAGAACTCGGCCAGGAACGCGCACACGGCCTCCGCGTCCCGGGCGTTGAACGAGAACGGCAGTTGCAGGGAGACCTTGTCGCCGACGAGCGGCGGGAGCACGAACCCGCCGATCGAGGACGGCCGCGCCAGCCGCGAGGCCATGTACGCCGGGTAGAGCGTCGACAGGAGGACGACGCCCATGACGATCACGACGGACAGGATCGCGGACCCCGAGGAGTAGTTTACGTTGAGGCCCTGGAGAACCAGCCCCGAGACGACGAGGTGGGAAAACATCTGCCCCAGCAGGTACCCGATCACGACCCCGATGATCGCGAAGACGAACGACTCGGCCAGGAAGAGCACGGCCACGTGCGTCGGCGAAAGCCCGACGGATGAGAACACGGCGATCTCGCGCCGGCGCTCCTGCACCGCGCCGAGCATGGTCGAGAGCACGATGAGGACGGCGATGGCCACGGGCGCGACGAGGTTGCCGAGGCCCTCCGTCGGCGTGTCGCCGATGGCGCTGTAGGCGTAGGTCTTGTGGTTCAGCCCGACGTAGACCAGGATGCCCAGCCGCGACAGGAGGCGGTCGATCGCGTGCTTGAGGTCCAGCGGGCGGGGCAGGGGCACGGCGATCGAGGCCAGCCGGCCGTTGAGCCGCATGAGGTCGTCGAACGGCAGGATCACGATCTGGCCCGCGTCGTGGTGGTCGTACTTCTGGGGAAGCTGGCCCTCCCGCTGCATCGACGTCACGTTCTGGGACGCCCGCTTCTTCTCGGTCGCCTCGAAGTTCACGGGGGAAAGCTCTTCGTCGTCGAGGTCCCGGAGCTTGCCGAACCTGCGAGGATCGAAGAGGCCGATGACCGTGAACGGCACCCCGAAGATCGTGACCTGCGCGGTCCCCAGGTCCCCCGCCCCGATGTAGAGCGTCGCCGCGAGCTGGCGCGGCAGGAGGCACACGCGCGTCTCCCCCTTCGCGATCCAGCGCCCCGCGACCACGGTCGAGGTGATGCCGGACACCCCGGCCTCCGCGGAGGTCAGCCCGAGCGCGGCCACCGCGGTCGCGCGGGCGCGGTCCCCGTTTGAGAGCTCGACCGCGTTCTGGCGGTCGGCGGCGTAACTGACGTACCAGGCCCGCGGGACCGGGACCGCCACGCTCGCAAGCTCGGTCTCGAGGTACTTCAACGCAGGCTCGGCCAGCGCGGCCCACGTCGTCTGCCGGAACAGGAGGCCCTCGTAGGGCGCGGTCTTCCCGATCGAGTACTTGCGCTGTTTCACGGCCTGCTGGACGCTCGTGAGCGAGAGGACGGCGAACGTGAGGACGACGAGGGTCAGGCAGGTGAGAGCGGTCCGCAACGGCCGCTTGCGCATGTTCGACACCCCGAGCAGGAAGGCGGCGATGGCCACGCTGATCTTGGAGACGTCGGCCTCGTGGACGCCCTGGAGCGACTCGCGCTCGCGGCGCAGGAAGTCGAAGAACCGGGACGCGATGATCCCGGACACCACCACGGACAGCGCCAGGATGATGAAGGCGAGCAGGATCATGATGGGCGTGAGCGCGATCCGGAAGGCCGGGTGGACGAACCAGAGGATGCCGAACATGCCGAGGAAGACCCCGAGCGCGCCGGCCACCTGCTTGGTGACGTTATTGAACGCGAAGAACAGGCGCTCGGCCAGGAACGCGAAGGGCACGAGCAGGGCCAGGTACAGGACGGCGCTGTGGACGACGTCGGCCGCGGACTGCTCGACGGCAGGGTACACGCGGGCGTCCAGGCCCCAGGCCGCCCGGGCCTCGGCCACCGCCCCCCGCCAGTCGCGGACCCGGACCGCCGCCTGCATCCGGTCGAGCCGCTCCTTCGCCTGGCGGTGCAAGTCCTCGAGGAAGTGGTTCACGATGCCGTAGGTCCGGAGATTCGCCAGCCGGTGGTCGTTCAGCCTCCACATGTCGATCGCGACCTGGCGGGCCGTGAAGTTCACGCGGTCGACGCGCTCGAGGTCGAACCCGGCCCCCTCGGGGAGCTTCTCGGACGAGTTCACGAGCGCGCACCGCTTGCCCAGGAACCCGCCCGCCCAGAATGTGAACTTGAGCGACGTGCCCTCGGGGGCGAAGGCCGTGGCCAGCGGCTCGACGTAGGTCACGAGGTAGTTCTGCTCCGGCTGGGCGGCCCCGAAGAGCGACGGCTCGGAATCGGTCCGGGCGTCGTACACCTGCATCCGCTGGAGGGCCGTGTAGCGCAGGGGGTCCACGAGGTCGAACATGAGCAGCGAGCGGCACGGGAAGGCGACCAGCATCAGGTTCTTGACCTTCTCGTCCATGTCCGTCTCGGCGACGTACTGCTGGGAGCCCTCGGGGCCGCGGTCCGGCGCGTACCGGACCGCGCCGTCCATGGGGTCGAGCTCGTAGGGATCGCAGATCGTGTGCGCCTTCCACTGCGTCGCCAGCCAGCTCGAATGCCCCAGGCCCCGGAGCTCGAAGTTGGCCCCGCCCTGGTCGGGCCCGAGCGCCATCGTGAACATGTGCCCGCGCACGCCCTTGAGGCTCCGGACCGGCCACCAGTGGTGGCTCCACACGATCGCGCCGTTGAGGCTCTTGTCCGGCAGGAACGACTCCCGGTGGACCCACTCGACGACGCGGCCCTTGAGGGTCGTCCAGTAGTTCACGACGTTGCTGGACGAGAACGCGGCGCCGACGTTGAGCTGGTTCGGGAGGACGCACGCGAGGACGCGGACCTGGCGGGTCAGCGACTCGAAGTCCATGCGCACGGGGCTGTCGTGCGGCGTGTCGACCCAGACCCGCTCGTCGTCGGGCGTCGCATACGCGATGCCGTAGAGCCCCGCGTTCATCGTGAGCTCCTGCGCCAGCGCGAACGGGCCCGGGATGTACGAGTCCCACGTGCGCCCGGAGACCGCGTTCACGGCGTCCGCCATGAAGGTCTTGCCGTAGCCGAGCGCCTCCGCCACGGCCGCGCCGGCCTGCGCGTGGTTGCGGCCGAACGTGGAGTAGACGCGCCGGGTGGGCCCCTCGTTCTGGTCCAGCCGGTGCCCCTTGAAGAATACGGCCAGGCGGCGGGTCCGCGTCGTGAGGTCGAGGTCGACGGCGAACGCCGGCTTGATCCGGTCGGGGTCCTTCTTCTTCTTCTCGAGCCGGATCCAGTGCCGGTCGAGGAACTCGCCCCAGCCCTTGAGGTTCTGGCAGTGGGCGGACGTCAGGACGAAGAGCGTGTCCTTCTTGAGGGGGTGGCGCTTGAGGACCCGGATCAGCTCGAGCGCGGCGGCCGCGCCGCAGGCCTGGTCCCCGCCGGGCGCCAGATCCGGCACCACGGAGACCGAGTCGTACTGGGCGGTGATCACCACCGGGTCGGAGTCCGTGGCCTTCCCCGTGCCCCTCAAGACCCCGACGATGTTGCGCCCGACCCGCCGCTCCCACACGACCTGGGCGTCCAGCCGCGCCGTCGTCCCCTCGAGCCCGCGCAGGCGCTCGGCGTCGGCCCTCGGCACCCAGAACCGGGGGATGTTCGCGGGCAGGGACAGGTACTTGTTCTCCGACTCGCCCCGCATGATCTCGGGCGGCTCGAGGAAGAGCACGGCGGCCGCACCCAGGTCCACCAGCCCGACCCACTGGAACCCGCAGTTGAAGTCCACCATCACGATCGCGCCCTGGAGCGACTTGCCCGCCACCTCGGGCAGCGACGCCCGGCCCGCCCACACGAGCCGGCCCTCGATGCCGCTCCGGGGCGTCGAGGCCGTCCGCACGAGGTTCGGCCACACGGGGTAGACGCGCAGGGCCTCGCCGGAGGCCAGAGTGAGCGCGCTGCGGGCCTGGCGCACCCGGACCGCCGCGCCGTTCCGGATCGCGTCCGTGTGGCGCGACCCGACCAGGTACCGCGGGAGGCTGGAGGGGTACTTGAGGATCCGGTCCGCGAAGCTGTGAGGTACAACACGCATTGTTGTACCGGCGGGCTCGAGGACGAGCAGGCTCCGGGCGCCGCCCGCCGCGAGCCGGTCGAACAGGAGCTCCCCCAGGATCGCCTGGTGCTTTTCGGCGAGGATGTCGAGCATCCGGTCGTCCTCGGCGACTCTGGCGGTCCCGGGGGCCAGACGCTTCAGGAGCGCGAGCTCGCTCTTCGTCAGCGGGTCGCGGAGCTTGCGGTCGAACTTGGCGCCGCGCCACGCGGCGAGGACGATCAAGCGCAGATCCGCGTCCACGATCCACGGCAGGGCCACCGCGGCCCCGTCCATCCGCCCGTCGCCGCGCAGGACCTCGGAGAGCTTCAGCCGCACGACGGAGCCGAGGTCGCGGCCGCCGGACGGGAGCCGGTACGTGCGCAGGTGGGGTGCCCACATCGGGTGCGCGCGGAACGTCTCCCCCCCCGCCTCCATCTCGCAGCCGAGGTCGAACGGGTTGTCGATGTCGAAGTCCTCTTCGCGGACGTTGGACTTCCCCAGGAGCGAGACCATCTCCTCCCTGAGGTACGCGGCGGCCGCGTCCGCGCCCGCGGAGCCCGAGAGGCGCGACCCGAATCCGGCGAGCGTCTTGACGGTGGCCTCGAGCCGCGCCGGCGACACCTCGGCGGCGACGCGCGCGTAGTCGGCGGGGCTTATCTGAATCTCGCCCTCGTTCTCGACGTTGAGGTAGGGCCGGCCCCACCGCTGGAAGTAGACGAGCGTGACGGCCGTGACGAGGAGGGTGCCGATCCACCACCAGAGCGCGTGTCCACCGCCGCCTTCACCGGCGGGATGCCGGGGTTCGCCGTCCGGCGAAACCCGGGCGCCCGCCCTAGCGCGCGCCAGCGTCACGCGATCCTCCCGCACGGCCCGTGTTTGGCCAGTCGAGTCACCCCAATAGGGTACGATGGCCCGACGTCAGGACCAAATCCGCCGCGACCCGGGATGAACGCTCCGGAAATGCCCATCAGTGCGGCAGGATCGCGATCCCGGGCTGCCCCGTCACGAGCGAAACCAGCATCCAGAACCCGGCCATGACCGACTCGCCCAGCGCGAGCCCGAGGAAGAGCGGCAGGGCCCGGCGGTACGCCTGGGCGCCGCCGAAGGTCATGATCACGGCCTTGAACGCCCAGCCCAGGAACACGGAGAACCAGAAGACGGTCATCGCCCAGCTCCCGCACAGGACGAACCCGAACGGGTGGAGCGGCCACCACAGGAACATCGCCCGCAGCCACAGGAGCGCGGCCGCGAACACGCCCCCGATCACGAAGTGCAGGGCGTTGACCGGGAACACCCGCCGCTCCCCCCATCGCACGTACTCGTACGTGGGCGGGTTCTTCTGGAACGAGGCCACCTGGTCCAGCATCCCCATCGGCTGGCCGACGTTCGCGTACTGGTCCATGTTCACGCCGCCGTACTTGTGGCTCGTCACGATCCGCCCGTACCCCGAGATCCCGAGCCCGACGACGGCCGTCGCCGCGAACACCCACAGCACGGGACCCAGCTTCATCCTCGCCTGCCCGCAGGCCCGGAGCCCGTTCATGACGTACGGCATGAAGATCTCGCGCAGGTCGAGCATGATGACGGCCTTCTGCATCATGAGCGTCCCCAGGGTCCGCCCCGTGATCCAGGCCGGGGGGAACAACCCCGTCACCCAGTCGTAGGCGATGACGTTGCTCTGGACGAACATGATCCCGGCCTCGGCGATGATCCGGGTCAGCACGAGCAGGATCGCGAGGAAGAGCACGACGCTCAGGACCGCGACCCACCACTGGGCCCCGGCCAGCAGGAACCAGAGCACCTGGCCGAGCAGGCCGGCCGCGATCAGGGCCAGCGCGAGCCGCGGGGACCAGGGATCGAGCACGGCGTCGGACCGGCCCGCGACCGCGCGGTTCCACCACGCCGCGAGCGACCGGCGCGCGATCCAGAACAGGAACCCGGCGATCGCGAGGATGGCCCCCGAGGCCTCGAAGACCGTGATCGACGACGCGGGGTTCGCCCAGAAGCCGCCGGCGACGCCCAGCCAGGCCACGTAAACGGGCACGCACTTGTAGAGCAGGACGAACGCCCACATCGAGAACGCGATCTCGGTCGTGAGCATGAACGTGAGCCCGATGACGGTGAAATAGATGTTCACGTCGTTGAGGTGGAACTCGCTCCAGGGACGGTCCGGAAAGACCCCCCAGACGTACCAGCTCAGCGGGAACGCGGGCATCCCGGGCATGTACGTCCGGAGGCCGTTGTAGCCGAGGATGACGACGGGGACGAGGACCCCGATCCACGTGAACCGGTTCCGGAGGAACTCGTTCACGAGGCGGCCCGGCTCGGGGTCCCGCGAGACCTCGAAGGGCACCTGGACGAGCGGGAAGATCAGGCGCTCGCGGTCGGACCACTGCTGGTAGAAGAGCGAGACCAGCGCCAGGTTCGACGCGAAGACCAGGAGCGCGAACCCGAACCAGGCGAGCATCGGCATGACCCACACCTTCCAGGGGATCGAGGCCCCCCGCGGCAGCCCCTCCATGAACCACTTGACCGCCGGCGCGTCCGGGTCCCGGCTCACGACCATCCAGTCCGGCAGGTGCCGGAGGATGAAGCTCTGGTAGTCGTTCCCGGAACTCGCGTAGTAGGCGGGACTCACCATCCACGACGGGAAGTAGCGCATGATCCCGGCGGAGCAGATGCCGCCCGCGACCCCGACCATACCCCAGATCAGGAGGAGCTCCCCCACCGCGAGCCCGGTGCCCCCCCACCGGCGCGCCGCGACGTTCACGGTCAGCACCAGCCCCATGACCAGGATGATGGAGATGACGGGGAAGTGGTTGCCGATCAGGAGCGTGTTCTGGAGGTAGTAGTCGTTGTAGGCCATCACGAGGCAGACGGCGAGGCTCGCAAGGAAGCCGATCGTGACCGCTCGCGCGGTGACCGGAGACAGAGGCGCCGGACGGCTAGCCATGAACGGCCATTATACGGCGACTGCCCCCCTACTCGAACCTGACCCGGAACAGCCGGATCTCGGCCGCCCCCCGGCCGCCCCCCACGCGAATCTCCACACGGGCCAGCGCCTGCGCGTCCAGCCGGCCGTTGCCCGAGGGATTGCCGAACCCGCCGGAGAGCTCGAGGCGGGCCAGTTCCACGACGTACCGCTCGCGGGCCCCGGTGCCCGCGAGGTCGGGGCTCGCGTACTGCTCCCCGTCGGCGCCCCCCGACCCGGTGAACGAGGTCGCCTCCCGCGGGCCCACCCCGTCCTCGCTCAGGAGCGCGCCGAACCGGAACCCCGCCGGCGCCTCGGCCTCGACGACGAGCCGGGTCGCGCCGGCGACATCGGCCGGTCCGGAGACCGGTCGTACGAGCGTGACTCCGCAGCCCCAGCCCGGTCCCGCGTGGAACGAGAAGACGGCCGCATCCCCGCGCTTCACGAACGCGCACCCGCACCGGCTCGCTTCGTCCCCCCACGTCGGGCCGGCCGCGGCATCGCGGGAGTAGTCCACCCAGACCGCCACCGGGAACGGCCGCTTCCCCAGTTCGGGCAGGACGTCCAGCCCCGCCACGGGCAGGGGCGGCCGCGGCCGCGGCTCGCCGGACGCCGCCGGGAACCCGAGCGGGCTCTTCGCGTGCAGGTCCGCCACGCGGGCGTTCATGGCCGCCATGGCCGAGCGCAGGGGCTCGTACGGCTCGTCCTCCTGGTCCACGAGCCCGTAGTTGCAGTCCTCGCCGTCGAACCGTCCGCGCGTCGGCTGGTCCGCGTACTGGAACCAGTGGAACCCGATCGTCTGGGGCAGGGCGGCCAGCGTTTCGACGTACCGGGTGTAGCGGCGCGCCCGCTCCGCCTGCGTGGGCACGGTCACGTCGGCACCGCGCGAGTTCCCGAGCCCCGACCGGTTCTCGGTCGCGCGGTACGAGTACTCGGTGATGAGCACGGGCTTCCGCCCCTCGAGCCAGAACCGGTCCAGGAACCCGGGGTCGGGCCGCCCGTCCTTGACGTACCAGTTCAGGGAGACGACGTCGCACGCCTCCCCGACCGCCCGCACGACGGGCGCCGGGGCGCCGTTCGCGAACCTGACCCCCAGCAGGAGGTGGTTCGGGTCGCGCTTGCGGATCGCCTCCGCGGTCACGGCCAGGAACCGCCGCGCCACCTCGCCCGCGAACTCGTCCGCGCCCCCCGCCTTCAAGGCCTCCGCCCTGATCCGGCCCGGCGCGGTCCGCGAGAGCGCGAGGTAGAGGTCCAGGAGGGTCCGGGGATCGTCGGTCCGCCAGCCGGCCGCGCCGTACCAGGGCAGCTCGTTGTCGATGAACCAGCCGATCAGGGCCGGATCTTCCGCCGAGCGGGAAGCCATCTGCTTGGCCGCCTCCTCGTCGACCCGCCGCTCGTACCACGGGTCCCAGACGTCCACGAGCCGGTGCGTGGCCCCCACCCCCAGCCAGAGATACGCGCAGTACGGCATGCCGCGCTGCTCCATGGACCGCGCGCTCCAGGCGCCGACGGTGTTGAACCCCCATTCCGTCATCCGCTTCGCCGTGAAGTCCGCCCACGCGGGCTCCCCGCCCCGGACGTCGGCCCCGTGGTACTTCGGGGACTTGGGGTCGGGGCTCCAGTCGCCGGGCAGGACGCAGTCGATCCCCATCGAGAAGAACCGCCGGCCGTCCGGGGGCGCGGCGAACCAGAGCTTGCCCCCCGCCTCGACCACGCGGAAGTATCGGGTCGCGGACGCGACCCGAGGAGTTTCGCCGGACGGCGAAACACCGTGCGACGGCCCGGCCGGGGCCGGAGCCGCGGAAACGCCGCGCTCCACGGCCGGGGTGCCGCACGCGGCCAGCAGGAGGGCGGCCGCGATCAGGGAATCAGCGCGACGGCAGATAGGCCATCGCCTCGGCCACGGCGGCTTCGGTGTCTTCCTTGAGGTAGGTCTTCGTGGCCTTCTCGATCAGGCTCCCGGCCAGCCCGCCGAGGAGGCGGGCCCCGATGTCCTTCGTCCCCGCGGACTGCCGCACCGAGACCCCCGCCGCCTCCCACACGGTCCGGCCCCCGGCGTCGCCGAGCCCGAGCGTGACCCGCGCCTGGCGCCGGTAGTAGACGCCGACGTTGATGACCTTGAACTCGTCCACGCGGCCCGTGATCCAGCGGCGCGTCCCGAGCGCGGCGGCGATCTTGTCCGCGGAGAACGCCCGGAGATGCTCGCCCTGCGAGATCCCGATCCCGTGGAGGCGCCCGTCGACGTCCGCGATGGACAGCACCCGGTAACCGCGAGCCAGGAGTTCCTTCTGCACCATCGCCCGCGCGACGTCGGGGGCGCCCACGTTGTTCGTGTCGTTCGCGAACGGGACGACCGCCACGGGCTCGTCGAACCACGCATCCGCCGCCGACCCGGCGCCGGGGCCGCCGCCGAAGACGAGCGAAAGCTCGGAGAGGTAGCCGTTGAGCGCCCCGCGGTCCTTGTCGGTGCGCGCCGCCGCCAGCGCGCGCCGGTACGCGCCCTGTGCCGCCGGCCAGTTCCCCGCCTGCTCGGCCCGCACGCCCTCGTTCCACGCCGCGTAGCAGCCGGCCGAATCCGCGCGCACGTCCTTGTCCTTCCACGTGCGCCGCCAGCGCCACGTCGCCCTGGGCAGGAGCTGGGCCTTGACCGCGTCGGCCCACGCCGCCCGCCAGCCAGCCGCCTGCGCCGTCCACTCGTCGAGGTCGACGGGGCTCCGGTACGAATCCCCCGACGAACTCGTCTCCACGCCCGAGGCCATCGTGCCGCCCTCGGGCCAGCGGCCGAGCTGCCAGCCCACCCGCCAGGTCGCCCCGGCGTCCCAGACCGTCGTGCGGGTGACCTCGCCCTTCCGGTTCTTGCTCTCCACGACGCGCTCGGCCTGCGCCGCCTCGACGTCGCCGGCGTCGACCCAGAGCACGGCGCCGGGGGCGGCCGCGACCAGGAACTCGGTCGTCGACGGCCCCTGCACGGCGTAGCAGACGACGCGCGTCCACGGCGAGGCCAGCCGGGCCGCGGACAGCCGGAGCGCGTCGTTGGCCGACGCGGGCGAAAGCTGGATCGTCTTCCGGTTGGGGTCCCTCGACTCCGTGAGCGCGTTCAGGAACTGGCCCACCGCCGCCTGGCCGACCCCGGCCGACGCCCGCGCCGCGCTCGCCGAGGAGACCCGGAGAATGACCGCGAGCCGCCCGATCCGGGGCAGGTCGGCGGGGTCGAGCCGCAGCGGCGCCACGGGATGCCGCACCTGGACGCCGGGCGTGCAGGCGGCCAGCAGCAGAACGGGGAGCCAGCGGAGGATCTTCACGGCGCCCTCCTATACTAACGCCGCGGCGCCGGCCGTTCCGCGTCCGCCGCGCGCCGTCTCCAGGCGGCCGCCTCGGCCGGCCGCCCCTTGGCCTCCGCCAGCCGCGCCAGCTCCTGCCAGAGCAGGAGGTCGCGGTACCCGCCGGCGGCGGCCCGCTCGACGTACGGCGCCTCCGCCGCCGGGTCACCGCCGTGCCCGACGAACCCGACGAAGAACGCGACCTGCGCGAAGTCTCCGGCGATCCGGTCCAGCGTGCGGACCCCGGCGGCCGCGAGGCCGGTGTCCCCCCGGCGGACGAAGCCCTCCACGACGGCGTAGAGCCCCTCGATTCCGGGGAGCGTCGGCGTCGCGCGCGCCGGCCCCTCCCCCACCCCTAGCTCGTAGAGGTAGTAGCCTCCCGCCTTCCGGTCGATGCGCTTCGGCGCCCGGAGGAGCCTCGCGTGGGTCCGCCAGAAGCCGGCCCAGACCGCGAGGTCCCGCGGGGTCCACGGGTAGATCGTTTGCGACCCGCGGTTGTAGAGGGCGGCGGCGTAGTTCTGCACGACGTGCGTGACGCCGAGCTGGCGCCACCGGCGGGCGAGCGCTTCGGGGGACGCGGACGCCCGGACGAGCGGCCATGCGGGGAGGGGCTCGTGGAGCGACGGGATCACGGGGAGCCGCGGCGCGGGCCACGCCCGCCACTCGCCCGCGTACATGACCCTGGCCCCGGCGGGCAGGGCCGCGAGCCCCTCCACGGTCTCGGCGAAGGTCGAGAGCGTCCGGCGCCGGAAGGCGTCGCGGGCCTCCAGCCCCAGTCCGGCCCCCCACGATCCCTCGACGGCGCATGCGGTGACGGAATGGGCGGCCTGGAAGACCAGGAACGCGGCCGCCATGGCGGCGGCGCGGCGCGCCCGCCATGCCGCCAGCCCTGCGACGAGCGCCACCGCCATCCACGCGAGCGGCACGATCGCGTACCGCGGCTGCGGCGGACCCAGGCTCCACGCGATCCAGCCGAGCGCCCCCGCGATCCACCACGGCCGCGCCGCCCTGCCGGCCCCGAGAAGCGCCAGCGGTACGAGCGCGAGCCACAGCGCCGGGAGCCCGTCGGTCATTGTCGCCGTCCACGGGGCCGCGAGACGGCGCAGGAACCCGTCATACCGGCCGCGGAGGGCCATCGTGCCCGAGACCTCGGCGAGCTGGTCCACGGCCGCCGCCGTCATCCCCCATCCCCGTTTCCCGAACGGATACACGGGGTCCCCGGTCAGCAACGCGGACTTCGCCAGCCACGGGCCGGCGGCGGCGGCCGCCCCCGCGAGGACGAGCGCCACCGCCACGGCGCGGCGTCCGCGCGGCCGCCGGAGCGCGAGCACGGCCAGGATCGGGACGACGACGAAGCCCTGTAATTTGCTCCCTGACGCGGCGCCGGCCAGCAGACCGGCGACGAGGGCCCCGCGGCGCCCGCCTCGCGCGAGAGCACTGAGCGCCGCGACGCCGAAGGCCGCAGTGAAGACGTCGGGCTTGCCCCCCATCGCCATCCCTTCCGCGAGCGGCGACGTCGCCCAGAGCCCGAACCCCGCCCAGCCCCAGGCCGGCCCGGACAGCGGGGCGAGCGCGGCGCGCACCGCGGCGGCGCCCGCCACCAGGCCCCCGAGCGTCCAGAGCCGGGCCGCGGGCTCCCCGCCGAGCGCGAGCCCCCACCCGCGCAGCAGTTCGGTCAGGAGCGGGAAGTGGTGGAGGAAGTTGCCGGACGGCGCCGTGAGCCGGCCCGTGGCCACCGCCCGGCCCGCGATCCCGAGATGGTAGATCAGCGCGTCGATGTGGGTCTCGGGGGCCAGCAAAGTGGCCGCCACGGCGGCCAGCACGGCGCCCGTGATCCAGCGGACCGCGCGAACGGCGGGGGCCGCCGGCACGGTCCAGGCCCGCCACGCCTCCACCGCGACGGCGCGCGCGGAACCGGCGCCCGCGAGGGCGAGGAGCGCGACCGGGCCGAGGACGGCGGGACGGAATAGCCCGAGCACGGCCAGCCCGAGGAGCGCGAGTCCCGCCGCGAGCCAGCCGAGCAGGAGCGCGGTCGCGGGCGCGGGCGGCCCGGAGCGGCGCCGCCGCCGCCGGCCGGTCCACCCAATCGCCGCGGCCCCGGCGCCGAAACAGGCGGCCTGTAGCGCGGCCCAGACCGCCACCGCCCAGACCACGCCGGCCACGGCCGCCGAGGACGGCGCGCCGCAGACGGCGGCCATGGCCCGCATGCTTTCCCACGCCGGCCCGCACGGGATCGGGGCCGTGGCCTCGGCCAGGATCAGGATTACGACCGCCCAAGCCACCGCCAGAACCGCCTTCATCGGATCGCGGCGGACACCTGCGCGAGCGCCTGCCGGAACTCGGCCCGGCCCGGCTCGATCCGGATCGCGGCCTCGAACTCCTCGACCGCCTCCCGGAGCCGGCCCCCGCGCGCGAGTATGATGCCGGCCCCGAAGTGGGCCTGGCCGTCGGTCGGCAGCAGCTCGAGCGCCTGCCGGTAGCCGGCCAGCGCCCGCATCCCGTCGCCGGTCTCCCCCAGCGCGAACGCGTAGGCGCGCCAGGTCGCGGGCGACGCCTCGGGACTCCTGGTCGCCTCCCCCAGCGGAATCAACGCCGCCGCCGGCCGGGGCGGCGGACCCATGAGGGTCCGGATCCCGTGCGCCTGGCCCAGCGTCGAAGATTCGGGCGCGAGCTTCTCGAGCGCGGAGATCGCCCACGGGGCCGCAGGAGCGGCCCTTGGAGTTCCGGCGGACGCCGGAACTCCTGGCGCGCCGGCGGAGTTGGTCGCCTCTTTCATCACGTACTCCTCCACGATAGGCACCCGGCCGAGCGCGCGCGGACGCACGTTGCGCGTCAGGGCGTAGGCGAGCATCTCGCCCCACCGGAAATCGAACGTCGTGTACCCCCGGAGCCACGCCACGATCCCCGCCGCGTCGGACGCCGCGAAGGTCACGTACGGGAGGTCGGCCAGGACCCCGGCCACGCGCGGGAAGTAGATCACGTGCGAGAATCCCGCCTCCCGGAGCCGGATCGCGAGCCGGCGGGGCTCCCGCGCGAGCGTCCACTCGCGCAGGAGCGGGCACGGGTCGAGATGCTGGTGCGGAACCGTGCACCGGCGGTCGAACCGGTAGCTCTTGATGCCCGAAACGAACAGGAGGCGGGCGCGCTTCGACAGCCGCGCGTTGACCATCATCGCCCCTTCCCAGTACTCGGGCTGGGGCGGCAGGCCGGACCGCATGTGCCGGTCGAAGCCCCGGAGGCCCAGCGCGGGCGGCAGCGGGTCGAACTGGGCGGTCGCGGTCCGGAGCGCGTCCCACGCCCCGAGCGGGACCAGAACGGCGACCGTGACTCCGGTCGTCCAGCGGAACCACGGTAAGCGCCACGCCGGGGACGCGGCGAGAATCGCCGCCGGGAGCAGCGGGAAGAGGAACCGGCCGTCGAGCGGGAGGGCGAGCCACAGGGCGCCAGCGGCCGCGATGAACCGCCACCGGCGGTCGGCAAGGCCGGCCAGCGCGGCGGGACCGAGCGCGGCGAGCCACAGCGAGCCCGGCGGCGCGCCGACGCCCGCGTCTTCGGTCGTGAGCGCGAGCCATAGCCGGGCCAGCGGTCCGGGCATCTCCCCGGACCCCGGCGCGGGCGGATGCGCCCGCCAGTAGTCGACGGTGGCCGACGAGACGCCGCCGAGGAGGCCCGTGGCGAACGGGTAGACGGGGTTCCCGAGCGCGAGCCAGTCGCGCGCGAGCCACGCGGCCGCGGGGACCGAGAATCCGGCGATCGCGCGGACGAGCCCCCTCGGCTCGCGGGATGCGACGCAGGCCAGCAACCCCACGAACGCGAACCCGCCCGTGAACTTGGTCAGGAACGCGACGCCGCAGAAGACGCCGGCCAGGAACGGCGCCCCGAGCGCCGCGATCGCCGCCAGGGTCACGAGCCACGCGGTCGCGAGGTCGACATAGGCCGCTCCCGCGAGCAGGATCCCGAGGGGGGCGCCGAGCCAGAGCAGGGCCGCCCCGAACGCGGGAAGGCGGCCATGGGGACGCACGGCGAGGAAGAGAGCGCGGGCGGCGAGGAGCCAGCACGCGGCGTGCATGAGCTTCGCCGGCCGGTCGCTGCGGGCGAAGGCCATGACGAGCGCGTAGTGGATCTCGGTCAGGCACGGGTAGCCCGTGAACGGCGTGTCCGGCTGGGCGAAGTGCCGGTGCTCCATGAGCCAGAAGGTCGGGAGGCGGAGGTGGTAGACCATGGCGTCCCAGCTCACCTCGGGGCTGAGCATCGACGGCAGGGCGGCCAGGATCGGGAGCGCTACCGCGGCCCGGAGCGCCCACCCTTCGGGCGTCGTCCGCCAGGACGCCAGGAGGTCCGCGGAGTCCCGCGCGAGGTCGCGGCTCGCGCGCCAGCCCCCGCAGATCGCGGGGACGAGCACGATCAGCCCCAGGGACGCCGGCGCCATCAGCCCCGTCCAGCCCGCCGCGAGGACCGCGAGCCCGAGGAGGCCGAACCCGGCCCCGAGGGCGAAGTGGCGCCGCAGCGGTCGGGTGCTGGTCGGCGCCCCCGGGGAGAGCCACGCGAGCACTGGGGCCCCCCACGCCGCGAGGGCCAGGACCCAGAGCAGGGCCGCCGCGATCGCGAGCAGGTGGCCGCCGGCGGCGGGCGCGAAGACGTCCAGCCGCCACGGATCCGTGCCCTGCGGGAAGAGCGCGAGGGCGCCCGGCGGCCGGGCCCGGACGTAGCCGACGACCAGCGCGACGCTCCACGCGACCGCCGCCGCGGCGGAGAGGAACGGGCTCATGGCTTCCCCAGCGCGGAGGCGATCCCGGCCCGCACCTGCGCGTACTCGGCGTTTGCCGGGTCGAGCCGGCACGCCTCCTCCGCCTCGCGCAGGGCGTCGGTCTCGGCCCCGAGGTCGAACAGCACGAGCGCCAGCCCGTGGTGCGCGTCCGCCCGCCGGGGGTCCAGCCGCAGGCACTCGCGCCAGGCGGCCGCCGCCCCGGCCCGGTCCCCGCGGAACTGCCGCACCTGGCCGAGCAGGAACGCGGCCGTCGCGGCCTCCCCGCCCCCCTCACGCACGGCCGCCGCGAGCACGCGCTCCGCCTCGCCGAACCGCCGGCCGCGGGCGAGCGACATCCCGAGGAACGTATTGAGGCCCTTCAGCCACGGGGCCAGCCGTGCGGTGGTCTCGAGGAGCCGGGCCGCCTCGGCGTCGCGCCCCCAGATGAGCAGGTTCTCGGGATGCGTGAAGAGCATCCAGCCGTAGCCGTCCAGGGAGCGGCGCGGATGCGGCCGCGCGTCCACCCGCAGGACCTCGACCATCTGCGTCTGGGCCAGCGCGACCGTGTGCGCCGCCAGGAACTCGGCCGCCTCCGCCAGTTCCGGCCCCTCCCACGAGTAGTGGTTCCCGACGTCGCGCGTCCGCTGGCGCACGACCAGGATGTGCGTGACCCCCTCCTCCCGGAGCTTGCGGAGGAGCCCCGCGACCGAGCCGCCCTCGCGCAGCCATCGCAGGAACACGCCCGGCTTCGCGTACTGGAAGTCGTGGTAGGTGCGCCGCCAGATGTCGTGCGCCTTGATGTCCACCATGACCAGCAGCCGCGCGTTCCGCGGCAGCGAGCCGTTCGCCCAGTCCGCGATGCGGCCGTAGAAGGGCGCGGGGTACAGGGCGCGCGCGGCGTTGTCCCACGCGGTCTCGCGGCCGAACACGAACGGGAGCGGGTCGAAGAGCCGGATGTGGTCGATCGGCATCCGGATGAGGTTCAGCCCGAGCACGACCCCGAGGACGGGGCCGAGCACGGCGACCGCCCGGCGGGGGGCTGCGGCCTCGATCCGGGACCAGCCCACGGCGGCAAGAGCCGCGAGCGCCGGAAGGACTCCCATATAGAACCGGAGCTGGGGCGTGAGCATCATCCAGCCCGCCGTGAGCCCGGCGGTGATCAGCCCGAGCCGGCGTCCGGCCGGCGGGAGGCCGGGCAGGAGCCAGGCCGCGGGCGCGAGCATCCACAGGACCTCCGAGAGCGCCTCGCCGGGCCCCGGGACGAGCAGGGCGCCGACGGCGTTCCCCGCCGCCTCGGGCGAGAAGCTCATGCCGCCGACGTGGGACGAGTAGGCCGAGAACTGGAACGCGGTCTCGGGCCCGGCGGACGGGAACAATCCCCCCAGGAGGGGGGCGGCGGGGTTCCCGGTGAGGAGGAGGTTCTTGAGGCTCCAGGGCGCGACGAGGACGGCCGCCACGGCGTACGGCATCCGGGACAGCCGGAACCAGAGCATGGCGAGCACGCCGAAGGGCAGGACGGCCGTGTACTTCGCCGCGAGGGCGCTGCCGAGCACGGCGCCCGCGAGCCGCGCCGCTCCGCGCGGCCGCTCGAACATGAGGATCAGCGCGATCCCGGTCAGCGCCGTCTGCGAGTAGTCGTTGTACGCGCGAACCGCGATCGCGCCCGTCACGGGGCAGAGCAGGACGAGGGCGCCCGCGAGCCAGCCCGCATAGGCTCCGGCCAGCCGGCCCGCGAGCCGGCCCGCGGCCGCGGCGCCCGCGACCGCGCAACCCACATGGAAGAGCCGCGGCGCCGTGCCCAGCCCCATCCGCTCGAGCCCGCCCAGGAGCATGAGCCACGCGTAGTGCATCTCGGTGACCAGGGGAAACGCGGTGAAGTGGTGCGTGGGCATATGGAAGATCCGGTGCTCCGCCACGAAGAACGAGGGCACTCGCAGATGGTAGACGACGGCGTCCCACGAGGTGTCGGGCGGCAGGGCGAGCGCGACGAGGAAGACGAGCGCCAGCCCGGCCGTCACGGGTGTCCACCAGGGCACCCCCGCGAGGGACCTCACCGCGACCGCCGGGAGGCCCCCGACGGCGCGGCGGAGCCCGGCGCCGGACCGCGTGGTCCACACGGCGGCGGCGAGCACGAGCGAGAGCCCGACCACGGGGCCCGCGAACATGAGACCCGTCAGCCCCCACCCGAGCGTGAGCAGCCCGGCGACCCCGAACCCGACGCCCCAGGGCACCAGGAGCCCCGCCGCCCCGCCGGGCACGAGGACGCGCGCCGCCGCCGCCCCGCACCCGGCGAGCACGGCGTGCAGGAGGCCGGTCTTGAGCAGCATCTCGCCGTGATAGTGGAGGGCGTAGACGACGCCGGCGTCGTCCGTGTGCTCCTTGATGAACCGGTCGATGAGGGCCTTGATGAACCCGAGGTCGGGCAGGTAGCCCGGCGCCGCGCGGACCAGGAGGAGGAGCGCCCAGCCGCCGAGCAGGGACAGGGCCAGGACGCGGGGCAGCCGGCGGCGCATGCGGCTAGTGTACGCGCCGGAGACGCAGAACGCGGCCTCCCGCCGTCGCGCGGAGGCCCGGCAGGTGGGTCTCCCCCGCGCCCGCGCCGGTGAGCCGCACGAGCGCGTCCAGGTGCGGCTGCGTCAGCCGGTTGAGATCCGTCCCCGCGCCGACCGCCGCGAGCCGCAGGACCCGCCGCCGGGTCGCGACCGGGAGCCGGGCCAGGCCCCGCAGGTCCAGCCCCGGGACGCCGCGCCCGCGCGTCACCCGCTTCAGAGCTGCCAGGGCCCCGGCCTCGAGGAGCCCGTCCTCCTCCGCCAGCACCTCGCCGGCCCGGGCCAGCGCCGCGCGAACCGCGGGGTTGTACCGGCGCTCCAGATATGGAATGAGCTCGCGCCGGATCCGGTTGCGCAGGAAGTCGGGACAAGTGTTCGACGGGTCCCGCCTCGGAGTCAGTCTGCGTAGCCGCAGAAAGGCCTCCACTTCGCCGCGCGAGCGCGCCAGAAGGGGGCGGATTACCTCAACCGCGGAGCCCCGCGTCGCCGCGCGGGCCAGCGGATCAATCAACCCCCGGCGCGGCGCGATCCCGGCCAGCCCGCTCATCGACGCCCCGCGCATCAGACGCATGAGCACCGTCTCGGCCTGGTCGTCCCGGGTGTGGCCGACGGCCACGAGGCGATACCCGCCGCGGGTCGCGACCCGGTGGAAGAACGAGTACCGGGCGAGCCGACCCGCTTCCTCTAGCGAGATCCGGCGGCGGCGCGCGAGCGCGGCCACGGCCGTCCGGCCGGTAGTGCAGGGCCAGCCCAGCGCCCGCGCCCGGGCGGCAGTGAACGCGGCGTCGGCGGCCGACCCCCGCCGCAGCCCGTGATCGAGGTGCGCGACGTGGAGGGAGAGGCCCAGGGGTCCGGAAAGCTCGTGCAGCGCCTGGAGGAGGGCGAGCGAGTCGGGGCCGCCCGAGACCCCCACAACGATGCGGGTGCGGCGCCCCGCCGCACCCGGAGCTGCGTCCCGCGGGATCAGGCCGTGGGCCGCGCACCAGTCGCGCACGGCGCCCGTGAACTCCCTCGGCGGCAGTGAAGCCATTCCTTCAGTATAGAGGGGCCACGGCCGGCCCCCCCGGCCATATCAGAAGACGGGGATTATCTTCCCGTCCGAGATCTCCTCGAGACGGGCGATCCGGCGGTCCAGCGACGGATGCGTGCTGAACAGGTTCGAGACGAACCCTCCGCCGGCAAACGGGTTCATGATGTACAGGTGCGCGGTCGCGGGCGCGGCCTGGTCCATGGGGACCTCCTCCACCGTTCGGTGGATCCGCGCCAGCGCCTTCTTGAGCGCCGCCGGGTCGCCCGTGAGCGCCGCCGACCCCTCGTCCGCCGCGTACTCGCGCGACCGCGAGATCGCCATCTGGATCAGGAATGCCGCGAAGGGCGCGAGGATGATCAGGGCCAGGGCCGCGATCCCGCCGCCCTCGCGGTCGTCGTCACTCCGCCGCCCGCCCCCGAAGATCTGGGCGTACATGGCCATCCGGCCGAGCATCATGATCGCGCCCGCCATGACGGCCGCCATCGTCGAGATCAGCATGTCCCGGTGCTTGATGTGCGACAGCTCGTGCGCGATCACGGCCTCGAGCTCGTTCTGGGGCATCATCTCGAGGAGCCCGCGCGACGCGGCCACGGCCGCGTGGTTCACGTTGCGTCCGGTCGCGAACGCGTTGGGCTGGTCGGAGTCGAAGACGTAGATCTTCGGCATCGGCAGGTTGCCCGCCTGCGAGAGCCGCTGGACCGCGCGGTAGAGCCCGGGAGCCTCCTTGGCCCCGACCTCGACGGCCCCGTGCATGGAGATCACGATCTTGTCCGAGACCCAGTACATGGCGAAGTTCATGACCGCGGCGATGATGAAGGCGAACGCCGCCCCGCGCAGGCCGCCGACGAGTTCGCCGACGAACATGCACAGCGCGATCATGGCGAGCATGAGCAGGAACGTTTTGAAGTAGTTCATGGGAATTCGTTACCTCCGATACCATTATACGTTCAGCGGAGTTTCGGCGTCCGCAGAAACTCCGACGGCCGCTTGGGGCCGCCGGTCAGGGCAGCCCGCGGCTCATCATCTCCTCGGGATCGACCGCCACGGCCCCCAGATAGGTCCCGAAATGCAGGTGCGGCCCGGTCGCGATCCCGGTAGCCCCCACCATCCCGATGACCTGGCCTGCCTCGACGCGCTGGCCCTCGACGACCTGGCGCGCGCTCATGTGGAAGTAGATCGTGTGCACGGTCTGGCCGTGGTCGAGGACGACCGCGTTCCCGTAGGCGTCGATCCGGCGCGAAACCAGGACGCGGCCGGCGGCGGCGGCGACGACGGGCCAGCCGTCGGGCGCCGCGATGTCGATTCCGCGGTGCGGCCACTGGGCGGTCCCGGCGTACGACCGCGTGATGCCGTAGCCCGAGGTCAGCCGGCCCTGGAGGGGAAACCTCAAGGGGGACGACCAGAGGGCGTCCGGCCCGGTCTGCCGGAAGGCGCGGCCCAGGATCACGTTCCCCGACTTGAGGGCGTTCGCGGTCTTGTCCGTCACCTCGAGCGTGGGCAGGGACTGCCGCGGCGGCTCGACGCGGGCCACGACGCGGACGGCGAAGGACAGCGTGCCGCCGCGCAGGACGGCCTGGCACGGCTTGCGGCCCGCGCCGGTACCAAGAGGTACCGGTACGAGGGCCCGCAGGCCGCCCTCGGCGGCGAACAGCGGGATCTCGCGGCCGAGCGCGCGGACGACGCCGGGGCCTTTGGCCCCCGTCACACGAACGATGGTCCAGCTCCCGGGCCGGACCTCGGCCGGGTCGACGGTGACGGACGGCTCCGCCGCGATCGCGGAGGATGCCACGGCCGCGGCCAGGGCCGCGGCCGCGAGGATCGTCCGGGAGCTATCGGCCGCGGCGACGAACGGTGCCGGAGCCTTCATCGGCCTCGCTGTAGAGCCACGCCGCGGCCGAGGCCGCGACGAGGTAGACCACGAGGTTCACGACGGCGTCGAGCGGGGCCGACACGCGCGCGCGGGGCGACCAGACGAACTGGGGCAGCCAGTTCTGGAGGAACAGGAGCATCCACACCGCGAGCCCGGCGATTATCGCAGTCATGAGCCCCCGTCCGAGCCGGGGCCGGACCGCGGCGTAGAGCCAGGCGAGGAGCAGCCCCGTCGCCACGTCGGCGGCCGCGGTCGCCGCGACCCCCGCTCCCCACTGGTCCCGCGGGATCAGGAGCCCGTCCTTGATGAGCCCGTCGGCAATGGACGCCAGGAGCTTCATGTGCAGGAACCCGTCGCCCAGGAACAGGATCGCCCCCGCGAACACCCCCCCGAGCAGGACGCGCCATCCGGAAATCTTTCCCATCGTGCCCTCCCTTGGCGCGGGCCGACCGCCCCACGCCTGCGGCTATTCTACCGGGAGCGGTCCTGAGGCGCAGACACTCGCAGGGCTTGGCTTCGGATGGGAAGCCCCATACTCAACCTGCGCGGCGCCCACCGCTCGCGGACCGGATTCGGACGGCCGTCTCGGTCACGATCAGGAGCCGTCCCGAGAAATCCCTGGCCGGGATCGCGGAGAACAACCGCTCCAGCGCAGCCAGCACGCTCTTCGCGCCGTTGCGTCTCAGCCGAAGCGTCACGATCCCGGGATAGGACCCCGGAGGGTATTGCCGGATGTTGGCGAAATCCAGATCGGCCGTGATCATGAGCTCCCCGGTCTTCCGGCAGACATCCAGGAGCCGGTCATCGCTCGCCCCCCTCAGGTTCTGGTCGATCACCGTTCGGCCCGAGTGCCCATGCGAGTGCAGGAGGGCAATCGTCCTGCGGGGGATATGCTCGTCGAGCTTGAACCGCACTGCGCCCTACCTCTGCTTGACGAGAGGCCTGATCTCTTCCCGTGCCAGCTGGGCTCCGTACTCGATGGCGGCCTTGAGGTCGTCCGGCCGGAGGCTCGGATACTCGTCGATGATCTCGTCTTCCGTCATCCCCTCCGCCATGCAGTCCAGAACAACCGACACGGGAATCCGCGTGCCACTGATGCAGGCCGTCCCGTGACACACGGACGGGTCCACCTTGATGCGACCGAGCAATCGCGTCTTCATGGTCACAATATACCGCTATCCAACCTCATCACGCCCGGGGGTGGTACTGGCGGTAGACCTGGGCGAGGCGGCGACGGTCCACGTGCGTGTAGACCTGGGTCGTCGCGAGCGACGCGTGGCCGAGCATCTCCTGCACGTCGCGGAGCGACGCCCCGCCCTCGAGCAGGTGCGTGGCGAAGCTGTGGCGCAGGACGTGGGGGTAGAGCCGCTTGGCCAGCCCCGCGGACAGCGCGCAGTCGCGGATGATCATCCAAACCCGCACGCGCGTGAGCCGGCCGCCACGCCGGTTGAGGAAGACCTCCTCGCGGTCGGGGCGCTTGGCCGCGAAGGCGGGCCGCGCGCGCTCGAGGTAGCGCTCGAGCCAGGTCAGTGCCTCCTTTCCCACGGGGACGAGCCGCTCCTTCGACCCCTTGCCGATCACGCGGACCCAGCCCTCGGTGCGGTTCACGTCCGCCCGCTTCAGCCCCACGAGTTCGGAAACACGGAGGCCGCTGGCGTACAGGAGCTCGACCATCGCGCGGTCGCGCAGCCCCAGCAGGGATTCCGTCTTGGGCTGCTCCAGGAGGCGCGCGACCTCGGTGCGGGTGAGTACGTTCGGGAGCTGGCGACCGGGCTTGGGGAAGGTCAGGAGCGCGGTGGGGTCCCGGTCCGCAGCCTTTTCTTGAAGAAGGAACCGGTGGAAGGACCGGACGGACGCGACCGCGCGCATGATGCTCGACCGGCGGTACCGCTCGGTCTGCATCCAGCCGAGGTAGCTCTGGACCGTGTCGGGGGTCGCGTCCCGGGGCGCGACCTTCCACTCGTCGAGCCGCGCCAGATAGGTGCGGAGATCGCGCAGGTACGCGAGCCGGGTGTTGAGCGCGGCGCCGCGTTCGGTGGCGAGGAAGAGTGTGTACCGGTCGAGCAGATCCTGGACGCGAGGACGCGTTTCGGGGACAGCCGCGCGGCCGTCAGGAACGGCCGAGCCTGCTTTCGAGGAATTCCCTGGCACGCGCGAACGCCTCCGGAAGTTTCTCGGGCTCCTTGCCGCCCGCCTGCGCCATTTCGGCCTTGCCGCCACCGGAGCCGCCCACGGCGGCCGCGGCGGCCTTCACGATCTCGGACGCCGGCACGCGCTTCGACAGCTCGCCGCTGACGCGGACGAGGAGGTGGCACTTGCCCTCGCCGCGGGCGCCCAGGAGCACGACGCCCTCCTTGAGGCCGTCGAGCGCCCGGTCCGCGAGCTCGCGGAGCGCCGCCGGCTGCTCGACCTCGGCTTCGGTCATCAGGACCTTGACCCCGCCGATCTCGGCGACCGTGGACATCTGGGCGGTGAGACCCTTCGCCGCCTTCTCCCGGCGCGCATTCTGGAGGGCCTGCTCGAGCTCGCGGCGCTCCTCGAGGAGCTTCCCCAGCCGAACCTCGAGGTCACGGGGCGCGCACCGCAGCAGCGCCGCCGCCCGCTCGACCGCGTCGCGCCGCTCCCGCAGGGCCGCGATCGCGGGGCCCCCGGCGAGCCCCTCGATGCGCCGCACCCCGGAGGCGACCGACGACTCGTCCGTGATCACGAACGGGCCGATCACGGAGGTCGAAGCCACGTGGGTGCCGCCGCAGAGCTCGCGGGACACCTCCGGTATCTCGACCAGCCGTACTTTGTCACCGTACTTCTCGCCGAAGAGCATCATGGCCCCGCGCTCCTTGGCCTCCTTGAGGCTGAGGACCGTGGTCACGACCGCCCGGCTCTCGAGCACGCGCGCGTTCACCTCGTCCTCGATGGCCCGCAACACCCCCGCCTCGACCGCCTTCTGGCTCATGAAATCGAACCGGAACCGGTCGGGGGCGACCAGCGACCCCGCCTGCGTGGCGCCCTTCCCCACGTGCGCGCGCAGCGCCGCATGGAGGAGGTGCGTGGCGGTGTGGTGCCGCGCGGTCGCGAGCCGCCGCGCCTGATCCACCTGCGCCTCGACGGTCGCGCCCTCGGCGAGCCGGCCCTTCGCGACGTACACGGTGTGCACGACGACGCTGCCGAGCGGCTTCTGGACGTCGACGACCTCGCCCTCGCCGCCATCCCAGACGAGCCGCCCGCGGTCCGCGACCTGGCCGCCGGATTCGGCGTAGAGGGGGGTCGTGTTCAGCACGACGTCCACGGTCTCGCCCGTCTCGGCCGTCTTCGCCCGGACTCCCTCGCGGCCGCCCTCGCCGCCGAGCTGGACGATCGCGAGAACGAGGGCCGGCCCGGCCAGCTCTTCATACCCGGTGAACACGGTCGGGGGGAGTTCCTGCGAAAGCGCGTGGTAGAGGTCGCCGAGCGCACGCGCGCCCGACCCCTTCCACGCCGCCCGGGCCCGCTCCTGTTGTTCCTGCATCGCCTCCTGGTACTCGGCCGCGAACTTGGGGGCCAGCGCAAGCTTCATCTCGCGCACCCAGATGTCCTCGGTCAGCTCCTTGGGGAACCCGAAGGTGTCGTAGAGGCGGAAGGCGCGCAGACCCGAGAGCGGCTTCCCCCCCGCGGCAGAGCGCTCCTTCTCGAGCTCGCCGAGGCCGTGATGCAGGGTCTCGATGAACCGCTTCTCCTCGATCAGGATCGTGTCCGCGATGGCCCGTTCCCGTTCCGCGATCTCGGGGTACGCAGGCCCCATGACCTTCACGACGACGGGCACGAGCGAGGAGACGACCGGGAACGCCTCGCCGAAGAGGGCGGTCTGGCGCACGGCGCGCCGGATCAGCCGCCGCAGGATGTACCCGCGGCCCTCGTTGCTCGGGATGACGCCGTCGGAAACGAGGAAGGTCGAGGCGCGGACGTGGTCGGCCACGATCCGGCGCGCGCGCACGACCTCTTTCGCCTCCTCGCCGGTCCTCGATTTCATCGAGGCCCGGGACGCGGCTACCAACGGTTCGAAGAGGTCGGTCTCGAAGAGGCTGTCCTTCCCCTGCACGGCGGTCAGGATCCGCTCCAGCCCCATCCCCGTGTCGATCCCGGGCTTGGCCATCGGCGGGTTCTCGCCGGTCGCCGTCGAGCGCATGAACTGCGGGAAGACGAGGTTCCAGATCTCGATCCACCGGTCGCACTCGTGGGCCCCGGGACGGTCGCACGGGCTGGCCGGGGTGGCGCAGTGCCGCGCCCCGAAGTCGTAGTAGATCTCGGAGCACGGGCCGTTGGGCCCCGCCCATGTGTCGAGCACGGACCCCGCCGGCCAGTAGTTGTCCTCGTTCCCGAACCGGACGATCCGCACATCGGGCACGAGTTTCCGCCAGATGGCCTCCGCCTCGTCGTCCTTCTCGTAGACGCTCATATAGAGGAGTTTCGGATCGAGCTTGAGCACCTTCGTCAGGAACTCCCAGGAGAACTCGATCGCCCCTTCCTTGAAATAGTCCCCGAAGGAGAAGTTCCCGAGCATCTCGAAGAACGTCAGGTGCCGGTTCGTGGTCCCAACCTGGTCGATGTCGTTCGTCCGCAGGCACCGCTGGGCCGAAGTCGCGGTCGAGAACGGCTTCTCCTTCGCGACGTAGTAGGGCTTGAACTGAACCATCCCCGCGCTCGTGAACAGGAGCGTGGGATCGTTCGAGGGGATGAACGAGTCCGAGGGCACCCGGCGGTGCCCCCGGCCCTCGAAGAACTTGAGATACGTTTCCCGCAGTTCCGTGCTGGTCATGGGAGTGAATCCATCATAGCGGAACGCAGGCGATCTCACGAAGGGCCGGGGCGGTGGTAGACTCAACTCATGGGTGAGGTGCGAGTCAGTATCGAGATTAAGGCTCTTGGGTCGAACGGAGCCGTGCCGCAGCGGGTGGAAGCCCTCGCGGACACCGGCGCGACGCTCACCATGATCCCCGGTGACGTGCTGAAGCGCGCCGGGGTCAAACCAGAGGGAAGCGTCCAAGTCCGGATGGCGGACGGCCGGACGACGGACCGGCCCATCGGATTCGCGTGGGTGACGGTCGAGGGACGGTCGAGGCCCGCGACAGTAATGTTCGGCGAGGCTGGTGACATGGTTCTGCTCGGGTTGACCGTGCTCGAGGAAACCGGACTCGCCGTCGACCCGGTCAACCGTACCCTCATCCCCGCTCCCTTCAACCTTTTCTGAGTCCGGGCTTCAATCCTCCTCCTCCGGCACGCCCGCGATGGCGAGGGCCTTGCGGGCGGCGTCGGAGTCGAAGCCCTGGCGGAGGAGCCAGCCGATGAGCCGGGAGCGCTCCTTGGCCGCATCGAGGTTACGCTGACCCGCGTACTTGAACGGCTTCCGGCGCAGGTACCGGCGGGCCGCATCCACGGCCCGTTCGGCCTCCCCCGTCGCCGCCCCCGCGGTGGCGGCCGCGGCGACCGCCCGGTCCACGCCGTGCGCCGTCAACTGCATCGAGATCAGCCGGCGGCCGGTCGGCTTGCGCGCGATCCGGGAGCGCACGAACGCGGCCGCGAACTTCTCGTCGTCCAGGAGGCCCTGCTCCTTGAGCCGCTCCACCGCGGCTTCGATGGCCGGGGGTTCGTAGCCCTTGCGCGTGAGCTTGGTCACGACCTCGCGCACGGCGTGCGGCCGGCGCTCGATCATGCGCATCGCGGACCAGCGCGCGGCGACCTCGCTTTCCGGATGCCGCGCCTGCCGGGGCTTCACCCCGCGGACACCGTCCCCGTGGCCGGATCGTACGTGACGCCGCCCGGGACCGCCTCGATGTACTTCTTCTCCACGAGCTCCTGGAGGCTGGATGGGAACCGCCCCTCGGCGTCGCGGAAGCCGTTGACCGCGCGTTGCACGGAGTCCACGACTTCCCTGCTCGTCACGCGCTTGGCGGCGTCGACCGCGGTCCGGCCCTTCGCGAGCTGAGTGGCGGGGTTCATCGGCCCCTTCGCGCCCCCGGAAAAGGAGACCATCATCGCAAACGTGCCGTACGCGAGGGCGCCCAGGATCGCGAGATAGACGAGGGTCTTCACCGGATCAGCTCCAGCATCTCGCGGACGGCGCGCTCCAGCCCCACGAGCGCCGCGCGCGCCACGATCGCGTGCCCGATCGACGCCTCGACGACCAGGGGGCAAGCCTTCAGCGCGGCGGCGTTGCGGTAGTTGATGTCGTGGCCGGCGTGCACGTCAATCCCGGCCTTCCCCGCAATCCGGGCCGCCTCCCCCACTCGCGTCAACTCGGGCGATCTCTCCGGATGGCCCGTAACCTTCCCGAATTCGAGCGTGTTCAGCTCGACGACGTCGGGCTTGAGCTTCGCCGCGACCTTGAGCGTGGCCGGGTCCGGGTTGATGAAGAGCGAGACCGATATCCCCGCCTCGCGATACAGGGCCAGGTACTCGGCCGCCTCCGCGCGGCGCGCCACGAGGTCGAGCCCGCCCTCGGTCGTCACCTCGTCGTCGCGCTCGGGCACTAGCGTGACCTGGTCCGGCTTGACCTCCCGGAGCACCTTGAGCGCGTCGGGGGTCATCGCCGCCTCGACGTTGAGCCGGCCCCGCACGGTCTCGCGCAGGAGGTAGAGGTCGCGCTCCTGGATGTGCCGGCGGTCGCCGCGCAGGTGCACGGTGATGCCGTGGGCACCGGCGAGCTCGGCCAGGATGGCCGCCGCGACGGGGTCGGGGTCGCGCCCGTGCCGGGCCTGGCGCAGGGTGGCGATGTGATCGATGTTGACGGACAGCTTCATCGGTTCTCCTCGCGGCGACCCGCGGACTCGAACTCGAGGTTGAGCTGGCTGGGGTTGATGCTCAGGACCTCCACCCCCGCGGGCCGCGTGATGTGGTCGGAGGTGAGCGGGATCGTCACGTACCGCCCGGTCACCCGGTTCGTCAGGTCCACGACCGCCCGGATGGACCGGGGCGCGAGCCGCGGAATCACGTCCCAGCGCGCCTCCAGCCGCACCTCGACGGTGGCGGGCGGGCGACGCGCGAGCCGCGTGGCGCGCGGCATGTTCCGGAGCTCGAGCGGCACGCTCAACGTGAGCTCCAGCGACTGGAGGCTGTGGACGTAGGCCCAGAGGGCGACCGCGATCGCGACACCCAGCAGCTTGAGCTGCCAGTCCGCCAGGAGGCCGCGCGTCCAGCGGTTCACGACGGCGCCTTCGGCTCCGCCGCGGCGCCCTGTCCGTGCAGGGTCAGGAGTTCCTCGAGCGTCTCCTGCTCGAGCGGCGGCGTGAGCTGGCCGTCCATGGCCAGCGAGGTCCGCCGCTGTTCCTCCGACACGATGACGGCCAGCGCGTCGGTCTCCTCCGTGATCCCGAGCGCCGCCCGGTGCCGCATCCCGAGCGACTGGGCCTTCGTCCGCGACTCCGAGAGCGGGAGCATGCAGGCGGCGGCGTAGATTCGGCCGTCCCGGATGATCACGGCCCCGTCGTGCAGGGGCGAGCCCGGGGTGAAGATCGCGGCCAGGAGTTCCGCCTTCGCGTCCGCGTCGATCTTCGTCCCCGACTCCGCGAACCCGGCGAGGCTCGTCTCGCGCTCGACCACGATCAGCCCGCCCCAGCCCTGCCGGCCCATCATCTCCGAGGCTTCCGCGATCTCGTGGTAGACGGCCGCGGACGCCGTGGGGAAGAACGACTTCAGGATCTTCTGTTCCCCCAGCGAGGAGATGAGCCGCCGGAGCTCGGGCTGGAGGACGACGATGAGCGCGATGGCCCACAGGATGGCAAGCGCGCTGATGAGCCAGACCGTCGTCGCGAGGGCGAAATACTTGCACACGGCGGCGGCCGCGAACAGGATCACGAGCCCGCGAATCATCTGGAACGCGCGCGTGTCCCGGATCGCGCGCAGGAGGTAGGTCACGGCGATGGCCACGACCGCGATGTCGACGGTGTCGCGCCACCCGAAGTTCGCGACGAGCCCGACGAGGCGGTCCCACAACCCGGTGGTCTCGGCGGCCGGAATCGTTCCCGTCAGTGGCATCGTGCGTCCATCATAACGCCTTCTCAAGCGTTACCGTCATCTGTCCCGCGAGCAGCGGCATCGCGGGGGCGAGCAGCCACTCGAGTCCCGCGAAGAGCCCGAAGCTCCACCCCGGCGCGACCCCGCAGTACCGGAATCCCCCAGCGAGGACGAAGAGGAACGCCGTGTGACGGCGCAGCGAGCGGACCCGCCAGCCGGGGAACTCCCGCTCGAAGCGATCGCGGTCCCGGACGAAGACGATCCACGCCTGGGGCACGTTGGCGCTCGTCAGCCGCCCGCCGGCGGGAAATCCCCAGTCCGCGCGCGGGTCGTACGGTTCGGGCGAGAACGCGCGGTAGAGCACGAACCCCAGCGGCGTGTGCGCGGGCTCGATCATGACCAGCCGGCCGCCGGGCATGAGTGCCCGATCGGCTTCACGGAGAAATGCCGCGGGATCGGGCAGGTGGTGGAAGACGTTGAGCATCAGGATCCCGGCGAGCGAGCCGTCCGCGACCTCGAGCCGCTCGGCCGCCATGACCCGGGCTACCCCCGGCGCGGCCACCACGTCGGTCGTGACCACGTCCGGCATGACCTCGCGGAGGAACCCGGCTCCGCTCCCGAGCTCGAGCACGGGTCCCGGCGGCGCGCCCCGGAACTCCCGGGCGAACCGGCGGTAGTGCGCGAGGTACAGGCGCCGCAGGAACGGGCTGGTCCGGAGTATCCGCACGTGGACCGCGACCGCCGGGGGCGAGTCCTCGGCGAGCCCGCGGGCCTCCGGCCGCGCGAGCACCGCCGCCAGCCATCGGGTCGCCGTTCCGCCCGGTCCGCGACCCCTGGTCTCCATCGCGACTCATTGTCCCGCCGGGTCCGGCCGGCTGTCCAGCCACCGGGCGCCCGTGCCACAATGGACGGGATGGAGTCGCAGGAGTACGACCTCATGTACGCGATCGAGCAGACGTACTGGTGGCACGTCGGCAAGCGTGCGCTCGTGACCCGGCTCCTCCGCCGGTGGCTGGCCCCGAATGGTCCGGTCGAGATCCTGGACGTCGGGTGCGGCACCGGCGCGACCCTGCTCGCCCTCCGCCAATTCGGGCCCGCGGCAGGATGCGACGTCGCCCCCGAGGCCGTCCAGTACTCGCGGGAGCGCGGACTCGCGGACGTCGTCCACCAGCCCGATCCGGCGCGGCTCCCGTTCGCGGACGGGCGGTTCGATGTCGTGACCGCGTTCGACATGATCGAGCACGTGGACGACGACGTCGCCATGCTGAAGGAGATGGCCCGGGTGCTCAAGCCCGGGGGCACGGTCTTCCTGACCGTGCCTTCGTTCCCTGCGCTCTGGAGCGTCCACGACGAGAGCGCGCACCACAAGCGCCGGTACCGCCGGAAGGAACTGCTGGCAAGACTCGCGGCAGCCGGGTTCGAGCCCCGGCACGTGACCTACTTCGACATGTTCCTCCTGCCCCTGATCGTGCCGGTCCGGTGGCTGCGGGACCGGATCGTGCGGCCGAAGGAGGTGACGTCCGACTTCCACCTCAAGCTCCCGCGCTGGCTCAACGCCGTCTTCCTCGCGATCTTCGTCTCGGAGTGGCCGATCCTGAAGTTCATGCCCCTCCCCGTCGGCCTCTCCCTCTGCTGTCTAGCCAGAAAGAAATAGAGGCCGTCTCCTCCCGGCGCGACGGCCTCCAGCCCGGTGGCTCCTTCCCGTGTTACTTCGCGGTAAGAGCTTTATGGGCCTCCTGGAGCCGCTTGGGAATCTCGATCTTCTGCGGGCACTTGTCGATGCAGGTGTTGCACGCCTCGCAGAACTCGGCCGTCTTCTTTTCCGTCTGGTGCCAGGAGTAGCCGCCCTTGGCGTTGTCCCACATCCCGTACACGCGCGCCTCGTTGTAGAGGCGGAACACGAGCGGGATGTCCACGCCGTTCGGGCACGGCTTGCAGTAGCCGCAGCCGGAGCAGTAGAGATCGGACGCCTTCTGGAGCCGTTCCAGGTGCTCGGCGATCGCCGCGATCTCGGCCGCCGTGAGCGTGCCGGCCTCGGAGGCGGTCGCGAGGTTCTCCTCGACCTGGGTCATCGTGCTCATGCCCGATAGCGCGATCGTGATGTTCGGGTTCGCGAGCACGAACTTGAGCGCCAGCTCGGGCACCCGGCCCACGCCCTTGGGCAGGATCGACTGCAGCTCCTTCGAGTCCACGCCGAGCCGGCCGCCGGCGACGGGGCCCATGACCGTGACCCCCATCCCCTTCTCGTGCGCGTACTGGATCGCGTCCTCGAGCTGGCGGTCGAGCAGGTTGTACTGGAGGGTGACGGACTCGTAGAAGCCGGTGTCCACGATCTTGCGCAGGGCGTCGTTGGAGTCGTGGAACGAGGTGCAGATGTGCCGGATGAGCTTCTGGTCCTTGGCCTTCTTCAGGAACTTCGAGATGTGGGGCTCGACGCAGTCCGTGTACGATTTCCAGTTCACGCCGTGGGTGTTGTAGATGTCGATGTACTCGACCTGGAGCCGCTTCAGGCTGTTCTCGAGGTTCGTCCACCACGCCTTCTCGTCGTTGTCGTAGCAGTGGTTCTTGGTCGAGACCACGATCTTCTCGCGCCAGCCCTTGAGCGCCTCGCCGACCGCGACCTGGCTGTCGCCATTCAGGTAGCCGACGGCCGAGTCGATGTAGTTCACCCCGGCCTCGAAGGCGCGGTGGATCATGGGGATAGCGAGGTCGCGGTCGACGAGCTCGCCCTTCATCGGCAGGCGCATGGCGCCGAATCCGAGCTGTGAAACCTTGTACCCGGTCCGTCCCAGTGTGCGGTATTGCATCGTCAAACCCCCTCGTCAGGCATTACGAAACCAACTCCCTGGCCGTGAAGACGGTTCCCATCCTACCTCAGAACGGCGCCACCCCGAGCCCGGCCACGAAGTCCCGGATGGCCGTATCCTCGGGCGCCAGCCGCATGGCCCGGAGCGCGGGGGCGGCCGCCTCGCTCCGGCGGCCGGCGCGCTCGAGCGCCTGCGCGTACTCGAAGAGCACCGCCGGCTGGTCGGGCACGAGCCGGACCGCGACGTCGAGGTCCCGCAGGGCGCTCGCGTAGGCCTCCCGCCCCCGCTTCTCCCGGGCCATCCGGTAGAACGCGTAGGCGATCCCGACCTTGAGGTCGGGGTTGCGCGTTTCCCGCCACTCCGCCAGGTACGCGGCGAGGCCCTCCGCGAGGTGGCCCTCGTTCAGCGCGGCCCCGCCCAGGTGCTTGAAGCTCGCGTCCCCGATGAACCCGGTCGGGATCACCCGGTGCAGGATCCGGTACAGCTCCGCGTTGTCGCCGAGCGACGCGTGGATCTTGCCGAGGATAAGCTGAGCCTCCCCGACGCCGGCGAGCCGGGCCGCCTGGAGCTGCGCCTCGCGCAGGGCCTCCTGATCCCGGTGCGCGCTGTGCAGGCGGTAGGCCGGGTAAAACGCGCCCTCGGTGAGCGGGAGGAAATGCACCGGCCACGGGCGGGGAGCGGGCGCTCGGTCGAACGCGAAGACCCAGAAGCCCCCGTTCGCGTAGTCGATCCGGTCGGGCGCCATCACGGGCCTTGAGTACCGGCGCGTGAACTCCCGGTAGAGCGCGATCTGGCGGTCGCTCCACGGCGGCCCCGGGTGCCGCGTGAGCGCCCGGTATTCGCCGCTGACGAAGTTGTGGAGCTGGTGCGTGAGCCCCATCTGCCGGACGCGCTTGCGCATCTCCGGGGGGTTGAACGAGTCGCGCGTCATCGCCCAGAACACGGGCTCGTGCACGGTGAAGTAGCTGCGGACGCGGGGCCGGAACCAGAGCCGCCGCTCCTCGCCGGTGAACAGGATCCGGCTCCCGGCCGGCAGGTCCGCGTTGATCCGGCGCCTGACCCGGTCCCACGTCGTGAACTGCCGGTCGAGGAACGCCGGGCGGCCCATCAGGCCCGTAACGCGCTGCCAGCCCGCCGGGACTAGATGCAGCCCGGCCGTGAGGAGCGCGGTCGCGACGGACGCCGCGAGCAGGGCGTGGATCCCCCATCGCGCCGCCCGGTTTCCGCGCGCGGCCGGAGCGGCCGCGGCCGCGGCGAAGGCGGCGAGAAGGGGCACGGCCGGGAAGAGGTACCGGGCGTTACGCTCGGTCGGCAACCACAGCACGTAGGCCCCGAGGACGGTCCAACGGAGGAGGCCCGCGGCGGGACCCCGGACCAGGAGCAGCCCCAAGGGGGCGAGCGTCATGAGCGCGATACTGCCGAGACGCGGATCGCCCCAGGAGCGCCACGGAGCGAATACGAGATCCGACCACCGGCGCGCCTCGGCCGGCGACATCGCGAGCATGACGTCCGAGAGAGCCTTCCGGTACCGGGGCCCCCAGCCCAGGTCCGGGAAGATCCCGGAGAGGAACGGATGGACGGGGTCCCCCAGGAACAGCCAGCTCATCAGCAGCCAGCCGGCGACCGGCAGGACGGCCAGCGCGACGAGGAGCGGCCAGGTCCGGAACCGGGGCCGGCGCGCGGACATGACGGCCGCGACCGCGAGCGCGGCGACGAAGAACCCCGCCGTGAACTTGACGCCTGCGGCGAGCCCCAGGCACCACGCCGCCCCGAGCCACCAGCGCCGGCCCCGCCCCGCGACCGCTTCCGCCGCGCACCAGGCCGCGGCCGCGACGTTGAGCGTCAGCAGGAGGTCGTCCTTCCCCTGCCAGCACTCCTCCGAGACGAGGCCGGCCGTCAGGAGCCATCCCGCACTCCACGCCGGGGCCGATCCACCCGGGGCCAGCCGGCCCGCGAGGAGGAGGGTCACGAGCACGAGCGCGACGAGGAACCCGACGTTCAGGAGCTTCGCCCCCTCGATGTCGCCCGCCACCCACCCGAGCGCGAAGTTCATCTCGGCGGCGAACGGCATGTGCCAGTTCACGTTGAGCGGCTCCGCGTGGATCTTGTGCACCTGGAGGTACGCTTCCGGGGCGGCGAAGTGGTACGTCCGCGGATCGTCGTGCGTGTCCGGCAGCCGCGCGAGGGCAAAGGCGGCGACCGCAAGCAGGGCGGCGGCGGCCAGGGGGGCCCGGGCATCCGCCGCGGGAACGTGCCAGCCGCTCCAGGGCCGGTGGCGAAGCGCGGCGACGGCGCCCCCGGCGACGAGAACCCCGATCAGGACCCGGAGCAGGGGGGGCGTCCACAGCCCCGCGAGCCCGAGGCCCTGCTGGACGAGCGCGACGACGCCGAACCCCGAAACGAGGCGGAACGCCCGCCGCCGGGCCGCCGCCGCAGGCAGTGCGAGCCAGCCCGGCAACGGGCCACCCGCCCAGAACGCCGCGGCCACGATCGCGGCCAGTCCAGCCGCCGCGGCTAGATGCCCGGCCGCGGCGCGGCCGAACGCGGGCCAGTTCCAGGGATCCGCCTCCCCGAGCGACGTCACGAAGAGCCCGAGCGCCTCCCGCCACTGGGGGACGGCCTTGAACAGGAAGGGGAAGGCGAGCGCGAACCAGAGCAGGGGCAGGGCGACGGAGGAGGCCGCAGACATGGCGTCACCGCGGGCCTCCGCTCGCGGTGACGGGGGCTCAGCCGCCGGCACGCCGGCCCTTCGAAATCGCTTCCGCCACGAGGACGACGCGCGCCATCACCGCCACGTCGTGTACGCGGACGATGGCGGCCCCGCCCGCGACCGCCAGCGCGACCGCGGCCGCCGTCCCCTCCAGCCGCTCGGCCGCGGGCAGATCCCCAAGTACCTTGCCGATGAACGCCTTGCGCGACGGGCCGACGAGGAGCGGGCGTCCCAGCGCGGCGAACTCGGAGAGGCGGCGGAGGATCTCGAGGTTGTGGTCCACGGTCTTGCCGAACCCGATGCCGGGATCGTATACGACGGCCTCCATGCTGATCCCGGCCGCCACGGCCGCCTCCCCCCGTTCGCGCAGGAACGCCGCGATCTCGGCGACGACATCCCCGTACTTAGGGGCAGCCTGCATCGTCTTCGGCTCCCCCTGCATGTGCATGAGCACGATCCCCGCCTTCGTGTGCGCCACGACGTCGGCCATCCGCGGGTCGCCGCGCAGGGCCGAGATGTCGTTCACGATGACCGCGCCGGCCGCTATCGCCTCCGCCGCGACCCGGGCCTTCGTCGTGTCCACGGAAACGACCGCGCCCGTGGCCTTCACGAGCCGGTCGATCACGGGCACGACGCGGCGCAGCTCCTCTTCCACGGGCACCGGGTCCGAGCCCGGCCGGCTTGACTCGCCTCCGATATCAAGGAGGTCCGCGCCCGCGGCGAGCAGGGCGGTCCCGTGGGCGACGGCCGCGTCGGCGCCCAGAAACGCTCCGCCGTCGGAGAATGAGTCCGGGGTCACGTTCACGATCCCCATCACGAGCGTGCGCCGCCCGGCCTCGATCTCCCGGTGCCTCGCCTTCCAGATCATGGTCGTGGACCTACTTCCTTGCCGGAGCTGACGGGTTCACGAGCCTGATCCCGAAGTCCTGGAAATGGCGGGTATTGCGCGTCGCCAGCGTCGCGTTCTGTACCGCGGCGATCCCCGCAATCTGGATGTCCCGGATTTCCACCGGTCGGCCCGCCCGCCGTTGCCGGGCCGCCAGGAGGGCGGCGTGCCGCGCCGCCACCTCGTCGAACGGCAGGATACGATCCGGGAAGTCCTCCTTCAACGCCGTCGCAAAGGCCGCCTCCAACCGCTGTCGCTGGCGCCCCGCCGACAGGAGCTCGATGCCGTACTGGATCTCGAATGCCGTGACGGCGGTGATCCCCACCGAATCCGGCGGCTGCCGGTCGACCCAGGCCACCACCACCGGTTCAGGATCGCGGAGCATCAGCGCCGACAGGACGTCGGTATCGAGCAGGATCACCCGAAGAACCCGGCGGGCCTGGCGTCCTGTCCCCGCAAGGCCCCGATCGGCCGGGTGAGGCCGATCCCGGAAAACCGGGCCGCGAACCTCGTCCCGAGGGGCCGGCTCCTGACCGGCTCGCCCTTCCGCACGGCCGTGCTCAGGATCTGGCGGACTTCCTCCTCGGTGCTGTGCCCGTGCCGCGCCGCGCGCCGCCTCAGCTTCGCCTTCAGGCCCTCGTCAAGCTTGCGAACCAGCAATTGAGCCACCCGATCCCCCCTTCCATCCGAACCCGACATTCAGGCGCGCATCATGTGATATCCATGATATCACAACCGTGCCAGTAAGCCGTGGGCTTGGGCCCGCTGAGCTTCACTCCTCAGGCGGGCTTGGACGAGGAGCGCGCCGCGGCTCCGGTGCCCGAACGGCTCCCAGCCGTTCGGGCCGCGGCGGGCACCGCGCTCCCGCCGGTCGCCACGCCCTTGAGCAGGACGGTCACCTCTTCGCCGTCGAGGACCTCCTTCTCGAGGAGTTTCTCGGCGAGCCGGACCAGCCGGTCCCGGTTCTTGCGCAGGAGGCCGAGCGCGCGCGCGTAGCTCAGGCGGATGATCGACTGGATCTCCTGGTCGATCCGCTCCGCCGTCTCCTCGCTGTAGTTCCGCTCGCGCATGAAGTCCCGCCCCAGGAAAATCTCCCGGTCCTTGCGGCCGAACGTGCGCGGCCCGAGGGACCGGCTCATGCCGAACTCGCAGACCATGCGGTGCGCGAGCGTCGTCGCCCGCTCGAGGTCGCTCGCGGCCCCCGTCGTGAAGTCCTTGAGCATGAGCTCCTCCGCCGCCCGGCCGCCCAGGAGCATGGCGATGTCGTTCATGAACTCCTTCTGGCTCCGGTTGTAGCGGTCCTCCGTCGGCAGGGACGCGGTCAGCCCGAGCGAGTGGCCCCGCGGGATGATCGTGACCTTGTGGATCGGGTCGGAACCCGGGAGGAGCCACGACACCAGCGCGTGACCGCCCTCGTGGTACGCCGTGACCTTCTTCTCGCGCTCGCTGATGACCCGGCTCGTGCGCGCGGGTCCCATCATGACCCGGTCCTTGGCCTCGTCGAGGTCGGTCATCTCGACGAACTTCTTGTTGCGCCGGGCCGCGAGCAGGGCGGCCTCGTTCACGAGGTTGGCGAGGTCGGCGCCCGAGAAGCCCGGCGTCCCGCGCGCGAGCTTCTTGAGGTCGACGTCCGCCCCCATCGGGATCGTGCGCGTGTGCACCTTGAGGATACCCTCGCGCCCCACGATGTCGGGGTTGTCGACGATCACGTGCCGGTCGAACCGGCCCGGCCGCAGGAGCGCGGGGTCGAGGACGTCGGGACGGTTGGTCGCCGCCATGATGATCACGCCCCGGTTCGCGTCGAACCCGTCCATCTCGACGAGGAGCGCGTTGAGCGTCTGCTCGCGCTCGTCGTGCCCGCCGCCGAGCCCCGCGCCGCGGTGCCGGCCCACGGCGTCGATCTCGTCCACGAAGATGATGCACGGCGCGTTCTTCTTCCCCTGCTCGAAGAGGTCGCGGACGCGGGCGGCGCCCACGCCGACGAACATCTCGACGAAATCGGATCCCGAGATCGAGAAGAAGGGCACGCCCGCCTCGCCGGCCACGGCGCGCGCGAGCAGGGTCTTGCCCGTGCCCGGGGGCCCCAGCAGGAGGACGCCCTTGGGGATGCGCCCGCCGAGCCTCTGGAATTTCATCGGGTCCTTGAGGAAGTCGATGATCTCCCGGAGCTCCTCTTTGGCCTCGTCCACCCCGGCGACGTCGGCGAAGGTCACCTTCGGCGCGTTCGTCCCAAACAGCTTGGCCCGGCTCTTGCCGAAGGCCATCGCCCCGGACCCCGCGCCCTGCATCTGCCGCATCACGGTGAAGAAGTAAATGATCAGGATGATGGGCACGACGATGTAGCCCACGGACCCGAGCACGGACCAGAAGGACTGCTCCGCCGGCTTCGTCGTCACCTCGACGCCGCCCTTCGAAAGGAGCTCGAAGAGGCGGGGGTCCTCGGGGGCGTAGGCGAAGAAGGGCGTGCCGTCCTTGTACTTGCCCTGCACCTCCCGGACGGTGGTGAGCTCCTTCTGGACGACCGAGACCTCGCGGACGCGGCCCGCCGAGACCGCCGCCAGCAACTCGCTGTACTTGATCTCCCGGGTACCCGCGCGCTGCGTGCGGGCGTAGAACGAGTAGACGGTCATGAGGACGAGGGCGATCAGCGTGAATCCCACGAGATCGCCGCGCCACGCACGTCGGAAGGGGGGTCGCCGGCCAGGCATCGTTAGCTCATTTCTCCTGCGAAGGTCTAGTGTATCAGCGCCCGAGGCGCCACGACAACCCGGACGTAAGCCTTCGCCGTCCCCGTCAGCCCGGCGGGCGCGCGGCGAGCGACGCCATGATCGCCAGGGCGCCCAACGCGATCGCGGCGACGGCGGCGGAAGTCCAGAGCCACCGCAGCGAGGCGGCCAGCGGACGCGGCGCGCCGCCGAGCCGGAGCACGGCCCCGCCGCCGACGGGAACGTCCACCTCGACGACGCCCGCCGCCGGGATGTCCTGGACGAGGGTCGCCGTCGCCGCGAGGGCGGCCTTCGCGAACGGCGAGTCGAACGTCTTGCCGACCTCGACCGCGTCCCCGTGGAACCGCGCCCGGCCGGCGGGGTCCAGGACGAGCACGTACGTCACGTCGTCGTGCCGCACGAGCTCGCCGAACCGCTCGACGACGAGGAGGTCGCTCCGGCTCGCGAGCGCGCGGGTGACGAAGCCGCCGAGCTCTTCGGCCTGCCGGACGAATCCCGCGCGCCAGGCCGCGCGCGCGGCCACGTCGGCCTGCCACGCGCACGCCAACACGGCGATCGAGGCGATCACGGCGACCGAAACGGTCGCGGCCATGGACTTGGACCGGATCACGGCGTCGCCTTTCCGTCGATGAGCTCGAGGCTCCGCTTGGCCTTCTCGTCCGTTGGATCGAGGTCCAGGATCTGGCGGTACAGTTTGCGCGCGTCCTCGAGCTTGCCCTGCTGGTAGAGCCGCATCGCGTCCTCGTGCATCCCCGGAATCTTGGCCCGCGCCGACTTCCGGGCCGCCGTCTCCTTGGCCCTCGCCTTGCGGAGGAGCTTCTTCGCCTCCTCGTCCCCGGGGTCGAGCGTCGTCACGAGGTCCCATTCGCGGATCGCGTCAGCCCACCGCCCCTGCCCGTAGGCCTCGACGCCCCGGTTGAAATGGTCCCGGGCCTGGCGCTTGCGCTCCTCGGCCTGCGGCCCCGCCCCGATCGATTCGAGCAGGCCCTTCGCCTCGGCGTGGTCCGGGCGGATGGCGAGGACGTTCCGGAGCGCGGCCTTGGCTTCCTCGGCGCGGCCCGCCGCAAGCGCGTCCTTCGCCGCGGCGAGCGACCGGTCGAGCTTCGCGTCCTCGGCCCGCGTGCGGCACCGCCCGAAAAACATCCGGCTCTGGTCGTGCGAGGGCGACGCCGCCAGCGCCTGCTGGAATACGCCCGCGGCGTCGTCCCAGGCTCCGGCCCGGTACAGGGCGATCCCCTTCTCGAAGAGCTCCTTGAGGACGTCGTTGACCCCGAGCGGCGAGGGCTGGTAGACCTCCTCGTCGAGGTCCCGGCGGATGCGCGCCGCCGCCGCGTTCCCCGGGTCCTCGGCCAGGACCTGGTCGCCGAGCCGCTTGGCGTCCTCGACCCGGCTCTCCCGGTATGCGCGAGTCGCCTCACCGACCAG